>Ga0209542_10000781_pt1 | contig 76798 bp, 68 predicted proteins | sample RifCSPhighO2_01_FD_184028 | JGI IMG/M metagenome (GOLD analysis project Ga0209542, IMG submission 184028) | Soil microbial communities from Rifle, Colorado - Rifle CSP2_plank highO2_0.1 (SPAdes) (version 2) | ecosystem: Environmental > Terrestrial > Deep subsurface > Rock core/Sediment ...
AAATGAGTTAACGGCGATTTTATCCAGCAATGAGCTGACGGGGAGCATGTTCACGAGAATGTTTTATATGCAGGGCCATGGATTAAGATATTTTAAATTATTTGACCATCAGCGCGGATTGACCGGAACAGATATATATACTTACAAGATAGATTGGGAAGGAAATAATGCTACAATATCCGACGGAATTGTAAATATTCTTGAGAAAGAAACTGCAATTGCACCAACGGCCGCGCAGGATAATGTAATTATCACAACTGGCACAACTAATACAACTACTTTAAATAATTCTTGAATAAAAAATAAATGAAAACAAAAAACTTATGGGCAATTATACCTGCCCATAATGAAGAGAAAAATATAAGGAAAACAGTTGAGAAAACGCTAAAGCACGTATCCCGCGTTTTAGTTGTTGATGATGGAAGCAGGGACGGAACAGCAAAATTGGCAGAAAGGGCTGGTGCGATTGTTCTTAGTCATGTTATTAATCTTGGGAAAGGAGCCGCCCTGAAGACAGGATGTGATTATGCCTTTGCACGGGGCGCGACGCACATTGTGGCGCTTGATGCAGATGCGCAGCATAATCCAGATGACATTCCGAGATTTGCTGAAAAATTAGAGGATTATGACATTATATTCAGCTACAGAAAATACAGCAAGCAGATGCCCGCTATTCTCAGGTTCGGCAACTGGTTCATATCAGAAATTGCGAGCCTTCTTTATGATGTGGATTTGAATGACACACAGTCCGGTTTTCGGGCATTTTCCAGAGAAACCTACAAAAAAATTAGGTGGAGCGCTTCAGATTATTCAATGGAGTCAGAGATGATATCAAGAGCCGGAAAGCAAAAGTTAAAATACGTGCAGATTCCAATCGAGACAATATACTCTGACAGGTATAAAGGCACTACAGTAATAGACGGCATGAAAATCATCCTGAACATGCTGTGGTGGAAATTATTTAACGGAAACAAATAAGGTGAGATAATGGTTTTGGGAATCCAGATTGCAGGAATTTTATTCGGGCTGTTTATGATATATTACTCGTTCCTGAATTACAAAAGAAAACAATTCACAATCACAGAATTTATATTTTGGGCCGTCGTGTGGATATTTTTGATTCTAGTTGCATTGTTCCCTGCTGCCCTGGATCCGGCAGTGAAATATTTCGGATTTTTCAGGGCCCTTGATGTATTGGTGGTAAGCGGATTTTTGTTCTTGATTCTTGCAGTCTTTTACACGTACACTTTGACGAGAAAAACGCAGAAGCAAGTTGAAACTGTTGTTAGGGAAATTGCGATAAAGAAAGTTAGGAAGAAATAGAATTTTTAGGACTTATTTAATTTTTACATTCTTGGAAAGGTACTTCAAAACATAAATCTTTCAATTCAATAATAAAAAATAACAAAAATTTGATAATAATTAATTGAAATGGTGAGATTTACTGTCAAGGTAATTGTGGTTAATGGGCCAAATAAAAAGTATCAACAAAATAAATTCAAAATTAACAGAAGTTAGAGTTAATAAATTAAAAACTGTTCTTGCTAGTCACTCTGTAAGTTTTCATTAAACTCAATATCTGTAACTACCCTATAATAGCAATAAACCGAAAGCTTTATATACTACCCTTTATACTCAATGTTGTATTTGTACTTACTACATAATAGCAAAAAAAATTAAAGAGTTGGGAAAATGAAGAAAAAAATTTCGGTTTTCAGCGGATTGATGATTATTTTAAGTATTTTGATGAGCACATTAATTTATGCAGCTAGCTTTGATGTGTCAATTGACAGGGTCAGGGTAAATGGGCAGGTTGTTTCTGAATCAAGAAGCAATTTTGTAGCTGATGCTGATGTTTTCTCAGTTATAGTTGATTCCACTACAGTTGAAACACTGGAGAAAGGGCATGTGGAAGCGAGCTTAAGGGGAAGGCAATCTGGCAATGTTGTTTCTGATGCCACTAGCACCTTTGACTTTGGAAAGAATCAAACTTTCACATCTGCTTTTACATTGAGACTGATTGACAAATTAACGAGAGAAAATGATTATGATTTAACAATTAAGATTGTTGATTCAAGGGGGAGATCGGAGCAGAAGACATATGAAGTTAAGACAAAACAGGCAACTTTAGGAAGAGCGCTTGATGTTTCTATTGATAGAGTTAAGGTCAACGGGCAAGTAGCTGCACAGTCTTCAACAAATTTCATTGACGAGAGCAATACATTTGATATTTTGGCCGAATTTACAGCGCTTGAGAATTTGAATAATGCGCACGTTGAAACGGTATTAACAGATTTGAACAGCGGCAATGTAGTTGCGGACGCTTCTCCCAATTTTAATCTTGCAAGTAATTTGGCAGCTTCAAGACTGCTTAGAGTTGAGCTATTGAACGGAATGAAAAACAGCAATTCATTTGAATTGACGGTAAAGCTGAAAGATGCAGATGGCAATTCAATAAGCCAGGCTTATGGCCTGAGAATGAGAAATGGAAATTCTGCTTCATTCGGCAATGATTTGGATGTTTCAGTTAATAGTGTGGAAGTTGAAAATAATAATATCGTTGAGGGCAGAACAAACTTTATCAGCTTAAGCGGCTCAAAGAAAGATTTAAGCTTGAGGGTAAAATTCACGCCGCGTGAGGACCTAAATCAGGCGCATATCGACGCTGTTATGACTTTTGAAAACGGTGATTCAGTTTCTGACACCGCATTAACTTTTGACGCTTCTAAAGACCAGGAAACTACAAAAACTTTCAAGCTTTCATTGATTAACAGCAAATTCGCGCAGGGCAATTTTGATTTGAGGCTTAGTTTTGTGGATGATGATGGAAATACTTTGGAAAAAAATTATCAAATAAAGATTACGCCTCAAAAAGATCCATTTGCTGCAAGCATAATTTCATTAAGTCCGGAAGGCAGTGTGCAGGCAGGGAAATCACTCGGAGTCGCAATTGGGTTAAAAAATACCGGAGTTCAGCCTCTTGAATCGATTGTTTTAAGAGTAAGCATATCTGAGCTTGATGTTTCATCTTCAAAATTTATAGACCAGTTTAAAGACGGTCAAACTACTGATTTTATATTAAAAATTCCTGAGGGCGCACCTGCCGGAACTTACTCCTTAAGAACTGAAATTACTTCGCAGTCGAGCGGAAATACAGAAACAAGGGACATCCCAGTTACTGTCGTTGGCAAAACTTTGCAGCCTTCAGTTAATCAGCTTGCTGTTAGTGTGCCTTTCTTTGAGCAGAATTTGAATAACGACGGAAGCGAAGTTATATATCCAGTTACTCTGAAAAATAATGGAATGTCGTCAAATGTTTATACTATCTTGCTTCACAGCAATGATAATGTTAATTTAAGGCTGGGTGAATCAAATGTATTTATACTTGGAGCATCTGAGTCAAAGACTGTAAATGTTTATGCTTCCTCAACCGGAAAATCAACCGGAAAGCAAACATTTTTTGTTGACATCAAAAGCGGAGACAAGCTTTTGAATCAGGTTGTGCTGAGGGCGAATATAAGCGGAACATCGCTCGGATACTTTTCAGGATTAAAATCAGCACTGATGATTGTACTAATAGTTACAGCAATTTTGCTTGCGGGAATTGGATTGTTTTTTGGATTTGTCAAAAATATGCAGCCCGGAAATAAACAGGCTGAAGAATCAAATAATCTGGCTGAAGAAATTCCTGACATGGCAGAAGGGGAAGCTTATTACTAAAGTTTTTATTTTAATATACCTTTCTTAATTTAAGATGAAAAGAAGAACTTTATTGTCCATGTTAATGTATCCTGCATTAAGTTCTGTGAAACTATTTTCTTCCCAGCGAAAACTTTCCAATCTATCAGAACATTTTTTTGATATTTCTGAGCATCAAACAATTGGGGTGCGGGAATTAACAACAACACCTCAAAAATTTGTCGAGAACAATTCAGATATTGCAGCAGCAATTAATGGACCTTATTTTAGCCCAAATTATAAAACTCAAGGAATTGTATATCTTGCCGAGGGCCAACAGCTTGGAGATGGAAATCTAGAATATGTCAGGGGATATTTCAGCGTGAGCAAAAGTGGCAATGAAATTAAAGTCGGCGAGGTATTAGGTGGCACAGGGACTCTGGATGAAAAATTAAGAAATTACTGGTTTGTGATTGGAATGCACCCTTTGCTGGTCGTTAATAAAGCAGTGCATATGCAAGCCAGAGAAGATAGGTACAAATATGACAACCAACGCGGAGTTAAAAAAGGTTATAGATCGGCAATAGGAACAAAAAATGGTAAAACCATTTACTTTGCAGTTTCAGAAGATAAAATAACAATAGAAGAATGGGCAGAAAGACTTCAGACTTTTGGATATCAAGGGGCAATTAATTTAGACGGCGGTCCATTTTCTCAATTAGCTGAAAGAAAAGATGGCAAAATAGAAGTGAAAGGCAAAGGCAATTCACCGACAAGATTGATAATTTTTGAATATAAAAAATAATTTCTGATTTCAATTAAAACAACAACTTTTAAATAAATACAATATTTCTTCTATTTTGTATGGGGATGTAGTACAACCTGGCCAGTATAGCCGCCTCCAGTTTCTCTGGGCATCTGAGCTGAAAAGCGATGAAAGGCCAAAGGCGCTAGCGGTTGATCTTGGCAAGAAATTGCTAAGAGCCGAAATCAGGGTTCAAATCCTTGCATCCCCACTTAATTTTTAAAATATTAGAATTCTATCTTATCTCCGACTTCCGCTTTTAATTTTTTAATTTTCAATAATTTTAAATATGAGGATTACTCTTTAGATTGTATGAATATAAAAAATTTCCTGAGGCCTACTTTTTTTAAGGCAACGATATTTTTGTTTGTCGGTACAGTGTACCTTTATTTTGCCAGTGAAAGTGTGTCTGCTGCAGGCCTTTCGTTTGCATTCTTTTACACTGCATACGGGTTCCCGTTCCAATACTTAATCATTGGAGATATTGATGAAATATCCAGCTTTGCAGATGGGCTGTTTCTTGAAAATTATTTCAGCAAATATGGAAATTATTTATTCAATCCAGTTGCTTTTGCATTAGACATAATTTTAATTTATTTGTTCTCGTGTTTTGTAGGAATTTTATTTGATAAGATGAAAGCCGGTGGTAAAAAATAATCAGAAGAATATTCTATCACCAATTTCCGTGCCCGTATTTTTTATGGTATTGTTGGGAAGTTCGATAACATACTTTAATTTCTTCTTAGGCGTGTAGAAAGTGAACGGCATGAAATTTTCTTTCAAGTCTGTTACAATTTTATTTTTATCAAGAAATAAAACATCTATAGGATAAAAAACAAAAATCATATGCAAGCCAATTTTTTTCTCGCTGTTAAATTTAAAAATCAATGCCATATCCGATTTTTTTGAGAACATTAGCCCAATAAATTTTGACAGGGCGGTATCGCACAATTTAATCTTATTTCCCAATATGCGGTTTCTCGACGTATTTCTTATCTGCATTTTAATTTTGACAAATTGTAAAGTTGGTAAATTCGAAAAGTTTAAATATCATTTGAAATTGGGTTTTTGTAAGAGGCGTATCACTGGTTGTTATTTGCTGCCTCGTTTTAAACTGGCGTGGAATAAAAAAGTTTAAATATAAGTTGCGCAATTCAAAAGGTTTAAATATATGTAGCAAAATAACCGTTGCTGTACAAATAAAAGTCTGAGGATTAATAATGCAAAAAAAGGGTGCTGGTAGAATATTTAGTTCTAGGGGCGGAAAGATAAGTGTAGTGCTGCTTCTGATGGCTTTGATGATTTTTGTTTTTGCGTTTTTGATTTTTGAAGGAAATTTCGTCGAGGCGGGGTTTGCGAACTGGTCGACAATTAGAACGCCCAGTAATTTCACATTCAATGCAACTGGAAATTCTTCCTCCTATCCGACTGCTAGCAGGAACATTAATTTCACATTTAATGTGACCTGGCAACAGGACAGGCAGAACGCCTCGGGAAATTGCAGTTTGTGGGTGAACAGCACGACTACAGTATCTCCATTTAGTAACGGGTGGCAAGCTGTAAAGAACATTAGCAACTTAACAAGGTACGCGACTCCGGCTGCTGATGATCAAATAAATAACTATACGGGTGCAGCTGCCACGCTAAGTTACATTAACTTTACATTTCCTGCAGATGGAAACTATACCGTTGCTGTTGCTTGTGTTGATCACAACGGCACAGGTGCTGGCTATAATTTTTCAGCTAATTATACTTTCGTGCTTGACACAACACCACCGAGGCTGTTTGCTATTACGCCAAATGCGACTTTGAAAGATGCCAAGTTGTGGGTAGGGCAGGCTTCTGGAAATTTTTCAGGCTGGCCAATACTTTTCCTGCTTAATATTTCCGACAATAACACCCATACTGCTTGGTATACACTTAATGCTTCGATAACTACTAGCGCGTCATGGACTGCTGGCACTTCAATAGGACAGTTGGAAAATAAAAGTGGAACTATGAATAATAATACTATGGCTAGGAGTATTGTAGGAAATGCCAATATCATGGACCAGTATAATGGTAGTGTTTATTTAAATATCACAAGCAACTGGAGGGGCCCGGGTCCGCATAGCGTGGTGTTCTGTGCAAATGACAGTGCTGGAAATAAAATTTGCACTGGCTCTTATGATTTTGTTATTACGGGAACAAATGTAACTCAAATGAGGCAGGCGTTTGCAAGTACCAGCTTTGGTTCAACTGGAGGAGCACACGTCAACATAACATATGGCAACGGAACAGGAATTCCGGAAGGTGATACGGATTCGGGAGGCGCTCCGCCATCAGACAGTTTCTTCAACCCGCTGACAAACAATTACACATTCGTATTTAATGTAACGAGTACAAATAGTAGAGTTTACCTTGTAGGCTTGAAAATTGATGAGACTAAGCTGGGAAATGTCAGCGGCTCTAACTTAACAACAAGCCCGGAGAAAGAAATTCTTTCATCTGTCGGATACGGATTTAATACCACATACACGGGTGGGGATTTTTCAAACTTCATGCCTGACTTTATCAGATTCCAATTTGGTGTTATAGAGCAGCCGGGAGTAGGCTTCAACAGGCACATGTACTGTTCTGGGGCTACGATAGCAAGTCCGAATTGTACGGCTATAGTTTCATGTAATTCAACTGCATTTAGTGTCTATAACAGTTCAGCTGTTTTGGCTGCCATTATATCCCCAACATCCGGGGGGCCAAGCGCATGCTACGTTGAAGGCGATAAAGGGCAATTGAATGGAGTAGCGCTTACAGTGGGCAGGACATATACTTTTGTAACTCACTTTTCCGGTGGAGCGCTGGGAAATGATACCGGGGCACCCGAAATACAATTCTTTGGAAACTTGGTCAACGGGGCAAAAGACAAAACACGGCATGAAACACCGCCCTATGACGTTTCAATATATAATACAACGGGCACTTCGATATTGATTAACTTTACAGTTGCAGACATAAACAGCACAGGAGTTAATATGTCTATTAATACTACTATAAATGTTACGGTTGCTAATAACGGAGATGGCCTATCCTCTCCTGCAACTAGGTTTTGGGTAGGTGGCGTGAATAGCAACTTAACTTGTGTGCCCAATGGATTTGCTACAAATTCATCTGTATACAACATAACAGGTGCTGACCATCAGGGCAATTTAACCGATGGTGTTAATTGCACGCTGACTGTAACTGGCTTGACTAATGGAACCAAGAATATTACTGTAATGGCAAAGGACGCAAGCAACAACTCCAATATAAATTTGACATCATTGTTAGTAACTATTGATCAGATACCACCAGTTGTTGGTTATTTTAATATAACGGAGTTGCGTCCTGGTAGTACGTTGCCCGGCGGTGGCGATAATAACCGAACATTAAATGCGTCAGATTTTGCGGGTTCAGCGCAGGGAAGGAATATATTTTTGACTTCTAATTGGAGCGATAACCTGACTCAGACATCAGTAGGAAGATTCCAATTTTATAATACCAGCAGCGGATGGCAAACTTTGAATACCAGCGCTTCTAACATAACTTTGTACGCATATATGGTTAATTTCTCGTATCCGATACCAACAGGACATAATGAGTTTGAGGGTAAAAATATAAGCTTTAGGGTTATTGCAAACGATACACTTGGTAATGTTAATTCCACAAATGACGTAAAGAATATTACTGTTAACATCAATGACACAACAAAACCAACAATTACGATAAACGGCACTGCTGCGGTGAACGGAAGTAATCTATCATCAACAGCATTTACAGCAAGCTGGTCGGTTGTTGAAGGAAGCAGTTTGCGTTCAATTAACATAAGTATAGACGGGACGGATCAGACAGCTGAAAATCTTAATCTCTGCGTAAAGTTTAAGCAGTTTGCAAATACTGATGGAGGCTCAGCTGACCCTAATACTAACAGAAATGCTTCATTTTCGATATTAACAACTGGAACCTGTCCTTTGACTAATGGTTCACACAGTGTAACTATTGTTGCTGCGGACATATACAACAATACAGAAAAGGTTTTCAATAACTTTAGTGTAGGATCAGCAGGAGTTCCTGCATTGAATTTCAGCAACGTATCAAATGGAAATATACAAATTAAGACTGCAGTTAATAATAGTAACCTAACATCCAGCACTGCAAGAGCCAATGTGATTGGTCTTGGGTTCTATGGCCTTGGAGTTGCGCCATTAAGCGTTGCTAACTTATCCTATGTTTCAAGCTGCAACTCAACATCAACTGTATATTTCAGTAATAATACCGTAGTTTATCCGTTCAACGAATCAACCTGCCCGGAATTTTCTGCAAACAGATCTTTGGTTGTAACGGTAACAGACACGGCAGGAAATTCAAACTCGACAACTTTTGGATTCCTAGTTGATAATGTTGAGCCAAGCCTTGCTGTGTGGTCTCCAACTGATGGACAATACTTTACTAATGTTAATGTTTCAATAAACTTCTCAGTTAGGGATAAGGATAATTCAATTTCATCAGTTGGCTATTATTTGGATAACTCTCCATTTGTAACTGCAATTATTAATTCAAGCGCAATGGGCGGAAGTGCTGGCCAGGGTGTAAATGAATCCGACAGCAGATTGTTGAACTTTACACCCGGAACACACACAATCAAATTGACAGCTAATGACTCTCTTGGCAATGTTATTAATGGAAGTGACTTAATATTCACCATAACCGGACCATTCAACTTTACAGGTTATATAAATGATTCATTGAGAGTAATCAACAATATATCTATAGTAAACTTGACAAACTCAACGGGTCATACTATAAATTTTGATGCAGGCTCTCTTAAAAATACTGAAGATGAAACATGGAATTTGATCATGAAACTTAACAGCTCAGCGGGAACAGCGAACGTAACAATAGTATTTAACGCTTCGGCTGCAAATTGGGACAAGAACTTTTCAATTGCAATCAATGATTCAAAATTAAAGAGAGATATTAATAATAACTATACGGCGAGCATTCAGGAACTGATTTCGTTCAATAGTAGCATACAGAGTTTCCTATCTAACAATAACTCATATTACGGTGTAGTTACATATAAAATTAATGCAAGTAATGCAACTTACAGTGCTCCAATAGGTGGCTCATTAGAGATATGGTATTTCCCAGATTTAGGAGATTTAACGTCAAAAACGAATATTACTGAATGTTCTGCTGGGTTTAGTCCGTCACTTTCAACAGCATTATCAGCCGGAACATTCCCTTGCTGGAATAATACAAACAATATCTCAATCAATATCTATGTCCCCCACTTCAGTGGAATCGCAATTGTAAATGATTCAAACGCTCCGGCAGTGAATGTCTCGATGCCGAGCGATGCGAATCAATCGACCAGCATGTTCGTTCCGAATATAACGGTCTCTTCTGATACTGATTCTTGCCTGTCATCTGTAAATGGAACAGTAGCTAATGTGACAATGACCAAATCTGGAACTACATGTATGGGCCAGACTGAAAGATTCACGAACTTGAATGCGCCGAATGGCGGATATAATTTTACATTTAGTGTTACAGACGGGAATGGCAACGTAAACCAATATGTATGGAAATTTAATGTAACAGACGCCACGACGCCTAATAACGGCATAATCACATCTTCACCAAGCACGATAAGCTCAACTGTTACAATAACAGGCACGAATGAATCGGTCAACGCAACAGTAAACTATGGTACTGTGAATACGACTTTGGGCTCTTCAGCGGTTCAAACAGACTTTAATGAAACTCAGATTGTGACTATAAGTGGCTTGTCAGAATCAACAACTTATCATTATAACGTGACTGTGTGCGACTTTGCTGGGAACTGCAAGACAAATTCAACTGTCTTCAGCTTTGCAACAAGCGCGGCAGCCGCGGCAGCCGCGTCAACAACGACATCTTCCAGCAGCGGTGGTGGGGGCGGAGGCGCGGCAGCTCCAACAACTGAGGTAGCATCAGCAAGCAGGTCCTGGGATTCGTTGGCTGCAGATTCAACAGGGACTTTCAAAATAAGCAGCAGTAGCATTGCCTTTACAAACATTGTAATTGCTGTTGTTAGCACGGTTTCAAATCCAACTGTTGGAGTCAGCAGCTTAACGTCAAACCCCCAGTCAAGTGCGCCTTCATCTATTGTTTACCAGTATTTGAAGATAACTCACAGTAACATTGCAGACAGTGATATTTCAAGCGCAACAATCAGCTTCAAAGTGCCAAAGTCATGGCTTACTACGAATAATGTTGCAGAGGGAGATATAGTGCTTTACCGATTCAATAGCGGGCAATGGAATGCATTGCCAACAACAATTACCGGCTCTGATGCTGATAATGTATGGTTTGAAGCTGTGACGCCTGGATTCAGTGATTATGCGATAGGGAGTAAGGCAGGTGCACCCACGACACCTGTAACCACAGAACAGCCAGCACCATCTACACAGCCGGTTGCACCAGCAACACCTGCAGCTACAGGGCAGCCATCACAGTCGACTCAGCCAGATGGAACCAAGCCCGTTCGCAATAATAATCTTGCATGGATTGTGGTTGCCATAATTGTTATCGTGGCTGCGTTGTGCTTTGTAATATGGCAGAAGAAAAAATCACAACAGTAATTATTATCTAATTTCTTTTATTACTTTTTTTATTTGGTTTGCTTGCTTTAATCTCCCCTTGGCAATATCAAGAAGATAAACCTTTTTATGATTATTACCTCATGATTGTGCTTTAAATGAGTTTTATTTCAAGTATTATTGGATTACCTTTTATTTTAATTGTTTGCGGACAATCCCGTTAATTTTGTTCAATTAAGCTCTTTATGGAGAAAATAAGATTAATTGATCATAAATTTTTTTCTTCAGGGATATCTTATTTGTATTCTTGCTGTAAGTTAATATCATTCAGGCCCCCATATTGGCTTATCTCACGTTTTGCTTCAATTCATGGATACTTGAATTGTGATCAGTGACCTTATTGAGCGCGACCACCAACCTCGCCTGCCACAACAATACTTGAATGCATCTGACGGGTACCAATTAACGAATAAGTACATTCAATCCTTTCCCTGTGAGAAAGTTTCTTGATATATCTCTGGATGCAATATAAATTATGAAATTAAAATTCGGCAGAAAGTGTGATTTTGGCAGATAAGGAGAAAACTATAATAAATGGAATTATTAACATCTTAAAAATTATACGGAAATCAAGTGACCTTTAAACTAAAAAGAAAATAAAAAAAGAAATAGAATATTTATTCTATTTTTGTTGTAACTTCACCTTGGTTCGTGTGCTGTACACTTGTGTCAGTGTTTGTGTACGTTATGTTAACGTCTCCGTTGTATTTTGAGCCACTGTTGACACAAGTTAAAGTGTATTGTGCAGATCCACCATTTGACAGTGCGCCTTGGCTTCCTAAGGCAGTGCACTGCTCCGCTTTTACAGCATCAACCGTTAAATCATAACCCAAAGAGTTTTTCACATATATAACTAGTGAAGTGGCAGTTGCCTTGTGATCTAGGCAGGCTATCCCTGACTGAAGCGTGCATTTGGACGGCAGGAATCTGTCCGGGCTTAAAACACCGAAATATGCAAGAGCTCCTATAGCTACGAGAACAACTAATATCGCCCAACCATAAGTCATGATAAACTCAAGGGCTGCTTGAGATTTTCTGTTTGTCATCTATTTCACCTCTATTTTATAATTTAATATAATTTTTATTCAACGTTGGTATTTAAATTACCTCGCGCTGTCTTAGATATATTTGCTTCCTTTTCAGTATATCCAATTGTTATGTCTCCTTTAAATCTTTCTTTTACAGCTCCATTACTGCAAGCGCCGCCTATAACAAATTTCTTATCTGTTCCGGATAACATAGTCTCGGTAAATGTACTACTGCAGCTTCCCACAGAAATGCTATCAATGATTATGGTTTTTCCCTTGTTCTGGGCAATCAGCAGAGTTACTTGAGTCGGCTCTACCTTATTGCTAATACATGCCAGACCGGGCTCGAGAACGCATTTATCACCCAGAAATTTCTCCGGACTTAAAACACCAAAATAAGCTAAAGCAGCGATTGCCGCAAGAACAACTAATATCGCCCAACCATAAGTCATTAAGAACTCCATGGCCGCCTGTGATTTTTTGTATTTAATTAGAGCAGGAACACTCATCATTTCACCTCATTTTATTAATTTTGATTAATTTAAATAACCTTTTTAAATTCAATTGAATAACTAATATTTAAATCTGTCGAAACGTCATAGGCATTTCGGAGATTCAAATCAAAAAATTCCTGATTTTCTTTATATAAATCAGACGAAAAATTATATTGGAAATTCTTTAGTTTTAACGATTCTTATTTAATTTGTAAAGAAATTTATTAAAGTGTTGATGCGGTTAGTGTAAAAATGGATAAATTGGCCACACACAATAATCTGGACAATAGCAGATTTCTTGGCTGCCCATTTAGTCAAAACCTTTTCCGATACTTTTATCTTTATGAGATTAAACAACAAATTTTATTTTTCTATTGAGATATTATGGAATTATGAAGGGGCTAAAATTAATTAATTTTCTACTAAAAAAAAGACCCTATAAGCTTTCCTCCGAGGATTCTGGCTATCCAGAACAAAACCAAAGATACCGCAATAAAAATAGGCACATACTTAATCCCTGATTGAATGTTGCCTTTTTTAATTGTGGATACCATCATTGCAGAAAACAATGAAGTTACCGCAAGAGACACTGATGCAAAAATTGTGAAATCGGATTGTGTAACCCCGGTTCCGGAAAAGGTTAGCGGTATGCCTGATGTGGCGGCGGCATTTGTTGTGCCACCGAGCGCAGTTCCCAGGCTGGAGACAACCTGTATTAAAACTCCCGATAAGGCAAAAAGAAATGGCCCGGCAACAATAGTAGCAAAACTTATGAAGATGACATAAGTTGTAACATTTGCCGACATTTCTTTTAGCATTGATTTCTGTTGCTGTATATCAAGTGCAATCCTGTTAAGAAGCTCTCCGATTTCACCGCCTGCTTCAATGCCTTCATTAATCATGCTTACTACTCTTTTTAACAGAGTTGAATCATACCTGGATGCAAATTTTTCCAGGGAATCTTTGAGATCGGCGCCGCCCATTGTTTCTTTTGCGATTGTTTCAATTTCTTTTGCAAGTACACCGAATCTAGGACGGACGGCATACCACAAAGCTCTATCTATTGTCATACCTGCATTAATGTTTGATGCAGCAAGCTGAAGAAAATCCGGCAGCACCTCCTCGATATCAACTTTTCTGTTGAAAATCTTTAAGTCAACGGCAAGATAAAATACAATCCAGAATGCCACTATAAGCAGCGCAAAAACCAAAACCCAGAGTATAATCATGGAAGCAACTATTGCGCCCCATCCAATTCCGTAAGACACTGAAAAATAATAAATAAGAAAAGATGAAATGAGCAGATTTATAACAATTGCCGTGTTGAAGAAAATTCTGTGCAGCTTTTGAGTGTTTATTTCAATGCCTGCCCTTTCGATGTACTGCTTTAATTTTTGTTTTCTTTCCTGGGATTTCTGTTTTTTTTGCTGCTGTTTCTTGATTTTTTTCTTGAAAAATTCAATCCTTCTCTCTGGCTGAATCTGAGCCGTTTTCTTTTTGAAGATTTTTTTTAGATTAAACATTTTTAGAATTCTATAGCTGGCCTTGAGAATTTTACCATTGCTATGAACATGAACTGTACGAATCCTAGGAAAGCCGTCAGGGAAAGGAGTATTGTAAGGCTCAACTGGAATTGGATAAAAGAAGAAAGTATAATCAGCATGGTCACGCCAAGGGATGGCAGTATCACTGCAATTATCATATAGAACATTGCCAATGGATTAAGCTTCTTGCCGTATTTGTTCACTTCATTCATCTGATCTTTTGTAACCTGATCCACCACCGAATAAAGAGATTTTGCAATATCAGAACCTGTCCTTATGGAATTCATAATCTGCCAAAATATTTTTCTCAAGTCGTTTGATGGAATGAATTCAACTGCATCATTCAATGCTTCTTCCATGCTTGTTCCAAGGTCAATTTTGTCAGTTATCTCCTTAAAATATTTTCCAACAGTTGGAAAATTTTTTGACAAATTAACCATCGCATTATACAGTGGAACTCCGGACTCAAGCTCAATTATCATAAATCTCCCAGCAAAAACAATTTCCTTGCTGATTTCTTTTTCCTTTTTTGTTATTTTCAAATCCGGAAGCTTGAACATGTAAAAAAACATGACAATAAAAACTATCGGTACAAATACAAATGTGAAACCCTTAAGTACATTATATTTTGCAAGCACAAGGAACAGAGTAACAACTATGCCAGTTGTCATGTAAAAAGCAGAAATAAATGTTTTTTTTATGAAATCTTCAGGCTTATCATCCATCCCGGCTTCCTTAAGCTTAAGTTTAAGTCCCGGGGCAGTTTTTGAGATTCTCTGAAATAATGTGTTTAAAAATCCTGCTTTTATTTTAATCACCCATCGGCTTGTTTTTCTTTACGTAATCCATCAGCACGTCCTTATTTGTATAATACTCTGCCATGATTCTTCCAACAGTATCAACGGCGTCTATTTTGTTCTTAACAATCCATTTTAAGACTGCAGCTTTTTCATTTAACGACTTGTTCAGCTCATTTCTTGTGTATCCGGTGAACATCTCTATTGTGCTGAGCAATGCTTTTGAATTTGCAACTTTTTTCAATACACCTTTCCTGATGTCCAGCTGAATCAATACATTTGGCGTCGCGTCAGGAAGAATCTCAGCTATCTGGAATGTTCTTCTTGTTCCGGTTCTTCTGTTTCTGTATTGCACGACAATCATTGAAATGGCCGGCAGCATTGTTCTTGGTATTTCAATCGGCGGATTTGACAGCCTTGTTATTGTTTCAGCGGCGTCGTTTGCGTGAACTGTTGCATAGACTGAGTGCCCTGTGTGGATTGCCTCAAACAGAACTTCAGCCTCTGCCTTTCTCCTGATTTCACCGACGAGTATCCTGTCAGGCCTCATTCTTAGTGAATTAACAAGCAGGTCAAGCATCGAAACTTCGCCCTTGCCCTCGGGATTCGGCAGCCGTGTAACCATAGGAATCCAGTGCAGGAATTTTGGCAGCTGAATTTCACGGGTATCTTCAATGCTTATTATTCTCTGATTCGGGGGAAAAAAATTTGCAACTACGTTAAGCATTGATGTCTTGCCGGTTGCTGTTCCTCCTGAAATCAATGTAGATAATTCGTATTGCACGCCAAGCCAGATAAGGGCAGCGGCCTCTGTTGAAATAGTTCCGTCGCCTATGAAGTCTGTTATTGTCCATGGCTTTGCAGCGAATTTTCTTAATGTTATTGTGTTGCCTCCCGCAGAAATTGGCTCGATAGTTGCATTTACTCGGTCGCCTCCTCTCAAATGAGCGTCCATCAATGGCTCAAGTATTGTGAGTTGCCTTCCAACGCGCCGCCCTATCATTGTTGCATAGTGCCTTGTCTGGTCTTCATTTTCCAGCATGATAGTTGTTTTCAGCCAGCCTAATCTTTTGTGATAAACCCAGACGGGCTGGTCTGCGCTGTTGACCGCAATCTCTTCAAGATTTACATCATCCATCAGAATTTCTATGCTTCCAAGGCCCAAACTTCTTTGGATCAAATACGATTTCAAATAGTTTGCGGTTCTTTCATCAGCGTCGGGAAAATGCTTATTGATCAGATTTTTTATCGTGTCAATGAATTTTTGTTCTATTATACCAGTATCCTTTATTGCTAAAATATCTACCATTCCCAGATTAACCTGGGTTGTCAATTCTTCCCGTATTTTTTCTAGAATTATTTCCGTGTTTTTGCTGATTATGGAAATTGAGACGTCATAAATCGGGACGAATTCCCCTTTTTTCTTGTAAATCTTTATGGTGATGGGAATTTGGTCAGAAATGAAATCATAAGTGGCAATGAGTTTAATGTCTTCTTTTCTTAAAGTGGTCTGCTTTTGTATCTGTTGCTTCTCAGGTTCTGTTTTTGACTCCTTTAGGTTTATCGGTGGCAAACCAGTGACCTGAACCTCCTGGGAGATTTTTGCATTTTGCATTAAACTTTTTGAGTCTTTACTATCCGTATTAATGTCTTTCTTGGGGTATGCCGATTGGGAACTATTTTCATGATGCGGCTTTAGGCCAAAATTTTTAAATCTGTCAAGAACCGAGGCATGATGCGGCTTATCGTCGGAATTGCCGTTTTGCGTGGCCTTAGATTGTCCAGAATGTATATCCATTTTGGGCAATATTTTTTCATCAATTTTCAAAGCAGAATCTTTTTTTGGCTCGGAAGCCCCATGATGCAGCGGATTAAAATGCTGTAAAATTCCCATAATATTTTTTGATGCCGGTTTAGAATCTACTTGCGGAACAGGTGCTTTGTGATTAATCTCAGCAGAATGGGCCTCGTGATAAAGCTTAAACTTTTCATCAAGCTTTTTGTATATATATTTTGTCTTATCTTTTTTTAGACTACCCTGCTTAGACACCGCTTACACCTCTTTTTTAAAAATAAATAAAATTAACCCTTGAAAAATGACGTCAAATTTTTTAGCTCTCCCTCGAAAGCGCTTTTTTTATCATCCACTTCCTTAAATTTCTTCTCGAGGTCTTCCATATCTTTCCCGACATCGCTGCTTTTTGCGGTCAGCTGAAACGCTTTGGCCTTTCTTATCAGTTCGATCAGGCTTTTTTCCAAGTCATCCCTATCCTTGTTAACTTTATCAACTAAGTTTACCACAGCAAGTTTTTTCTGGAAAAAAGTATTGACTTTACCGGTAATTTCTTTTACGTGAGTTATGTTATTTTTATTCTGTGCTATTTTTTTAATTATGCTGTCTTGAAGCTCAAGCACCTTTTTTTGCTGCTCTTGGCTCTTGGTGATTAGAGGATCAATAGTTGATTTTTCCTCTTCAACACGCTTTTTTATTTGCTCTACCATGGCGTTCAGCCTTTCTATGTGTGATTCGGAATTTTTGATGGAAGAATCCTCATCAGAAACCTTTTTTTCTATCATGCTAATCATGCTTTTAAGCTCCAAGAGTTTCCTGCTGAGCATCTTTTCGCTTTCTTCTATAGATTTTGCCTCCGCTTTTTCTCTAGTCAGGTCGTCCCTCTCCCTGTTGACTTCTGAAACGAGCTCCTGGTATCTTCTTTGCTCTGCAGTAATCTGTTTTATCAAGTCATCAATCTTTATTTTTGCATCGCTTTTCTGGTTTTCAATCTGTTTTTGCATATCCTGTTTCAGTTGCTGGTATTTTTCAAGCTGCTCAAGTTCGCTTCGTACAGTATCCAGCTGCAATCCGAGCTCACCTTTAAGCTTGTCAAATTCAGATTTCACTTTTTTCAAATCTTCAGACTGTTTCTGCAAAAAACTTAAGCTGACCTCTGCTTTTCTGATAAAACCCTCTTTTTTTCCCTCGAACTCTTTTGATTTTACGTCAACTTCCTTTTTAGTTAGTTTTCTCTCTACAAGGTAGGGCTTTGTGAGCTTGTATTCAACACTGATGATCCCCTCGTCCTCGAGAAAATCTACCCATTCCTGTATGACGGTAGTGCTTACTCCTAGCTCTTTTGCAGAGTCAGCTAGTGCAATTCTTCCTCTTTCTTTCACAAGCTTGACGAGCTTGTCTACTCCAGTTTCTATTATACTTTCTCCTATTTCCATGTTGCTAGTTTTTTCTTTTTCCATGTTTAAAAATGTTATGTTTTATATTGTAAGATTCGTAACTTGGTAAATGGCGAGATGGCTTGAGTCTATTTTGAACCACTCGGGAGTATTGTTAATCCTATAATTTACGGTGCTTTCGTTGCCAAAATAAAGGTAATCAACAATACTTCGGTCTTTTAGCGGAATGTTCTGTTGCTGGAATTCATCAAGATTAACCAGGCTTTCAATTCCGTTGGTGGAGTTGCCAAACTTACCCTGCAATCTCATAAGAAAGCTCGGGGAATCGTTGTGGGCATTGTAGTAAGAATAATTCGCGAGAATGATTAAATTCGTGACATCGCCATTCACGACAAAAGGGCTTATGTTAGATTGTGTTATTGTATTTGTGATTCTTCCGTTGCTGTTTATGACATATAAAGGATCTTCAAATCCAATTATGTCGATTTTATTGGTTAAATATCTGTTTCTTATCCAGTAACTTGTATTTTTTTTGTCCCTGACATCCATCGTCATGTTTATTCCTATATTCACGCTCCATGGATCAGATTGACTGATTTTGGCATCTATGATTGTGAAATTAAATTTAATATCAATTTTGTCAGCTTCTGCCGAAATCTTGTTTGCCCAGTCTGTGAATGTTGCCCCTTGCATTAAGCTTAGAGACTGTCCTTGTATAGTTCCATTCAGAAACGATTCCGTAAACCTGGCATTAATATCATCAATGTAGGTGCCGTTTGTTGTTATGAACTGGTTGAAGCTTAACATTGTCCTAAATCCTGCGATATAGATTCCATTGTTAAGGTCATTTTCTATATTTTTTATGAAAAAATTTACAGTTTGTATTCTTGTCTCTATTGATTCCATTTTATCCACGAGCCTGTAAGTGTTATATGCGCTGTAAGTTACAAATATTACTATAGTCAATGCAATTGCCGCTGAAATATAAAATATAGATTTCTTTTTCATTCCCACACCCTTATCTCGATTATTGCAGGCCCCCACAATGACGGAACTTTAGAAACTGTAAGTGTATTCACATTAAGATTGCTTGACTCGATATTTACATCCAGCTTGCCATCTTTATCCAAGTCGAGGTTATTGAATAGCTGGAATACTGCATTATCGAGTGCATCGTTTGAATCGTACGTTTTAGTTAAAAAGCTGCACAATGCAGAACCGCTGTAGTATGGCGGAACCTTAACCGTTGATGATGTGCCGTCCTCAAAACTTAATGCCCATGAGCACCCATCTGATTTGGAAACAACTTCGCTGTAATCTGCGAACCCGTTCAAGAGCAGAGTGTATATTACCTTTGAATCAACTGAACCCCCACCAGAATCTGTGGCATTGATTCCCGTGCTAATTGTCAAACTATTATTACCTGAATTTATATTACCTGGAGGGATATTGACAGCAAAAGGGTCGCCTAGAATCTCATAGTCGCCGCCATAATCTGAAAGCCTGTAAACTGAATTTCCATTGACAAGGAGACTATCAGTCCATTTGCTTTCAGAGTAAGATGTCACTTTTGCATCCTGGACTGATGTATTTGGATAAACATACAAATATCCGGAGGAAATGTTATTGCCAAATCTTTCAGTTTCGAACCCGAGCGGCAGCTTATTGAATGGAGATGAGATTATTGTGTAATTAAAAGCGATGTTCGAACTCGGGTACACGATTGATCGTAATAGCGCCCCTGAAATATTTATTGTCTGGCCGGAGTAACTTAGCTTGTTGATTTCCCCAGCTATTTCGAGGTATGCCTGATTAAGAGCTGACGTGTCAGTTGCATTGTAGAACTTTCCACCGCTGCAATTCATTCTCTTCATTGTGGAGGCGTCAGCATCGGCGCCATAAGCAATAGCATACACACTTATGTTTTTATTGCAGGCGTCCCATGCTGACTGCACAGCATCTGCAGTTGCAGTGCTGTTTGGCTGCTGGGTGCATGCTACATTTGCAGCCCCATCGCTCATGAGAACAATATATTTTTTTCTTAAGGGATCATTTTGGGATTGAATTAAATCAACTGCTTTGTTCATACCGCAGCATGTACAAGTCCCCCACCAAGCTGATGTTGAACTTATGTTCCCAATTAGCCATGGCTTTGTTGAGGTTAAATTAATGTATCTTACTATCGAATCTGAAAATGGGACTGTAGTCACAGAGGAGCTAGAGCAATTGCTTTTGTATGCAGTTACCGAATTGTCTGTGTACTCAACTAACCCAACACGGTTTCCTATTGTGTTGTATATGGTATTCACAAATTGCGTGCTGGAGTTTATGTAAATATCTAATTTTCTTGCGTCGTTTTGGCAAATAGTATTGTACCTGCAGCCGCAAAGTGTATCAGTGCCGTTGTTCCATAATGTCCTGTTGTAATTTGAGTAACCGTAATTTGGTGTAAAATTATAATAAAACCAATACCAAAATCCAAAGAAATATGTACAACCTTTAGAATTATCAAATTGTGCTGAACTCACAGTTTCACTCGTAACTTTTGAGCACCAGTCCATAGACCCGCTTACGTCGCTGACAAGAACAGCGTCTGCAGCCGAGCCAAGAGTAGTGGCATTGACTATACCCAAACGCAGAGGGACTGTTCTTTCGCTCAACGAGTTATAATCAAGCAACGAACTCAAAAGCGAATTATCTAATGTAATATTTCCGGATTGGGACGATGAATTGGTAACTGCAAGGGCGCCTTTATTATAGTGGTCTAATATATCTTGACTGGATAACGAAATATTCCATATAGAAACTTCATCTATTAATGCCTTAAGGTAATCTGGGGCTCCAGTATTTGCACGCCTTCCTAAGGTAAACACATTAAAGTCACTGCTGATATTTCCAGGAGCCCTTGAGCCATTAGAACTATTTTTTTCAATTCCATCAACATAAATTCGTGTTGAATTTTTATTCGCAGTTATAGCTATATGACTCCATACGCCAATGGATACAACATTTGGTACGTTGATTAAAAATTCATCAGGAAGGGCACCTACTGCCTCATAATATATATCAGTCCCACCAAGAACTCGAATTTCAATTCTAGGTCTCGTATCCACGGTGTTATTTCTTAAACTAAATATAGTTGTCCCAGAGCTTGTAAGGGGCATTATCCAAAATTCATAAGTAATTGATGTAGAATTTTCTATTTTATCAGCTAAGTTGCTCATATTGACAAAATCGTTTACCCCATCAAACTTCAATGCATAATTACCAAATTTTGCGGATATATTCCATGAAGGGTCGTCTGTTGCTGCAGCATTGTTTGCGCCCATCGTCCCATTATTCTTGTATTGGGAGCTATCATTGACATATTGCCCTGAACCCTCTTCAAAATGAAGCAGCAAAACCGTGGAAGAATCCGGCGTAAGCTCCTGACTTGCAGGCAAATTTTCTGTTTGATTATATGAAGAAATTCCTCCTGTGCCAATACCCTCATAGACTGTAACGTTACCGATTCTTAAGAAAACGGTGTAATTGCTCGAATAATTTAGAAAAACCTTCATGTGCTCTAGGCTTCCTGGCACGTAGATTGAAGAATAAAGGTTAATGTTACCATCTATTCCAGGAAAGTTATATTTTTCATACCCCGGAATCTCGGTGCCGTTGTAAGAGGATGTAGTATAAGTCACTTTTAAGAATCCGCCTGCAATGTAGCTGTTTCCGGACGTAAAATTAATGTTTATTATGTTTTCTCCCGGCCTGAAATTTATTAGATAGTCACTGCTTATATTCCATTTATCAGCAAGCATTGGGCCCCCTCCACTGGAACCTTTGGTGTAATTTCCAGAATAGATATTGTTTATGTACAGCTTAAAATTTCCGCCACCTCCAACTTCAAGATAAGAGCTGTTGAAAGATATAACATCATTGGGCAGAATTAATTTTTTGGTCAAGTTGCCGTCCCCTTCATAACCGCCAAAATAGGCATATGAGCTTGTCTTTTTGCTTTTTATTCCGTTGAGCAAAACCCTTGCTGTATAGCCATTTGTCGGCTTTGCTTTTGCAATTCCGCTTATTATTTTTCTTGTTGAAACGAGAGATTTTGTTACAGGAATATTTCTTGAATAAATTTCTTCTCCATCAACCAGGACACTGAATCCGTAATTTTTTGGGACGATATCATCAGTTAGGTTTTTTGTAAAATTTCTTGCAATATTAATATTATCATTCGCCCAGAAATCTCCGATTTGCTCTATGAGGGTATTATTTGTATCTGTTATTAATCCAGATGCTGTAAGATTTTTTACATATTCATTGTTGGCGCCATCGACTGTCATTGATGACAAAACATTTACTATGTCTTTAGAGGCGTAATTTATATTAGTAGTCTGCTGCTCAGAATAATAAAATTTTGAGATAAGTACTATGGATATTATTATTATTCCGGACGCTAGTAGCGCGTCAATTGTGAAAAAAACTCCTTTTTTCATTTTATTTTAATTTTCATGATATTATTTTTTGCCTTATAAAAATTGAAGTTATTTTCTAATTTATCATCGTCGAATATTTTTTTAATTTTATTTATCTTTTATTCTTTTTTTTAAAATAAAAATTCAACTTTATTGCCATACATAAACAATCATTTTGATTATTTTTGAATTATAAGTAAGGTATCGCTCAGTCTTTACAATGTCTTTTGCGCTTATTCCAGTCATGTTTACAGAAGTGCAGGTTCCTTCTGTTGCTGACTGGGCAGCGTTTTCCACCACTTCCACAAAGTTTCCGTTGAAATTTGAAACATCAAAATCGCTGAAGAAGTAGATAGTGCCGTTGCCGAACTGCCATTTTGCAATTGCATTGTCATCGGTTTGGTTGAATGTAGCTATTTCTACAAAATTTTTTGCTTCGGAATTATTTTGCACATGGTAATACTGCGTAAAAGTCATGCTATCACCCAAATTAAAAGACAGGGCAGGGTCTGTGTTGTTTATTACAGCAATCCGCTGGCTTTCAGATTGTCCGGATTTTTTCTTGAAATCACTTCCTGCCATTGTGTTTGTTGAAGGAGTTGCAAGCTCGCCGCTGATCATCAGAAATCCGCCTCTTGAAGAATAATTTTCTAGACTGGCCTTATTGTTGTTGAGCTCGCTTGCGCTTAATAACGGGTGCTCCATTACTAAAAAGTCATATTTGCTTAAATTGCTTGAAAGGGATGATATGTCGTCATTGTAAATATCTGCCTTAAATGTATCATTCATGAAATTAAGAAGAAAATCGTCTGCAGTATCCTGATAATAATATGCGCTTTTTATATTGTAAGTCAGATTTATTAACGGATAGCCTGAGCCGCAGACTCCGTTAATATTCAAAACATCTCCATTGCTGTTTACAAAATAAATAAAATAATCATAAGGAGTTGCGAATTTCTTTTTGCCGTAAGTGTAATTTAACTGATTCAATCTCTTTAATTTTGTTGCATTTACTTTTTGGTCGTCAGCTATTCCTAACCTTATGACCGTTAAATCGCTCCAATCGTCGGGATAGCCTTCAAGAGTCAGTGATGAGGAAATTGATTTTGCATCTTTTAACATTAAATTTAGATTTCCCGTGTCCTCTTTCTGGAAATTATTTGTGTAGCTGAAATAAATTACTAATGTGAAAGTGAACAGCAGCAACCCTATAGAAAAGTCCATGAACCATGCCTGCGATTTAAGGGATTTAATTGATATAAATAACACCCCCAGTTTTGTTGATTTTATTGGGGCCTTTTGTCACGTTGCCTATAGAATTTGGAATGGTGAAAGTGTAAATGCTATTTGCGGATACAACCGTAATTGTGTAATTTTTTGTTGTTAGGGTGTAGTTAATGTTATTGTCTAACTGGATTGGAATTGTAAATAACCTTACATAGCCATCCTCAACGCTTGCAGCCAAAAGAACTTCTTTCTGCAGCTTCAATGCAAGATCCTTGACTGCATCGCTCTCTTTCTGCACCCTGAAGTCCTTTAATTGGTCAAGGGCCGCAATTTCAAATGCTATCGCTACCATAAAAGCCATTCCCACGAATATAAAAAATTCGACACTTACCTGTGCCTTAGAACCCATTCCGCACCTCTTTTTTTTGGATTTGATTATCTTAAATAAACTTTTTTAGGGTAATTTATTAAATTCTTAAAATGGGAACATTGTTTCCTGCTCTTGACCTGCTTATCATAGTTCCAACATACCCTCTCTAAATTTTTTTAGAGCCGTTGTTGTACTTGATTATTTTACTATTATGGATAGATACTTGAATAGTGAGCGTGCGAACCGTTCTCGCATGCAAGTGAGGGTGATAATTTCACATAAGGTGTAAAAATCAAATTCTAAGCCCGATTATTTCTATAAAACCAAAAAAATTAATTTGAAGTGACTTGAACAAAACCATCGTCAGCTTTGATTGTTAGCACGTGGATTCCCTGAGATGTTGGAAGACTTCCGGTTATGTTGACTGCAGACACCTGCACAATGTCTGTAACTCCGGTCTGCGTCTTAACTTTTATCACAACTTCTCTGTTGGAAAGGTTTGTTGACTCAATCCTATCGGGAAAATTAAACTTTAAAGTTGTTTGCGAAGGCTTTCCAAGATAATAAACGGATTCCGACGCATCAACAATTTTTCTTGCAATCTGCATGGACTGGCTTATCGCAACAGAATCTGATGTATCGGCGGAGTAAGTGTAATATATCAGCAGCAAAGGGACAGTTATTAGCGCTGCAAACCCCATTACAAGCATATACTCGACGCTGACCTGCGATTTCAGAAACATTTTACTTCGTTATTTTTTCCTGGCATTTTTCTTTTTTCTTTGAACCAGTTTTTTTGCTGTAGCATTTTCCTTGTTTTTGATTACTTCCTGCTTTGGTTCGGCACCCGGGGCCGGAACAGCGGTTTTCTGCTCGGATTTTATAATTTGGACAATCTTTTTTCCGGCGTCTTTGAATCCGAACTCCTCGCTGATTTTTTGGGTTCTGAATGAAGTTATGATAAATGCAATGTAAGCAAATATAATGAAGATGTATTCCGGATAGGAAAGGTAATTGGTCTGGACATTAAATGTCCCGCCTACCTGGTAAATATCCCTTAAAGCCTGCCATACAGAGAAAGTAACGATGAATGCAAGGCAAATTGCAAAATTATCCATGAATCTTCTTATGGAGCCGTCAGTTAATTTATTCCTCGCCCTTGAAATAAGTAAAAGCGAACCAATACCAAAAATTACTGTTGTAATTCCTACTGCAGCTATATATACCATTAACCTTCACCTCCCATGTCCACCCTGAAATCAGAAAATTGAGTAAGTTCGTCAAGAAGAGACTGCTCAGTTTCTTTTTCCAGAGTTATGATAATTCCTTTTATTTTCCATTCCCTTATTTTTCCAGCAAGAAAGTGCACGAACCTCGCAACCGTAGCCTGCTTGTTGAATATGGACAAAGTATTTATTGAATCAAATATCAGGAATTTATCGCCTTCCTGCAGGGCATTTATCGCCTGGTCCATGGCAACTGAAATGTCGCTTAATTTTTCCGGACTGCCGATTGCCAGGCAATTTCCTATTTTTTTTGTGCCTCCCGGACGTGAAGTGGCATCAATGAATATGATAATTCTCGGGTCGATATTATTGTTCTGAAGATTTCTCTGAATTACTTCAAACGGCTTGTTGAGCGTTACATAAACTCCGGGCACGTGCTGCTCATTTATAAGAAATCTTAACGTGTCCATTGTGGTTTCATTGTAATTCCTTGCATCCACTGTCAATAGGAGTAGGTAATCTTTCAGGCTGCTTACCTCTTTTCTAAAAGTCTCTTTTGTCTCCAGCATCTACACCACTTTTTTAGATATTAATTCTATAGTTATGAATATAAAGCTTTCGTATTCTAATATTAAAACCATAAGCCTTTTATATTAGTCTATTCCTAAATCAAAATGCAAAAGAGGTTGATAATTTGACAGAACTAATCAAGACAGGCACACCTGGGCTTGACCAGATACTTAAAGGCGGCCTTAGGAAGAATTCTTGTGTATTGGTCACGGGAGCTCCTGGCACTGGGAAGACTCTGATGGCGCTGCAGTTCATTTATTACGGTGCAAAAGATTCCAACGAGAATGGAATTTTTATAACAACAGAAGAAAGCACCGAAGTGCTGCTGCAGAGCGGAAAAAATCTCGGAATGGAATTGCAGCCTGTAATTGACAGCGGAAAAGTTTTCATAGTGCAGAAGCCGATTGCGACTTTGAAAGGAGGCATTGCTTCCATTAAAGGGCTTGTAGATGCTATTAAAAAATACAAAATCAAAAGAGTTGCGCTTGACTCGCTCATATTCTTCGAGTACCTCTATCCGAAGTTTAACGGCAATAAGATGGAATTCAGGAGGCAGGTTTTGATATTCATGCAGGAAATGAGAAAAGCAGGAGTTACTTTTTTGGTTGTTTCCGAAAGATCTGTCACTGATTTTGACAGGATAGAATACGATATGATGGATTTTGTGTTTGAAGGGATTATCATGCTTTCTCGCATAAGAAAAGGCTCTTATTTTGAAAGAGTTGTAACGGTCGCAAAGATGAGAGGGCAGGACCACAGCCTGGATGTTTATCCTTTGACCATAGGGCCGGATGGCATTAAAATTCTTTATGACCAGACTCCGTTCTCCTTAGTCGAGAAAGAAGAGGGGTTCAAGTAATTTTTAGTGAAAAGATTTAAATACGGATTCTTTAAATTTATTTTTAAAGGGGTGGAAAATGAGGCTTGCCTATTTAGTAATATTTTTTCTAGTCTTAGCTGCAACTGCCAATGCAGCTTGGGAAACTTATGAAAATGATCTGAGGAATAGCGCAAATTCCAATGATGTTGGTTATTTTCCCCTTAAGACTGCAAATTTTTCAAACGATGATTTTGGAACTGATTTTCAGCCATTGGTTTCGGATTTGGATCATGACAGCTCCAGTGAGGTTGTTATTTTTTCAAATAATTCCTTGATAATACTCAATCCGCAGCTTGACGTAAAATCGCAAATTAAAATAGGGGGCGTTCTTGGGCAGCCGACGTTGTTTAATATTAATGGCACAGCGAATATTGTTTTTAATGCGCGGCAAGATTCTGATTATTTTTTCGCTTACAATTTTTATAATTCAACATTAATTCAGATTTTTAATATAAGCGTAAGCAATGATTTGAATTTCAGCGGAATAAAATGCCTTAACTTGAATGGAACGGATTCTTGTATTTTTAAGGACAAAATTAATTATGTTCACATCATTAATTTAGAAAGTAAGATTGATAATTCTTATTATGTTTCTGCTAATTATAATGAAAGCCACCAGACAATTCCTGCAATCGGAGATTTGGATAATGATGGAAATCTTGATGCTGTTTTCTGGATGCCAAGCAACGATGGCAACAATTACGGGATTTTTGCTTTTGATTTAGCTGCAAAATCTGTCAAGTGGAAAGTTAATACTATTTTTTCGGCTTTTCTTACTAGCTACATTTTGAAAGGCCAGCCAGTTTTGGCGGATTTGAATAATGATGAAAAATTGGAAGTTGCAGTGAGTGTTTATTATGATGATTCATTTAATCAGGATTCGCGGCTGGATAAATTTACAGAATTATTTGTTTATGACTACAATGGGGCAAAATTATTTTCAAGGTGTGAAACCAATCCAAACCTGAATGCCGGATGCAATTCCGGAAATTATCCGGGAAGGGAATTTGACGGGACGAACCCATTTGTTATTGATTATGATAAAAATGGAATTAATGATATATGTTTCCTGAAAACAATTGATTTTTCATACATGGGAATTGGCTGCTACAATTACAGCGGAAGCGAAATAGCCGAAGTAAAATTGATTCAGTCGCTTGATGGCGTTACAGAAACTGCCATGGCCGCTGACATGAACGATGACGGAAGCAAGGAAATTTTAACTCCGTCGCATATTTATCTTTTAAACGGAACTTCAATTTTTGATTATAATCTGGGCAAATTTCATCCGGTTGCAGTTGATTTGGACGGAAATGACGGGCTGGATTTGTTATGGTCAAAAGATGGCCGGACCAAGACATTTCTTGACAATAATAATTATACGATGGATTTATCTGTTTTACTTTCTGATATTAATTTTTTTAAATTTAATTCAACTCATATAACTGTTACAGCTGTAATAAAAAATAGTGGGCAGATGCAGGCAAATAATGTTAAGGTTATAATTTACAATACAGAAACGTTGGACAATTCAACTTCTGTGTTTAATATAAGAAAAAATGGGAATGTTACTTTTAGCTCCATTATTCCTTTGAAAGAAAAACAAAAAGTCCTTGTGAGCGTCGATTATGATAACGAGATTCTTGAATCTGATGAGATAAATAATTTTGCATTTAAGGAATTCTTGGGATTGCCTTTTGTTTTTGTTTCCACTTATTTGGAGCCTTCAAATATTGAATTTGAGTTTAAGTATTATATTAAAAATAACTTGGTTTCCGGTTACTACACCGATGATGAAATCCAAGCTGATGTAATTGTTTATATCGGGAAAAATAATCCCAGAAATAAAGATATGGATGTTAATTTTATGAATCAATATAATATTGGATACGATTATGGAAATATAAATTATAATGATAAAATTTATTCAAACCCGTTTAACGGGCTGGTTGCTGCATTTAAAGAAGACAATCAATTTGGAAAGAATCGTGTAAATGTAATGATTGTCGGCAATGAAATTGAAGGTGATGTTGCTGCAACTAAAGAATTCATTAAGAATCAGGCAATTTTTTTAAATACTAAAACTCTTGAATCTGTTGCGGTTGATGATGATAATGAAGATGCTGTTAAGGTTTGGGATTATATGCACAGCGAAACGAATAAAGGATACTATGGTTCTGCTACGGAACAATTTAAAGATATAGTTGGACATGCTCTTAATGATACCATGATTAGTGAGACTGAACATAATATCACAACTTACAATAATTTTACATTAAGGTTAAGAAATCTAAAGCCTATATTAAGCAATGATTTTTTATTATATTTAAATTCAAGCAGTGATATTTCCCTGCCTGTTGTCATGAGCGGTGGAATTTGGTCAGATATTTCTTCATGGCAGGATTTAGGAAGTGAGTTGGCCAATAATGGCAGAGATATTTGGCTGATTGAAATTACTGGCGGACCGTTTATAGAATGTGATAATTGCATTAATTATAATTACTCTGATTTAATTGATGAATTCTGGCCTGCTTCAATCGGCTCTGTTGAAAAATTAACCGGAAAAGACAAAATACAGTATGTCGGCCACAGCAACGGATGCAGGGCAGCGCTTGATTCTTTAAGCAGTTGGCAATCAACCGGAAAAAGCAGTTTGGGGAAAGTTATTTATAATGGAAGTGAGATTTTGATTGATATGTCTTCAAATCCAGTCGATACATTTGTCGGAGTCGGCTGCCCTGGCGCTTTTTCTGAATTAAGTTATTTTGCGAAACAGGTGAATAAATCTGGTAACGTAGCTATAACTAGGTTAGAAAATAAAAATAACACGCATACCAAATTTGGTGATGTGACACATGAATTGGAAAGTGCATCTGGGGAAGTTGCAGGAGTGAGTAGGTTTTTTGATAATCCCAGGCTATCTTTAAACTTATTTCAACAATATTATGATTGGATACATGATGATAAGGATGAGCAGCCTGGGAGGAATTTGCAGATAAATTATTTTACATTAATATATGGCACAGATGGATTCTTATTTTCTAAAAGTAATGACCAAATAGTACCTGTTAAAGATGAATTAAATATTTATAATAATATTGAATCTACAAATAAGAAACTAATAAATATTTCACGTAAACATACTGGTATGACTGATGATAAAATGATAAAAAGTGATGTTACCAAGTCTTTAGATAAATCAATTTATGGTTAGGAATAAATTATGGAATCTGAACAACCATACTTAAAAAGTCAAGAATTTTTGATATCTTTAATTTATATACCAGTATTTTTATCCGTCTTACTGATTAATGGAGATTATGAAATTATTTCTGCTATTGTTGGTACTATTTTTGCTTTAACTATAGTTTATTTTCTAATAAAATTAAGTATAAAATTAAAACAGCAAGATAAAAAATCAATTTTTAGAAGTTTTGTTAAATTTCTATTTTTCAATATTGTGATTTTGATAATAGCCAGTATAGTTCTATTTTTGATAATGCAAAATTGTAAAGGTGGCCTCTGCGGCTTATCAGAATCAGAATCTATACTCCTATTTGTTGCTGTTCAAATTTTTGAGCTACTGGTTTATGGAATTACATTAATGATTAGTTTATTCTTGCAGAAAAATAAATTTAGCTAGCTTTACCACGCCGCTTGCGGTGATCTGGTAATTGATTTAAGATAGAGAATTACCGAATAGTTGACTTTTGATATATTATTTTAGGGTATTATATGTTTTAACATATATATTCTACTACCACTGGACATCTGCGGATAACCTTTATAAACATGTATTTGCATTTGCTGTAAAGGGAGGTAAAGATGGATACTAAAAACATCACTTTAAAAGTACGTTCTGATTTGTATAGTCAATACAGGGAACATTGTAAGGAGAAAGGGTGGATTGTTTCAAGACAGTTTGAAATATTAATGGAAAACCATCTTAGAAAGGATACAAAAAATGGTTAGTAGCAAAAATACTAAAAAGAGGAATCCAACTTATATAAGTTTGTTTAGTAGTGCTGGTGTAGGTTGCTATGGATTTAAACTAAATAATTTTGATTGTATAGTTACTAATGAGTTAATTGAAAGAAGATTAGCGGTTCAAAAGAATAATGACAAGTGTAAATATGTCTCTGGATACATTTTTGGAGATATTACTACAAAAGAAGTTCAGGATAAAATATTTGCTGAAATAGATAATTGGAAAAATAAAGAGGAAATAGATGATGTTGATGTAATACTAGCTACCCCCCCTTGTCAAGGAATGTCTGTTGCAAATCATAAAAAGAAAGATGAATTACAGAGAAATTCCTTAGTAACACAATCAGTTAGGTTTGTAAGAGATATCAAACCTAAATTCTTTATTCTTGAAAATGTGAGGGCTTTCTTGACCACCTCGTGTACAGATTTTGATGGTAAATTAAAAACTATCAAAGAAGTAATATCCAATAATTTATCTGGAAAATATAATATTATAGGTAAAGTCATTAATTTTAAGGATTTTGGTGTTCCATCTAGTAGAACGAGAACGTTAGTGGTAGGTGTTAGAAAAGATTTAAAGGATATTACCCCATATGATTTGTTTCCTAGTTTTCAACTACCAATAAATCTTAAAGATACAATAGGAGATTTACCAACTTTAACAGAAATGGGGGAGATAAATAAGGATGATATTTACCATAATTTTAAAAAATATGATGGTGGAATGAGAGAATGGATTTCGGAATTGAAAGAGGGACAAAGTGCTTTTGAGAATAAAAATCCAAAAAAAAGACCGCATAAGATTGTAAACGGAAAAATAATTTTTAATACAAATAAGAACGCTGATAAATATACAAGATGTTACTGGGAAAATGTCGGGCCTTGTGTCCATACTAGGAATGATATTTTAGCGAGTCAGGCCACAATACATCCAAAAGATGATAGGGTATTTAGTATAAGGGAATTAATGAGAATGATGTCCATACCAGATTCATTTAGATGGGCTGAAATACCGGAAGAAAAATTAAATGGATTGGATGAAAAACAGAAAAAAGAATTCTTAAAGAGTAATGAAATTAATATAAGGCAATCTATAGGGGAGGCAGTTCCTACACTGGTTTTTGATAAAATCGCCAAGAATGTAAAGAAACTAATTAGCTTTCATAATCTATCAGATAATTATGTTAACTCATTAATTAAAAAAAATAATCTTAATGTTCCGGAAAATTTAATAAAATTTATTAAAGAGAACCGAAAAGAACTCAATTTCGTTCAATTAGCAAAAATTAGTGAGTATGCAAATTCAAAAAGAACTAATAATGCTGCATATTACACAAGTCAGGATATATGTTTCTCAATCATAAAAGACCTGCCTGAGTTTTCTAATGTGGAAATTTTAAGAATTCTTGAACCCTCAGTCGGTAGTGGCAATTTCTTACCTTTACTAATCAACAAATACAAATCTCACCCAAATGTGGTTATTGATTTAGTTGATATAGATAAAAATTCTCTAAATATTCTTAAAGAATTAGTCAAGAGCATAAAAATTCCAAATAATATACAATTAAATTTTATTAATGTAGATTTTTTGCTGCACAATTCTGAAAATTTTAATGATAGTCAAATCTATAATTTAGTGATTGGCAACCCGCCATTTATGAAACTAAAAGATAAAAATATTCTGGCTAAGTATAGAATGAATAAATACAATAAAGAAACCAATAACATTTTTTCATTTTTTATAGAAAAAGCTCTTTCTTTAGGGGATTATGTCGCTTTAATAACACCTAAAAGTTTAATGTCCACACCTGAATACAATAAAACTAGGGAATTATTGGAAAAAAAAGATATTATTAAAATATGTGATTATGGAGAATCTGCTTTTGAAGTTAAAATTGAGACAATCAGTTTTATTGTTTCTAATAAAAAAAGTCTAAATAACAAAGTAAAAATTGAATCTTATATTACAAATAGTTTAGAGTATAAAAATAAAGATTACGTATTATCTAAGGAATTTCCATATTGGCTATTGTACAGAGATGACTTTTTTGATAAAGTAAAAGAAAAATTAAAGTTTAATATTTTTACATCATATAGGGACAGAAATATAACCAAAAAACATACAAAGGAAAATGGGAGGATAAGGGTGTTAAAATCTCGTAACCTTTCATCTGATGGTAAAGTTATTAGTGTCCCTAACTATGACTGTTATATTGATAATCCCTCTCAATTTGTAGTTTCAAAATTCATGAATAAAGAAAATGTTATTATTGTGCCTAACCTATCATACTACCCGAGAGCATCATTTTTACCTAAAAACTCTATTGTGGATGGTTCATTAGCGTTACTTATGCCTAAAAATGGTACAAAAATAGAAAAAGAACACTTAGACTATTTTGGAACTGAAGAATTCAAAAAATTTTATAGTATTGCCAGAAATTACGGAACACGTTCACTTAATATTGATAAAAATTCAGTATTTTTTTGGGGTTTAAAGAATGGAAATTGACTTAAAAATAAAAAACCATTTGGAGAAAGTTAATCTAGACATAAGAAAAACAAAAAATGGTCGTTTTATGGACCAAAAAGTAACTCCAAACAATTTATCATTTATAGCAGAATGTGTTGTTAATTTGGACATTGACGATAATGAATTTACAGTGAAAACAATATGGGATTATGATTATTTTCTAAAAAATACTGTTGCTATTTATAATAAACCCTCTCCAAAAAATGAATCTGCTAAGCATGAATATGATAAATTTATTCAACAGCCATTAAAGATGTTGTCCGCGGCAGAAGTGTTGAGTTGTGAAAAAAGAGGAACAACAAATTACTATAAACTTCTTAACAAAGAAATACTTTTTTATATCTCAATAAAAGAAAGAAATGCGTTTATCTTTATGTATCATTATTTAGTTAAAGTCCTTAAGGATTCTGAAATATTTAGTTATTTTGAGACTTTTAGATTAAAACAAGACAAAGATTCTTTTAAGACATTGAAAGAAAGATTTATTCGTTTTATCATTGGAAATACCCCCATAAATACTTCGGTTGAAGTTAGAAGAATCTTTCCTAAAATCCTCAACGTTTTTTCAGCTTATAATTCCGTCAAAGGAACAACCGGTGGAAGAATTTCAAAGAATATATTCTATTTCAGTGATTTAACTTATAATTCTATAAACTTTAGAGATAAAAAGAAAGATAAAACATTAACAAGAACCGAAGCACTTACATTGGATAGTCAGAAAATAAATAAAAAAGCATATGGTAGATATTTAGTTGATAAAGCTAAGAAGTTAATAAGTACAAAATATATATTTAGTGAAGTCAAAGATAAATATGCAGATGGTCCAGCTATTCATGTTCATCATATTTTTCCACAATCAAGTTTTCCTAAGTTAGCGTATTACTTAGAAAACTTAATTAAACTAACTGCTACACAACATCTTTATCATGCACATAATAAAGGAAATACCCACGAAATTAATAAAGACTATCAATGTGTATGTTTGATTGCTAAGTCTGAATCAATTGAGACATCTGTATCACAAGGGGACTTTTTTTATTCTAAGAACGATTTTATTTATGTATTAAATGTTGGCCTTGATTCTGATATTAATTCATCGTTGGATTTTGATGATATAAGATTGGAAATAAATAAGATATATAATGAAGCTTGAAATAATAACGCCATATAAAAAATAAAATTTTTTGGAGAATTTCATCATTTGGACATACTATCTCTACGTAATCACCGAAGAAGAAAATAATCTAATAAATATTGAAATTAAAAATCGTTTTCTTTACCCGAAAGGATTACACAATTAATAAATATAAAAAATAAATCAAGTCCCTTCTTCCCAACTTGATAAATATTCTTTCTGCTCTTCTGTCAGTACGTCAATTTTTATTCCCATTGCATCAAGCTGCAGTCTTGCAATGTCATCGTCGATTTGTTCAGGAAGCTGAATTACTTTTGCCGGCATTTTGCCCTTGTTTTTCACCGCATATTCGCATGCAAGAGCCTGGCCGCAGAAAGATGTTGACATTACCTCGCTTGGGTGGCCTTCTGCCGCTGCCAAGTTAACCAATCTCCCTTCTCCACAAACAAAAATTTTTTTTCCGTTGACTAAATATTCATCTAAAAACGGCCTGACTCTTCTTGACTTTGCAACTTTTTTAAGCCCTTCCATATTTATTTCAGCATCAAAATGGCCGGAGTTCGCAAGAACTGACCCATCTTGCATCAATTTAATGTGGTCAATGTCAATTACATTTTTATCGCCAGTAACTGTGATAAATATTTCTCCGATTTTTGAAGCTTCTTTTATAGTCATAACTCTGAATCCGTCAAGAGCTGCTTGAAGTGCACGGAAAGCGTCAACCTCTGTCACAATCACATTTGATCCCATTCCTTTAACCCTTAATGAAACTCCTTTTCCACAGCTCCCATATCCGCATACAACTACATTTTTTCCAGCAAACAAAATATTTGTTGCTCTCAAAATTCCGTCGAGAGTTGACTGCCCGGTTCCATAATAATTATCCAGCAAATGCTTTGTTTTATTATCATTAACGGCAATCATCGGATATTTTAATGCATTGTCCCTTTCCATCGCCCTTAATCTTATTATTCCGGTTGTTGTTTCCTCGCAGCCTGCAATCATATCTTTTATCAAATGTGTGTGTTTTTTATGTATTTCAGAAACTAAATCACAGCCGTCATCGATTGTAATATTCGGCTTGAATGAAATTATCTCATTTAGATATCTGTAATAATCTTCTTTGGATTCGCCTTTGTAAGCCCAGACCTTGACATTTTCTTTTGCTAATGCGGCAGCAATATCATCCTGCGTGCTTAATGGATTGCATCCTGTTATTGCAACTTCTGCTCCGCCTGCAATCAACGTTCGTACAAGAACTGCTGTTTCTTTTGTAACGTGAAGAGCCATTCCGATTCTTGTTCCTTTCAACGGCTTTTCATTCTGGAATCTTTGCTTAACTTTTATCAAAGCCTGCATTCTTGACTCTGCAATCTCAATATTCAATTTTCCCTGCTCTGCCAATTTCATATCTTTGACTTCGTAATTATCGCCTTTGTCCACAAAAATCACCTTTAATATGGTATTAAATGGATATTTATATAATTTCTTCAATAAAAATTGGAAAATTTCCAATTATTTTAATAAAAATTGGATAAAAATAGAAATATTTATATATTTCATGGAAAATTACTCTTTTGTTATGGGCTCTCTGCGAAATTCCCCCATTATAGTTTTTCTCCGCAGGGGGCCTTTACAATCTTATGGAGATAGACACTAAGGATCAAAGGATTATTGATGTTCTGAAGCAGGATTCAAGGGAACCTATAAGGGAGATTGCCAAGAAAACAAAAATAAGGCCCAGCACAGTTCATCAAAGAATTCAAAAATTGGTTGAAAACGGGATTATTGAGAAATTTACAATAAAATTAAACAACAAAAAAGTCGGAGAAAATTTTATTGTTTTTATGCTTGTCAAAGGCGGAACTACAGAATATATTGACAATAAAATTCTTCATGACAATCATGTGAAGGAAGTTTTTGGAGTTACAGGAGAATACGATTTATTAATAAAACTTAAATTTGAGGATGTTGAGGAGTTTCATAACTTTGTTCTAAATTTTCGCAAAGATAAAAGAGAAATACAATCTACTATGACAATGGTTGTTACTACGAATTTGAAAGAGGATATATGACAAAATTGGTATTATTTGTCTTGAAACCCCTAGAATTTATTTAAAATTATAACAAGTTTTAAATATGGGTATTCAAGTTAGTTGCTCATGATTAAAAAGGGTGTTGTATTCTTATTTATCCTTGTTTTATTGTTTTCTTTCTCTGTAAATTTTATAGACGCTGTAAAGTCCGGCTCTTGCAGTAATCCGAGCGGAGGAAATTATTGCAATGGCAAAAGCAATTCTGAATGCCATTGTGATGCGGCATGCGATAAATATGGGGATTGCTGCGATGATTACAAGCAAATATGCGATGCTCTGGCAAAAACTTCAACCATTGTCTCGACAAAGTCTGCCTCGTCACAACAAGCTACCGTTACAGCCAGCCCAATTGTCGCCATAGTTGGCCAGATGATTACAGTTTCATTTACCAACCCGTCTCCAACACCAACTGACTGGATTGGCTTATATATTTCTTCGAGTCCAGACGACACAAAATATTTAGACTGGCTGTATACTAGTTCTTGCACCAAAACCGCAGGAACAGCGGGCTCTTCTTCACGAAGTTGCACGTTTATCCTGCCTAAAGTCGGCACTTATGACTTCAGGCTGTTTGCTGTCAATGGGTACAACCGATTAGCTGCATCAAACACATTAACCGTCAAGCCAATACAACCTGTCATTAATCATGAGGAACCAAATATGAGTTCGCCAGGCAACACCCCAGTCGCCTCAAAGCTAGTGTTTGTGCTGGAAGAGGATAACTCTTTAGAAATGACAGGCTTACCTCAAGGCTCGGTCATGCCATACCTTTCAAGCCTTATTAATTCGCACGGATCACTCTTAGGCAATTATTATGCAAATGTGCATCCTTCTGTCCCCAATTACCACTGGATACTTACCGGCAGCAATGCTAGTGTTAAAGGCAATAGTTGTATAGAAACACTGACTACTAATAATCTTTTCCGGCAAATGATTGCAAACAATATCCAATTCCGTTTTTACTTCGAGGGCCTTGCCGAATACAAGGCCCAGGGACATACAGCCAGAGATTTTGTAAATTGTGATGACCTCCCAGCTTTGAACTTGGCTCATCTAAATTGGGGGTTTGGCACGGAATATTCCGATGTGCGTAGCCAAAGTGACGCAGAGATAAATGCGCAGTTCGTCGACATTTCGCAGCTGGCAATCGATGTTGCCAACCGCAACCTGCCCAGGATGAGCTTTGTCATTCCCAATCTTGAGGAAGATACTCACGATAACTATGATATTCCCCGAGCTGATACTTGGCTAAGTCGTAATTTACCCGCAGTTCTTTCCACTTCGGATTTTCAACCAGGCGGAACTGGAGTCCTGATGGTGGGTTGGGATGAGAGTATTCAGGGTTCTCAGAAGTACCGCGTGGATGACAAGTGCTCTTCGCAAGGGGGCAGTGGCTGTGGCGGGCACCTCCCCTTGGTATTCTACGGTCCGCAGGTTAAGAAAAATTTCGTCTCCCAAACTTATTATCAACATCAAAGCGTGCTTCGCACCATGATGCTACTGTTGGGGCTTAAATCCGGCTTTCCCAATGCTGCTGAGTCTGCTTTAGAAATAAGTGATGTGTTTTCAGCAGATGTTTTTTCACCACCGGCGCTTTCTTTGTCGGTATCAAAAAATATAGTTGCGCCTAATGAAACTTTTACTGCGACTTGGTACAACCCAGGCACAACATACAAGCAAGATTGGATTACAATAGTTCCTGCTGGAACAAAATGGATTTCACCATATCCTTGGTTTTACACAAACGGGCTTTCGTCCGGAACAAATAGATTGACTGCACCACTTGCTGCTGGCAAATATGACATTGTTTATTATCAAAATAATGGGTATACAGAATTATTCAGGAAAAACATGATCGAAGTCAAGAAGTCATGTCCACCACCGCCACCTTGTGGTGCAGCGCCTCCAGAAGGATGCAATTATGTTCTAGAGACTGATTCCAATGGATGCCAGATATGCGGGAAATTAGTTTGCAATAACCCAACTCCGGGAATTACATTAGAATCATCAAAAAATTCAGTTGCACCCAATGAAACTTTTACTGTAACTTGGTATAATTCTGGCACAACATACAAGCAGGACTGGATTACAATTGTTCCTACAGGAACAAAATGGGTCTCACCATACCCTTGGTTTTATACAGAGGGGCTTTCATCCGGAACAAATAGATTGACCGCTCCGCTTGGTGCTGGCAAATATGACATTGTTTATTATCAAAATAATGGGTTTACGGAATTAGCAAGATCTAAAAATTTAATTGAAGTCCAAAAACCAGAGTGCTCAAATGACAAGGATTGTCATCCAATAAACTGTATCCAGGCACCCTGCCCTCAGCCATCATGTGTTGATGGCAAATGCATTCCAACCCCAAGTAAATGTGGAAATGGAATTTGTGAACCTGGAGAAGATGATGACATTTCCAAATTAGTTTTTGAATTAGATTCAAGTAGTACATTGACTAATAGTCTTGTTTCCTATTGGAAACTTGACGAGACTTCAGGAAACAGAAAGGATATTGTAGGAAATAACCATCTGGTGCCTTTCAATGGAGTTACATATGATACTTCGGGTGTTAAAGGCTACACTGCTAAGTTCACAGCCACAAGCATAAGGGCGAACGAGCAATATCTTGGCGTAGCTGACAACATAATTGTTTCTCCGGGTGATACAGATTTCACATTTGCGGGATGGGTCAGGCTTGACAGCACAGACAAAAGCATGGCAATTATCGCAAAGGGCGACACTGGAGCTACAAGAGAATACGTATTGCTTTACGACAAAGGATTCTTGGCTACAAGCGACAGATTTGTCTGGTCAGTTTATGATGGTTCTGGTACTACGAAACCGATAGTCGCGGATAATTTTGGATCACCTTCAGCAGGCAATTGGTACTTTATCGTTGCGTGGCATGACAGCGTAAATAATCAAATAGGAATACAGGTCAACAATGGCAAGCCTAATGTCGTTTCATATAGTTCAGGGGTAACAGACAAGGATTCTATGTTTACAATTGGTGCATTCCGAGATGTGGATGACCTAGAAATAAATGGAAAAATAGACGAAGTCGGTTTATGGAAACGCATCCTGACGGTCCAGGAAAGATCGGACTTGTTTGGTGCCGGCTGGGGCAATACGCTAGTTTTAAAATCAGTTATACCTACATGCCCACAGGATTGCAGTAAAGAGTTTGATTTGTCCGATTACCCAAATATGTTTACTAAAGGCAACAGTTTTAATGGAGTTCTTGTCGTTGGTGACTATGCCGGGAGCAATGATGTTCTGGCTGTATCAGACATTATAGGGGGATTGAAACCTATTGATCCTGGTCCTTTCAAACTTGCAAGCGAAGTTAATGGAATTGAGCAAAACATAATATCTGTCGGCGGCTCGTGCGCGAATGCAATAACTTCCCAAATTGAAGGATATCCTGTGGACTGTGCTCAGGGCCTAAAGCCGGGTTTGGGAAAAATAAATCTTTATTCATATAATGGATTTGCTCATCTTGTTGTCAAGGGATTTTATGACAGCGATACTTTGGCAGTCGCACGAGTTTTGGCAAATTACAAGGACTATAAACTTAGCGGAGTAGAATATACCGTTGAGTCGCCGGTGCAGCAATGCACGGATTCTGATGGTGGAAAGGATTATTATGTGAAAGGTCAGACTACAGAATGTGATTACAGTATTTTAGATACTGTTCAAGGCGGTGGCACTGGTGGATGCCCGTTTGCGGAAGACTCATGCTTGACTGAATCCATCCAATCTATTCTTAGGGAAAATGATCCTGTGGCTAAGAGACCTGCGACTAAGAACACTTTACAGGAGTTTTACTGTGAAAGGAACAAACTACAATCGGTTTATTATGAATGCCCAAATGGCTGCAAGGACGGCGCATGCGCGCAATCTGCCGGAATCACTATTGATAAAGTTGAAACAGACAATAAGTTTTATGGTTTGAATGAAAAAGTTTCAATAAGCGCCTCGGCAACCTCTTCAGCAGGATTTCCTGAGGCTATTATAGCAGAAGTTCAGGATCCTAATTATCAGGGCACTAAAGTAACAATGACTGCATCAGTATGCTCTGTTGCAACAACTAATTCCAATATACCAGTTACCTGCAGTTACCAAGGAATTTTTTCCAATACAGCTTATGAAGGATATTACAACGTAAATGTAGGTACTGGAAATTTTAATGGCAATGCCTACACTTCATTTTCAGTTCTTGACAGAGAAAAGACAGGCAAATATTTGATTTTAAATGATATAGGATTATACAAGCTTGAAAATGCCGTCCATTCACCAGATAACTCTCTGGGCATTGACACCTATGTCGCTTATTATTCAACTGAACAGTTAAGCAATCAGGCAGGTGTTTATGTTTTTGGCAGCAGGGAAGTTATGTTTGAATTTTTAAATAAGGCACTGGAACAAGTGAATTATTATACTCAAACTATCGATGGAAATCTGGTTTATGTTGTGATGGATGGTTCCACGCCGGTATTTGCGTGGACGAGAGAGAACCTGCTTATAGTCTCGGTTCCAGGGCGAGTTTATACTGTCCAGTATGACAACACTGCAAGCACATCAGTTGCATCCAAAAACTCTGAATCATCTTCAAAAAAGACAATTTCATCTCCAGGCATATTCGGGAATGTTGTAGTATCCCAACCTCCAACAACAACCAAGCCAATTAATCAGATCGATGAAGTTGTTTTGGCTTACTTGAAAAAGCACCCAAGCGATTTGGACAAGGCGCCGCCAGTAAAAAAGATTACAAAAAAAGATGTTATAAATTGGATAGATAAGAACTGCGCTGATTCTACAAATCCCCCAGTTCCAATGCAAACGACTTCTTCAGGCCAATCATCCGGTGCTGTGACAGGGAATGTCATATCCAAAGTTTTTGTAAATAAAGAATATTGGAAAGATTAGAACTTTATTAGTAAGAGAAATTAGTAAAATTTTTTTAATAATGACGATAAGATAACTTAATAATAAAAATCAAAATTCCCGAATATCTCTAAATTCATTAAACCTTTTTTCTATTTCATCCATAGTCAAGGTTTTTAATCTATTCAAGCTGAAATCTTCTGCATTAAATGATGCAACAATGCTTCCATAAATAATTGCTTTTCTCATATTAGATTCGCTTAAATCATTTGTTTTCGCGAGATAGCCGATAAAAGCTCCTCCAAAACAATCTCCGCATCCGGTTGGGTCTTTGATTTCTTCAAGAGGGTAACTTGGGGCGCTGAAATGCTTGTCTTTTGTAAATAATAAAGCGCCGTGCTCGCCTTTTTTTATTATGACAGATTTAGGACCCAATTTAAGGGCTTCTCTCGAGGCTTTTACCAAGCTGGCAGTGTTAAACAGTTGCCTTGCTTCACCGTCATTAAGAAGCAGAACGTCAACTTTTTTTATCAAGTCAATCAAAGATTTTCTCTTGCCGCTTATCCAAAAATTCATTGTATCCATCACAACAAATTTTGGCTTTTTTATCTGGCTAAGGGTTTCAAGCTGCAAATCCGGATCAATATTCGCCAGGAAAATATATTTAGCTTCTTTATAATTTTTAGGCATATCTGCTTTGAATTCTGCAAGAGAATTGAGCTCTGTTTTTTTTGTCGTGGCCTCGTTCATATCAAATTCGTAAAATCCTTCCCAGTGAAAAGTCTTTCCGGATATTTGAAGCCCGTCAAGATTAATCTTTCTTTTTCTTAATAGTTCAATATATTCTTGTGGAAAATCATTGCCCACCACGGATAAAATATTCGGCTTTGAAAAAAAACTGGCGGCAAAAGAAGCGTACGCCGCGCTGCCTCCAAGCGCGTTTTCTACTTTTCCGAAAGGAGTTTGGATAGTATCAAGTGCGACTGTGCCTGTAATCATAATCTCATTCATAAGAAATAAAAATCATAAGTTGTTTTTAAAGCTTATTATAATCTGCTGGAAAATAGTAATATCACTTTATTCCTCATCCCCATCGTCTTCTTCATCGTCATCTTTATCCTTGTCATCTTCCTTGTAGTCTTCATCATCTTTGTCTTCGAGGTCATCTTTATCCTCTTCTTTTACCTTGTCGTTGAAATCCTCGGGTTCTTCTTTTTCTTCTGCCATTTTAAATCAGAATAGATTGCAACAAACTCCTTTAAATAATTTTTGATTTATCCCCAAAGCCGGTCAAACTCTTTCAGAAAGCTGCCTGCAATATTCTTGTCTTTTATTATGATAATGTTCTCATCATTCTTGTTTTCAGCGCTTGCAGTCGGATTAAAGCTGCCGGTGACCACAGTTTCATTATCTATAATAAACACTTTGTGGTGCATCTTGTACTTGTTTGTGTCTTTCTTTACACTCATGCCAAATCCGCTGAGCTTTTCAAACTGCGAGAAATTGCTTCCAGCCTGGCCCGCGTCAAAAATTCCTTTAATGTCAATCCCTTTTTTGCTTATCAGCGCGTCGGCAATATCTTTATTGGTAAATGTAAACGTCATGAAGTAAACGCTCTTGCGGGCGCTTTTTATCTCTGTGATTATATGTGAAGCGCAGCCGTCTTCTGGGCAGAAATAATTTTGGATTTCTATTTCGTTTACATAAACCACCGGATTTTTTACCTTTTCCCCTTTGCCGAACTTCCCATCCCAGAGCTCATTAAATTCCTCATTGTAATTACTTGCCAGATTTTTTGAATAAATTACAACAAGATTATTGCTGTTCCTGCTGTTGTCATTGAAAGTCGGATTAAACGATCCGGTTGTTATTATTTTTCCGTCGATTGAGCAGAATTTGTTATGCATGAGCTGGTTATTGTTGTCTTCTCGCAATGCATTTCCTTTTATTTGGCCACGCTGGTTTGCACTGTCAATTACAACTTTTACATCTACTGACTTGCTTTTGGATGCAAGTGTATTTATGATATTTTGAAGATTTATATCATAAAATGCGCAGTAAACTGAGCGGTTGGCGGATGCTATATTCCTTTCCAGCATTTTGCCGCAGTCATCTTTCAGGCAGAAATAAACTTCCGGATCGCTTGCGTTTTCATGCGGTACAGTGCTGCCGGTTACCGCTGCACAGGAAATTATCAGAAAAGTTACTCCAAACAGTGACGACAAAATAATAATCTGATGGAAAAATTTATATAGAAGCGTTTTCATTTTTTAGTAATAAATTGAATATTTTATCTCACAGTGATAATATCACTTGCAAAAGTGATAATCTATCACCTCTTTTTTCCCGGCAGGACAAAGCAATTTGTTCTGCTTGGGTTTTATTATTCTAAATTTTAAATCAAATAATTTTTTTAATTTATTTTCAAAAATAATATTTTTGTCCAAAATTTAATATTATTATTTTACTTTTCTTTCTCTTGAAGGCTTATTTTTTGGATTTCTTATTAATAAGACCGCTATTACTCCTATCACAACGCCAGCCAGAAAAATGCCAAACTTCTGCCTGTCGATACGGTTTGTTTTTTTTGCAGGAGAATTTTCTTTGAAATAAATGTCCAAATCCCCAAGCTCAAGGGCATATTCCGAGTAGATAAGGGCTGAAAAAACATCCCTATCTTTTAAAGAATTTGCATACTCGTAATAACTGTAGCTTAATATCGGAAAAATCCCTTTCGTTGTTTCTTCGGCAATATTATTTTTTACAATGTCGAGTTTCCTCTCAACCAAATTTTTATACTGCTCGCTGTCAACTCCGAAAACGCTCAAAATCACGTCGACATCAGCCTTTGCGCGGCTTGCTGTTGAAAGGCAAATCTCAAAATCCCCATTTTCCAAATTTGAGTTTGCAGCATCTATTTCTTTTCTTACATTGCCCATAGTTCCCGGGAAGTACAATTCAACATACTGCGCGCGCTCGTCTGCTTCGCTGATTTTGGCCTGGCAGGATTTTTTGAGAATATCTTTATCGAGATTAAACTCCCTCCCGCCTTTTCCCAGGAACTGCGACCATGAGTCGGCTGACTTTATTCTTTCAGAAGAATATGCTAAATTCCTTGCAATAATTTCTGTTCTGTTGGTTTTATTTAATATTTCAAGCGCTGCATTGGCAGACTCTTCTGCCTCCGAGAGCCTTTCCTTGACTACAATATACGCTTCCAGGTCTGTTATTGTTTTTCTTTTTACGCTGTCAATTCTGTTTCTAAACTCATTTATTTCTTTTTTTAATCGGTTGGCTTCATTAGCTGATTGGTTTTTTGATAAATTTTTGGATAATAGCAATAAAGTTGAAAACTCTACATTTGCCCCGAAGCAATAGCTTGCTGATGAATAAAAAGTTTGTTTCTCAAAAGCACCTTTTCCCTTTAAAGTCAAATTGTTTGCATCTTCCTTAAGTAAAGATGCGTTTGGGTAATTTATTTTTGACGCATTTGATTTGAGCTGGCTGCTTCGGTCGCAAAGAGATTTTGCAAGAGATTTCATAGTATTCCTGTATTGCTCGTCGATTTCTATATTTTTGAATTTTTTTGTTAATTCATGCCCGGTAAATTCTTTCACCGCTTCGTCCAGTGTCGATATCTCAGCAATTTCTATCCCTAAACTTTTTGATAAATTTTTTAAATCAACAGTTTCGTTGTCAATTTTTACAATTATCTCGCCCGCAGGTATGAAAACTTTTTTCAATCCTGCTTTTTTTGCTCCTTCAACTTTTGCTTTTAATCCGCCGACAGGGCCGATTAATCCCCCTGAATTTATTGTGCCTGTAATAGCATAATTTTCATTCAAATTAAAATTTTCCAGCATAGCGACTGTTAATACAGCAATTGAAGCGCCTGCGCTGGGGCCTGCGATGATCGAGGAATCAGCAGTTATAGTATAAAAAAAATCATAGTTGTTGCATTCTTTGTCAGTTAAATCGCATGCCATTGCCTTGGCAAACCTTGTTGACATCTGGGTGTCAGTTTTTGTCAGCGGGAATGTTTCAAGAAAAACTCTGCCTGATCCTGGCACTATTTCCAAATATAAGTCTGCAACTCCGCCTTCCATCCCTGTTTCTGTTTCCTTTACTGCCAGAAGTTTCATGTGGCCCTGCTTTGCGAGAACAGATGGAAGAAGAATTAAATTTAATATTAAAAGCAAAATAATTATTTTTTTCATAATAGTGGAAATGATTGTAGATTTAAGAAGCTTGTGGATTGTGAACTATTCATTATTTTCTTTATCATTATTTTTATCATTGTTGTTTACCAGTTTTTCCGTATAACGGCATTTTGGGTATTTCGAACATCCATAAAATTTTCCGTAAATCGAACTTCTCAAGACAATATCACCTTCATTGCATTTTGGGCATTTTCTTTTTGTCTCTCCGGTTGCAATTGCTTTTGCATCCAATCCTGCCTGTCCTTCAACTAATTTTGTCGGGCATTTTGGGTTCAGGCAGAATTCCTGCGGCTGCCTTGCCTTTTTGATTGCCAAGACTTTTGGAAATCCGCATGTCTCGCAGTCTTTTTTTGCAGGCTTTATCAAAGCATTTTTTGGTATCGAGAAAATTGTCTTGCAATCTGGGTATCTATTGCAACTTGCGAAGGCTCCAAACTTTCCTCTTCTCATTGTAATATTTCCTTGCTTGCATATCGGGCAAATTCCGAGAAAAGACATTTCATCCTGTGTTTCCTTGTTTGCTTTCTGCAAATCAGTTCCGATTTCTTTTTGGTGCTTTTTTAATTCTGCGGTTATTTTTGTTATTGCATCTTTTGCATCTTCAAGGAGCTGCTCTTTTTTTTGCTTGCCATCCCTTATCTTGTCCATTTCAATCTCAAACTTTCTTGTTAAATCCTCATCCAGAATCTTAGGACAGTATTTTTCAAGAGTTTCAACCATTGAAATTCCAAGATTTGTGGCTTCGATTGCTTTGCCCTGCACGTAACCGCGCTGGAACAATGTATCGACTATTTCAGACCTTGTCGCTTTTGTTCCGAGATTTCTTTTTTCCAAATCTTTGATTATCGATGCCGGAGTATACCTTTTTGGAGGCTGGGTTTCCTTGCTTAGCAGTTCTATTGTTTTGACTTTAATTTTGTCATCTTTTTTCATATTTGGAAGCTCAATCTCCTCCAAATTTACATAAGGAGAGTAAAATTCGTGCCAGCCTTTCTCTATCGTTCTTGTCCCTTTGGCGATAAAAATTTCATTATTGCAGTTTATCTCGGCAGTCATTGTCTCCCGTACGGCATTATCTGAGAATGTTGCAAGGAATCTTTTTACAATTAAATCATATATTTTTGATTCCCTCTCGGTAAGCTCTGCTGGAATAATCCCTGTAGGATATATTGCAGGATGCGCCGGATCTGTTTTTTTTCCATTATTTGGCTTTAGAGAAGATTTTTTGAGTAATTTCTTAATCAAATCAGAATATTGCTTTTGTTTGTTCAGGTAATTCAGGACTTTCATGTACCCTATCGCTGGAGGCAATTGTTGGCTTGATGTTCTTGGATATGAAATATATCCGGAAGTGTAAAGCTCCTGCCCAATTTCTAAAATTTCTTTTGGCGAAATTCCATGGCAGCGGTAGCCTTCAACCTGGAGTGATGTGAGGTCAAAAGGAAACGGCGGCATTTGGTTGAATTGCTTCCTGTCGAGATTGTCTATTTTTGCTTCTTTCTGGTTTTTTGTTTTTTCTAGGACTGCATCTGCGTTTTCTTTTTCCCAGAACTTATCTTCCTTATGCCATGCAATTATTTCCTTGCTGTTGTGCTCCCCTAAAAACTGAATCTGCCAGAAAGGCTTTGAGACGAAAGCTTTTATTTCCTTTTCTCTGTCAACAATTATTTTCAGCGCAGGCCCCTGCACCCTGCCGGTTGACATTATCTTGAAGGCACCTGTGCTTTTTATGGCTGCCGTGAGCGCGCGTGAGTAGTTTATGCCATTATAGAAATCTAAAAAATGGCGGGCTTCGCCAGATTCTGCCTGGCCCCATTCTATATGTTTCGACTTATTCTTGTAAGATTCCCTCAATTCATCTTTAGTCAATGTCGAGAATTTCATGCGGTTTGCGTCCTTCTTTTTGCAGAGATAACGTATAATATTCAGGCCAATCACTTCCCCTTCCTGGTCAAAATCTGTGGCAACCGTAAATTCATTTGCATCTTTGGCAAGTTTTTTGATAGTATTAAGATATTTTTTAGTGAACGCAGCTCCTTTGGAATTTTCAGAAACAGGTTGCCATTCTATATCGAATACCGGAAATATCCACCCTTTTTTTAATTTTTCAGCTAATCCGTACAAATGGCCGACTGCACAGGCTACAACGATATCCTTTTTGCCGTGAGTGATTTTATAGTACGGCACTCCTTGAATATTTTCCTTTATTGCTTTGCCGTCAGCCAGCGCTTCAGCTATCTTGTTTGCCGCTGCGGGTTTTTCGCAAATGATTAATTCATACATTTTCTTTTATATTTTGAATATTTTATATAGAATTTAGTTGATAATATAAAAAAGTTATGAAAAATAATCAAAAATGACATTAATACTACGCCGCTCTTTTAAATTCCCTATTATATTCAATACTATCCGCAGCCAGTTTATTTCTCATTATTCCTTGTGCTTTTTCCCATATTAAATGAGCATCTCCACTGTAAGAAAGAACTATACCGTCGGGAGTTTCCTGCATTTGGCCACCTTCAAATGCATTTGTATAGTATTTTTTATCAGTTTTAAAAGGATTCATCTTTTGCATCGAAATTTTTATCTCAGGATAAGCTTCTTGGAAATAATCAGATCCATAGCCTTTTCCAATAACAATCTTATGGAATCCTGCTACATGCGCAAATGCTCCAAACATTTGCATGCAAAGATCGCAAAATAGTGGATATATCGAAGAATCCGCTCTAAATGGAGTTTCTACAGTATTCAATGCTAAAATCGGCTGGTTGTTTTCAAGTGAGGCAAAAGCAAGCATCATACCAACGCGTTTTTTATTATCATCCATTATATTGATTAAAAGAGCATCGCCATCAAGAAAAAAATTAAATCCAGCAAATTCATTTACGCCACCCATTGCTACACAGCATCCTCCATCGTTGCCAACTGTAAGCACGCTTGGCTGAAAGAAATGAGTCATTCCCCTAGTCCATTTAGTTTTTAATTGTAAATTTAGCGGATACTTTTTTGAAACATTAAATGATAGTTGAAGAATTCTTGCTTCACCCGTTTTTCCTGCAATTATCTTAGTAATTGATTCAGCTATTTGTTCCAAGTCCCCTCTCATTCCAAAAAATCTTTGTATTTTTTCTGGATTTACTATTCTAATCATCTTATTATCGTCTTGGACTTGAGGTAATATACATTTATTTATTACATCTGGAACCCTATCCGTATTTAAAGAGCATACCTTGAGATAAGTTTCGCTGTTAATTATTTCATTTTTTGAAACTGATAATACAGAACACGTTTTATTTGCAATATTTTGAAATAATTTGTCCCTTTCCTCTCTATTTGAAATCATTTCTTCAGAAAATAGCAATAGTAAATTATCGGAGAATGAAACTATTTGTTCATTAATTGCACGTTTTTTGTATTCTTCTGGGCTTATATTAGAAATTCCTGGCGCAACAACTCTCTGAACAAGATGCAGTTGCTGGTTTCCGAGCCAAACAGAAAGTTTAATTCCATAACTTTTTAATTTTTTTAGAGCATTAAGATTGCGCATCATATACCATTTGATGTAACCCTCTTCCTTCAAATCATAAGCGAGCTTAACCAGATTTTTTATATCTGCGGGGAATTTAGTAGTTAAAATGCGCATATCCAGCTGACCCATAAGCGATTGTAACTCAGCATCACCAAATGTACCATAGAAAAAGTTTCTTGCACAAATATCTCTAATTTTGGTATATGATACTATCTTTCTTGCTATTTTTGATAAATCATTTGAAGTTTTCTTATCTTCTGGTATTTCTGATAAAAATTTGGTTATACATATGGTCAGTATATCACTATGTTCTTTTAGGAACTCTAATAGGTTTCCTGCTTGTTTGAAGATTTCAACTAGAAATATAGTCACTGTTCTAATAGATTCACCGCCCCTAACAGTTTCCATGCAAGCAGGAAGCCCATAACTAATAATATCCAGCGAGTCTTCACCAGCAATTTTTGCAATTTCAACATGAGCTAACATTCCAAACTGTTGAATGATTTCTGGATTAAGATGTTCAAGCACAAGACGATAATTTCTGCCAGAATATTTTGCCAAATCGTTTAATTGCATCCCTGTTTGTAGTATATTTTCTTCATTTATTATTAAATAGCATGAATTAAGACCATGTTTGAAAATATCTTCTGCATTGTCTCCACTTGCTTGGATAATTGCCCTTAGTTGACTAAGTATTTTCTCATAATTTCTTTTATTTATCATTCCAACGAATTTTTGGCAAAAACCTAAAATTAATTCTGAATTAGTGTTTTCATTTGCTATTTTCGCAAGCAATAATACGTGTTGGATATATTCTTCGGCTGTTTTGGTTTCATAAAATAATATAGCATCTGTAATTCTACTTTTATAATAATTTCCATCCCAATACGAAGTTTTTGCAAGTGCTGTGCCAATTACTCTTACCATATCCAAAGTCATTGATTTTAAAATTTCTTCTTCACTAATTCTTCCCATGCCAGATGAGAAAAGTAATCCCCTCATTGTGTCAAATACTCTATTAAATTCATTTTTAACCTCTTTGCCTAAATCAATAAATACCATTAAGCCAAAGTGGTTTACTAGTTCACAGGCCTTACTAACACCATACAAAGAATGAACTGAACTGGAATTACATATTTCAACTAATTCAGAACAAACTTTGTTAATTCCTTCCCTCATTATTAACTCTTCCAAATTCTTAAGCGCCTTCAAAAAATCATCTACATTCCAAGAATACTTCAAGTCCTTAACCGAGAAAATAGAGTTAACAATGTCTTCTAAGCCAAATTTTCTTATTATTTTATCTAAATTTATTACATTAGGAAGAAGATATGCTTTGATATTCTGATAATACTTTTTTTTATTGAATTGGTCACGATAAATCTTCATTAATCTTGTAGTATATTCCCATTCCCTGACTAGTATCTCTCCTAAATCTGGATAAGAATCAAAAGGAAATCCTAATAATGCAAGAGTTTTTTTTCTTGCTTCATAAGTCTTCTCGGCAATCTCACGGCCTAAATTTTCTTTTAGAATCGCATCTAATTCTTCTAAAGGCTTAGTATCTTGTTCTTCCAGCGATAAAATTTGTTTTTCTTCTTTTAATAATTCAATTAGTTTATTTATATTGAAGCGAAGCACACCAATATCTTTATCTCTATAATAGTCTATAAACTGTAATTGTCTGCCCAAGTTATCTTCCAACCTATTCAATAAGCTTTTTTCATCTTCAAATAGTTTTTTGATTCTAATAGAATGCGAAATAGGAAAGTATGAATGTTGTAATATATTCCTTAAATTAAGAATAGCTTTTTTTCTTTGCTTCGATTCTTCTTGTTCTTTGCTGTCTATTCTTCTGATAGATCTAATACTTTCCTCAAATTTTCTCAAATCCCATTTTTGATTCCAATCTTTTAAAAATTCTTGAATCAAGACTACTTTCTTGCTCCAATCTTCCTCTAGATTCCATAGTTCTGATACGACTTTTGCTACATCTCTGTGCGCCAATGATGCCCAAGTAGCTTCTGTTTTGCTGCCAAATAATCTTTCAACTACTGTTCTCATAAATTATCAATCAAGAACTACATATTTAAACATTTCTTTTGGACAGTTCTTTTAAAACCAATAAAATTAATTCCCGACTTTTACATTATTTTTAATATTTTTTATCGCCTGTATTGCGCTTAACACCGCCAAATAACTTGTTTTTGGATTTTTGCTGGGAAGATTCTGCGTTAATGTTTTTATAATTCCAAACTCTCCGATAACTTCTATTTCATGAGTATTAAATTTTGTACTTGGATCTGCAACAATTTTTACTTTGATATTTTCAAATTTTGATGCTAAAAAAAGTGTTGCTGCCACGTTTATGTTTTGTGGAAAACCGGCAACAGCTTCCTTTAAATCCCCTTCAAAAATTACTTTTATGCCTTTTAATTTACTTAAATCAATTTTATTGTTAACTATATAAGGCGCGCCTTCTAGCCCCCTTACAGGCTTTGTTGTCGTCAAAGTTAATGATTTTATCATACCTGAAACAGATTTAATAGCATCCAATCCTGCAATAGCCCCTGAAGGGAGCAATATTTCGCAATTTTTTATTTTGCTTAATAAATCCAGATTATTAATCAGACCGCCGGTGCTCATCATCAATAATTTTTTGTCTTTTTTGTCAAGATTTTCATTTTTCAGTATAGGCTCAATTACATTTTTTGTTGCCGATTCAATTATTAAGTCTGAATTTTTTATCAAATCATTTAAATCCATAAATATAGGTTTGTTATTTCTTAATTTTTTAATCAATTCGTCAACTTTATTTTTATCAATATCATTTATTCCAATTAAATTAAAATCCCCAGTTTTATCAATAAACTCGGCAACTACAGTTCCAATAAATCCGCATCCAATTATTCCTGTTTTCATCGGATTTCCTGCGACAAATCAAGAGCTTTTGCAGAGTTTGTCAAATACCCCATAGAGATTATATCGACTCCGCAGCTTGCGTAATTTGCCAAATTTCCTTCATTTATATTCCCTGAGGCTTCCAGCAATATGCTATTGTAAACATCCATTTTTTTTAATGTTCTTATTATCGATTTTATTTCATGCGGATTTATTTTATCAAGCATTAACGCAAAAATATGTTTATTATTTTTATCTAAAGCTGATTTTATTGCTGTTGCCGCACTTATCGCATTATTCTTATTCTCTACTTCAATTTCAATTCTTTTTGATGCATTTCTGTAAAGGTTTATTATTTTTCTAAAATCATACTTAAGAAGCTCCAAATGATTGTCTTTGATGATTACTCCGTCATTAAGGCTAAGCCTATGGCTTAATCCCCCCCCAACGCTCACGGCTTTTTTGTCCATTAGCCCCCACGGGGTTTTTCTGGTTGCGGCTATTCTTGATTTGCCTGATATCTTTGACAGATTAAATGCCAATGTTGCAATTCCGCTCATTCTTTGAAGCAAGTTGAGGTTTGTTCGTTCCATTGGCAAAATAATTCTTGCATCCCCTGTAATTTCAACGATGACATCTTTGTTTTTTATTTTCTCGCCGTCTTTTTTGAAAAATATTAGCTTTAAGTCTTTGTTTATAAGAGAGAATTCATCCAGTCCTGCAACAATGCCCTCATCTTTTGAAATAATCACTGCCTTAATCTTTTTTTTCAATGGAGACGTCGCAAGGTCTTTTTTTTTCACATCATTTCGCAACAGGAGAGACTGAAGTTTGCCGACGAAGTTCCTGTAATCTTTATTCTTAATGCTCAGCCCGCCTTTCCTATCCCAGAATTCACCAATTCTATCTTCTCTACGCTGCATTTTTTGAAACAGCCAGCATTCTGTCTATCGCTTTTCGCGCGCCTTTTATTATATCTTCCGGCAAGGTTATCTCATTTTGGTTTGTAATCAGCGCCCTGGCGACTAACGGGAGGGTTGTGGATTTCATGTACGGGCATACATTGCAGAATGAAAGGAAATTTTTTTCAGGAACGTCCTGCCGTAATTTATCTGTCATGCCACATTCTGTTACCACAATAAAATTCTTGGAGCCGTCTGATTTTGCGAACTTAGCCATTCCTCCGGTGCCGCAGATGTGGTCCGATAATTTCAATAATTCATCTTTGCATTCAGGATGTGCTATTACTTTAGCGTCAGGATATTTCTGCTTGAATTCTTTCAAAGTGTTTACATCAAGCTTGTCATGTACAAAACAGTAGCCATCCCATAAAATTATTTCTTTCTCGGTGTGCTCCTGCACGTATCTTCCAAGATTTTTATCTGGAAGGAATATGACTCTTTTGTTGCGCAGTGAATTAACAACCTCAACTGCATTGGCAGAGGTGCAGCAAATGTCTGAAATTGCCTTTACCTCGGCAGTTGTATTGACATAGCTTACGACGGCAGCATCTGGATATTTATTTTTTACTTCTTTTAATTTCTCAACGGTTGCCATATCTGCGAGCGAGCATCCGGCATCGAGATTCGGCAGCAAAACTGTTTTGGATGGGCTTAGGACTTTTGCAGTTTCAGCCATGAATTTAACGCCGCAAAAGAGTATTACATCGGCTTTTGTTTCAGCTGCTTTGACAGATAATCCTAATGAATCCCCTATGTAATCGGCAATTTTGAACATTTCCGGCCTTTGATAGTTATGGACGAGAATTACTGCATTTCTCTGTTTTTTTAATTCTAGAATTAAATCAATTAGTTTTTGCTCTTCACTTACCAAGACTGGCGGCATTAATTTGCTTTCCATTAATCTAGCTAAAGTTATACTATTTATATACCTAATTGAAGAGGCAATGTGATTATTAAGAATCAGATAAAGCGGCAAATTTTGCCTATAAATAGAAAGATATATTAATCACTTTATTTTACTTTGCCGTATGTATCTCGTAATATCAAAGGCAGACAGGCAATCAGAGGAACTTGCAAAAATTGCATTAACCTACTTAAGAGAAAACAAGCTGAATTATGATTTTGAAAAAGAAATTACCGCAGTAAAAAAGGATTATGAGGTTGCGATAGCAGTCGGGGATGACAGATTTATTCTTGAAACATTCAGGAAGCTGGGAAAATTGCAGATTCCACTTTTCGCTGTCGGATCAAGCCAAAGTTTTCTGGCACAAGCAAATGCGCTTAATCTGAAGCATTATCTAAATTTGATAAAGAAAAAAAAATATACCATTTTTAAGAGGTCAAGACTGATTGCAAGGTTTGATAAAATAACGACTTCCATTGCGCTGAATGATATTGGTATGTTTTCATCTAAAAGCGCCTCTTTATTGAAGTATTCTTTGGCGTTAAATGAGGATACATTTTGGAAAGATTCAAGCGACGGAATAGTTATTGCCACACCGACCGGAAGCACCGGCTATTCATTGTCTGCGGGAGGCCCTATTGTTCTGGATGAGCCGAACATTTTTACCATAACTTCAATTTCTTCCCTTGAAAAACATTCCCCGCTTGTTGTATCAGACAGTACAAAAATAAAAATCAAGGATATTGAAGGGGCTAAACCTATATTGATAATTGACGGAGAAGTGAGGCTGCCGGTGCATTCCGATGAATTAATAATTGAGAAATCACCTTACTCCGCTAATTTTGTTAGTTTTTCAAAGGAATACCAGCTGGAAAGCAGGCTGAAAAAAAGAACTATTCATACAAATGTAGGCAAGCTGAAAGATTTGCCGGCAAGCGCAAAACTCATCTACAGAATACTGGCGCATGAAGGAAGCATGACGCAAAAAGATTTGATAGACTCTTCTCTTATGCCGGAAAGAACTGTGAGATATGCCCTCACCCTGCTTATGAACAAAGGGCTGATTGATAGCACGCCTCATTTCAGCGATGCAAGGCAGACGGTTTACGGGGTTTGAAATCAATAATTTTAAAAATTAATCCTTATTCTCATATTCCATGTTCGACGAAGTCATCAAAAAAATTCTGGAATCAATAAATGAAAAATCAATGCTGACAGAAATGTACCCTAAATTCTCAGGGGAAGGATACCGCGCGCATAAGATTGACGTTAAAAATTTTCACGAAATAAAAAAATCAAATTCTGATAAGAAAATTGCCTTTATTGACGGGGGAAATGCTGAAATATTAGGTTCTGCTAATTTTTCTTTAAATTTAATAAGGGTATGCTTTATTGTTTATAAAAATAATAAAAAGATTTTATCTAAAAGATTTGATATTTTTTCTTTTATCAAGGCGGTAAATGAAAATAATGAAATATGCTACGAGGCATCTTTTTTCAACGTAGGGAATTCAATAAGTATTGATGAAATATCTTTCAGCTCTTTTGACCACACACTGATGAACGGAATAAACCGGGCTGAGATAGGCAGCGCAGCCAATGCTATAAGGAGGTTTGTCGAGCTTAAAATAGCTAAATCAATAAGCGACAGCAAATCGGCTGATGTAATAGTTCTTGATGGAAACCTTCAAAGCACCATGACCCATGAAAATAAATATTTGAATGATTTGTATGAATCCTGCAGCGAAAATAATGTTATTCTAAGCGCGATCAGTAAGACTAATTCATTGTTTACAGACAATGGAAATCTGTTAAGTGCTGTCTTGATGGGCATTTCAAAACTACCTGTTTGGTATTACCATCCGATTGCTGAAATAAATAACCATAATCATAAAGCAGAATTGTTTTTTGCAAAGTTTCATTTAAAATCAAAATATGTTTTCAGTTTTGAAATTTTTAACATTCAGAAGATGATAGCTGATAAGGTTATAAATGAACTTGCCTCAAACTGCTGCGACCCGATATTTGTCGGCTACCCTTATGGATTGGTGGAAGCTGACAGAATTGCACGAGTTTCAAACCAGGAAAAAGAATCTCTGAAAACAATGTTTTTGGTAAAACTTAGAAACAAAAATATTGAGAAATATTTGAACGCAGCAAATGCGCATGAGATTCTGGATAAGATAAGTTTTTGATAAAATTAAATAGATAAAGTCAAAAGTTTTGATTTAATTTTTAGTCTTTCTAATTTTGATGACTGATTATAAAAAACAATACTTTTGTCAGCTACTAAAAAACAACAAACTATATAAACTTCTAATTCAAGGTGAAATTTATGTACGATGTAATTACAGTTGGCAGCGCTACTGTCGATGTTTTCGCGAAAACACATTTCTCAGAATTGATAAAAATAATAGACCCTAAAGGGGAAACTGATTTGATTGCTTTCCCAAGCGGTTCTAAGATTTTAATCGATGATTTGGAATTTACAGTTGGAGGCGGCGGTACAAATACAGCTGTTGCCTTGTCGAGGCTCGGACATAAAGTTGGGTTTCTTGGAAAGCTCGGGCAAGGAACGAATTCTGATTTTATCCATAAAAATCTGATGACGGAAAAAATTGATTTATTGTGCGCGCATGGAAAAGGAAATGCAGGATATTCTGTAATTCTTGATTCTCTTGACCATGATAGGACAATTTTAACTTATAAGGGAATAAATGATGAATTGAAAATTAACGACGTCCCATTTAAAAAAATAAAATCCAAATGGTTTTATTTTTGTGCAATGATGGGTAAATCGTTTGAAACTTTAGGAAAAATTGCTGAATTTGCGAAGAAAAATAAAATAAAAATCGCATTTAACCCAAGCACGTATCTTGCTCAGAAAGGAAGCAGGTACCTTAAGAATATTTTAATCAGAACTGACTTCTTAGTTTTGAACAAGGAAGAGGCCGAATTATTGGTTGGAAACGGCACTCCTGAAAGGATGCTCTTTAAGCTTAAAGACCTTGGACCGAAAATTGTTGTGATTACAGACGGAAAAAATAAACTATATGCAATTGATGGTTTACATATCTATTCTGCATTTCCGCCTCCGGTTAAAATAATTGATGCAACCGGGGCAGGAGACGCTTTTGCGTCCTCATTTTTATGCGGACTTTTAAAAAACAAAGATACGGAATTTGCAATCAAGCTTGGAATTATAAACGCGCAGTCTGTTGTGTCTCATTACGGCGCCAAGAACATTCTGCTGAGCTACCAGGAAGCGATTAAAATAATGAAGAAATTTAAAGTTAAAATTAATAAGAAAAAAATTTAGCTATGGCCGTATCTTCCCTTTAACGGAACAAACATAAACTGCCCAATTTCTTCCTGTATTAACCTGCTGCCTTTCTTAATTCCTTTTATCATTATTTGCTCATTTAAATCTCCGACTGGAATTATGATAATTCCATTTTCCTTTAACTGGCTTAGGAGGAATTTTGGAATTTTGGGACATGCTGCAGTCACGATTATCCTGTCATACGGCGCATCTTTTGCGTATCCTTTTGAGCCGTCGTGCTTTATTAATTCTATATTTTTTATTTTTAATTTCTCAATATTGTTTTTTGCAAATTCAGCTAATTCCTGAATTATCTCTGTTGAAATAACTTTTCCATTATTACCGACAATTTTTGATATTATCGCTGCCTGATATCCTGACCCAGAGCCGACTTCTAGAACTTTATGGCCTTTTTTTAATTCCAGCGCTTCGGTCATTATAATTACTGTTGTCGGCTGTGAAATTGTCTGGCCTTCTCCAATTGGAAGAGGATAATCGCCGTAAGCCTCTTCTTTTCTGTCTTTTAGAAACGCTTCTCTCGGGATTTTTTTGAAAGCGTCAATTACTTTTTTGTCTTTTATTACGCCTAAAGAAATCCAATGTTCAATTAATTTTTGTTTTTGGCTCATCAATATTATAAAAGCTGAAGTAGAATAAAAAGTTTATTGAAAATGTTGGGATTATTCCAAAGAAACTAAAACATCATTGCCCTCAACTTTAACTTCATATGCAGCTACATGCTGGTTTGGAATGGTGAGGCACGATCCATTCTTGACATTATAGCGCCAGCCGTGCAACGGGCACGACACAACATCTCCCTCAAGAAATCCCTCTCCTAACGGGCCGCCCTTGTGCCTGCAGATATTGTTTATTGCAAAAAATTCCCCGTCTACGTTGAACAATGCAACCTGCTCTCCGTTGACTTCAACAACTTTATTTCCCCCTGGCTGCAAATCATTAACGCTGGCTACTTTCACGAAATTTGACATTGAACCACCTTATTCGATGAAATAAAAATTTGTATATAAATGTTTTTGTTGGATGTGATATGCTGTTATGTTCTTTTCCAGTTACGAAGTTCTGGAAACTTGCGTCCGCAAAGTTCAAAAAGACTTTCGTATCAAGGACGAAGTCCAATCAACTAAAAGAATTAAGAGCCCGAACTAAGTAATCATACAAGGTTGGTCGTAGTAATCAATAATTTTTCCACTAGTTAAACTTATAGAAGCTTGTGGGCATACTTTATTATCTATGTTGCCACGTGCCCTTATTACAAAATCCCTATAAAAACCAATTTGATTTGGAATCAAGGTTTTTTCTTTTTTAGTTAATGTTTTTATGGCATCTTCACAAGATATAATTGTATCAACAATTTTTCCATGGTTTTTTAATTCATTGATATCTTTTTTGTCTTCATGATTTCTGATATAGTCTATATCGATTTCCCAAGCAATACCAATATCTGTTTTTGTTCTATCGGGAATATTTATGTACCTATCAATATTATTTTTAATTTCATTAAACGAGAAGTACTCATCAGAATCTTGATTTTTGATAAGAAATCCGCCTTTCATTGGAATATTAACCCAATCGATAATAAAGAAATAATTTATCTGAAGATATTTATCTTTATTTGGATTTGGATCATTAACCCAATCAGGATTATTTAGATGAGGAACATCAATTATTGAATCCGATTCAATTCTGATATGATTGTTAAAATATTCTTCAGTTATTTGATTATATTGAATAAAATAATCTTTCCAAATTTTTAAGAATTCTTTATTTTGACTCTGTTCAATATATGCATTGGGCAGGTTTAATGATTTTAATTCTTGAGTTTTAATGCTCATTTTATTGCAGAACTCAATATTATTTTCTAACTTTGAACTTCCTTTGTCATCAATATTATTGGCACATCCACTTGTTAACACAATACATAACATAAGAAATATTATTTTTTTCATTTTTAATTCATATTGTATCCTATAGTATTTATATATTTCCATTGATTCAAATTCATTTTAAAAGTTTAGTTCGGGACTCCTTAGCATTTTTGGAAAGTCTTTTTTGAATTGAACTTAACAAATATTCAAATAGAATTATTATTAAAGGGAAGTCTCGTGAATTATCAAGATGGAATTTGATTATAATTTTGTATTTTCAAATCACAACCTTTAAATAACTAAGATTTTAATATGAACCCTTAAAAGAGGTGCATAGTTTGAAATCTGACAAATCAAAAAAGTTTGTTCTGTGGTTTAATGAATTAAGCATTGAAGATGTGCCTCTAGTCGGCGGCAAGAACGCTTCTCTCGGCGAAATGTACAGGAACTTAAGCGGCAAGGGAGTTAAAATACCAAATGGATTTGCAGTTACCGCGTACGCTTATGATTATCTTCTTGAAAAAGCAAAAATCAAGGATGAGATAAAAAAAGTTCTTGGAGGGTTAAACACCTCAAATATGAAAAATCTGAGCGACAGGGGAAGAAAAGTTCGCGAGATTATCTTTAAAGCAGAGTTTCCAAAAGAATTAACCGATGAAATTTTTGCATCTTACAGAAAGCTGTGCAAAGAATATGGCGCACATACAGATGTAGCAGTCCGAAGCTCGGCAACTGCGGAAGATTTGCCTGATGCAAGCTTTGCAGGCCAGCAGGAGACATATTTGAATATAAGGGGCGAGGGTGCATTAATTGATGCGTGCAAGAGATGCTTTGCCTCATTATTCACCAACAGGGCAATTTCTTATCGGGTAGACAAGCATTTTGACCATTTTAAAGTAGCGCTGTCAATTGGAGTACAGAAAATGGTGCGTAGTGATAAAGCGTGCTCTGGAGTTATGTTTTCAATTGATACTGAGAGCGGATTCAAGGATGCTGTTTTGATTAATGGTGCGTACGGATTAGGGGAGAATGTTGTTTTAGGGGCCGTCAATCCCGATCAATTTTATGTTTTCAAGCCGACTTTGAAAAAAGGATTCAGGCCTATTCTCAGCAAGAAGCTCGGAAGCAAGAAAATTAAGATGATTTATAGCGAGCACGGGTTCAAACATTCAACTGAAAATGTTGATGTGCAATATGAGGCAAGATTTAAATTTGTGCTAAATGATGATGAGATTTTGAAGCTTGCAAAATGGGCTTGCATCATTGAGGATTATTATTCCGCGAAAGCAAAAAAATTCAAGCCCATGGATATGGAATGGGCAAAGGACGGAATTACTGGGGAATTATTTATCGTACAAGCCCGCCCGGAAACCGTACAGAGCCAGAGAAATTTTAATATCCTTGAAGAATACTTTTTGAAAGAAAAAGGGCAGGTAATTCTTACTGGCTTAAGCGTCGGAACAAAAATCGGCGCCGGAAAAGCACATGTGATTAAGAGTGCGGAAGATATTGGCGGGTTCAAGCCGGGAGAAATCCTAATTACGGAAAAAACAGACCCTGACTGGGAGCCGATAATGAAAATTGCATCTGCCATTGTCACAAACAGGGGCGGCAGAACGGCGCATGCAGCAATAATTGCGCGTGAGTTGGGAATTCCTGCAATTGTCGGCACAGAGAACGGAACTGAGATTGTAAAGACCGGAACTGATGTCACAATTAGCTGTGCTGAAGGCGAAGTCGGAAAAGTCTACAAAGGCAATCTGAAATTTGACATCAAGAAAATTGATCTGAAAAAATTAACACGCCCGAAGACAATGATTATGATGAATGTCGGCAATCCTGACAGCGCTTTTGATTTTTCTTTCATCCCAAATGACGGGGTTGGGCTGGCAAGGGAAGAATTTATCATCAGCTCCTACATAAAAGTTCATCCGCTCGCGCTGCTGCATTATGACAAATTAAAAGATAAAAAGGTTAAGGACGCAATTGACGAATTAACTTTTTCCTACAAGAGCAGAGTGGATTTTTTTATTGAAAAACTTGCGCAGGGAGTTGCAATGATTGGAGCTGCTTTTTACCCAAAACCGGTAATTGTTAGGATGTCGGACTTTAAGTCCAATGAATATGCAAATCTTATCGGCGGAACGGAATTTGAGCCGCATGAGGAAAATCCCATGATTGGGTGGAGGGGTGCTTCAAGATATTACACCGGAAATTACCGCGAAGCTTTCGGACTGGAATGCATGGCTATGAAAAAAGCGCGGGAGGAAATGGGACTGAATAATATTAAGTTAATGGTTCCATTCTGCAGGACTGTTGATGAGGGAAAATCAGTTATTGCGGAGATGAAAAAATACGGATTGATTCAGGGAAAAAATGGTTTGGAAATTTATGTTATGTGTGAGATTCCCTCAAATGTTGTCCTGGCTGATGATTTCGCGAAAATATTTGACGGATTTTCGATTGGGAGCAATGATTTGACGCAATTGACACTTGGCTTAGATAGGGATTCTGAATTAGTTTCGAGGCTTTATGATGAAATGAATCCAGCTGTTCAGAGATTAATTTTTGAGGCTATACATAAATGCAAGAGAAATGGTGTTAAAATAGGATTGTGCGGGCAAGGACCATCTGATAAAATTGAATTTGCAGAATTCTTGGTCAAATGCGGGATTGACTCAATTTCCCTGAATCCGGATACTGTTATTAAGACTACGGTGGCTATAGCTGCCTTGGAGAAGAAATTAAAGAAAAAATAGTTTATTTTATCTTTACGATCTTCCTAGTCAAACTGCGGTGGACATAATCAGAGAATTCCTTTTCAATTTCAAATTTTGATAATTTCAGCAATTTTCTGTAATCCACGTAGCTTGGAAAAACAATGACTGCCTTTTTCTTCAGTTTCTTTCTTAGATTTTTCAAAAATGACAAATAAAATTTTTCAAGATTTTCATAAAAATCCTTTTTTTGTATTTTTAGGTTTAATCTGTATTTTTTCCAGTTTTCCTCGTCAAAATCGGTCATTGCGGTTGAATTCAGCCCGTAAGGCAGGTCAGTGACCAGAGAGTCAAATTTTTCATCTATATTTAATGCGTTTTTTGTTTTAATTTTGTAATTTTTTATTTTATAATATTCTAAATTTTGAGTGCAGCCTTTTATCATGATTTTATTTATGTCATAGCCTATTGATTTAATATTCATCATCCCCGCTTCGATAAGAAAACCGCCGGTTCCGCAGAATGGGTCTAATAAGATTTCATTTTCTTCGATTTCACTTAAATTTACCAGCGCCCTTGCTACTTTCGGATGGAGCGAGCTTGGATGAGGAAACGGTCTCATGTGCGATTTCCTCGAGTCAAAGTCATAGCCTATTTTTTTTATCAATAATCCGCAATAAACTCTGCCATTGAAGAAAAATAGGTTAATTTCAGTTTTTGGATTCACAAGATTTACTTTGGGATTTTTTATCGAACGCCATAAATATCCCGCAAGATTTTTTTCAGAAAGTTTTTTATTGTTATATCCAATTATCTTATTAATTAATTTTTTATTATTTTTTTTATTATTTTTTTTATTAATGGGATTTTTAACTGAAATCCCATCATTATCCAGATTATATTTTCTTAGGCAGAAATTATCATTATAAACCGAATTCCAATCAAAATTTTTCATATTATTGACTAAATCATCAATTTTGCACTTAAACAAGAATTCGTAAATATTCTTTGTCAAAGCCAGCCTTTTGGATATTTTATCAATGGATTTTTTATCATTTAATTCCAAAATTAATAATCTATTTTTTAATTTATAATTTTTGATGTACAACAGGCTAAGAATTTCTTCCGCACCTAAATCAATGTAATCTCCGGATAATAAGAAAATGTAATTCATAAGATATAAGACATATTGTGTAATAATAAATCTATCTTATTTTACTTTGATTTAAGTTAATTTCTTCGTTCTATAATCAATTAAGAATAACCAGATGAGCAAATTTATATGCTCTAAGCATATTTATTTTCTATATGGAAGCCAAAATTATATAAATAAGTAAAACATTACTGCTTCAATGAAGAAAGGAAGGCCAGTCAAATCGGAAATAAGGCAGAATATAGTTGAGATACTGCATTTTGTGCAGAAGGGATATGGCTATGAGCTCTATAAAGTCTATGTATCTATATTTCCAAAAGTCACCCTAAGAAGCATTTATTACCATTTAAAGAAAGGAATTGACCTTGGTGAATTCATAATTAACAAGATCGAGAAGGAAAAAGGAGACTATTCATGGGGCGGCGAGGCCGAGAAAATATACTATGCCCTTGGCCCAAACGCAAAGCCAACAGGAAATGACCGAGTTAAAGAGTATGTTGATAACAAGGAAAAATCAAAGAGTTCTTAGATTTTTATTTTATGAACTAATAAATCATTTCAAGAAATTAAACAATCCGAAGCCTGCGCCGACATTTATTATGATTATAGCCAAGAATATCAATCCTATATAAACCCAAATTTTTTTCCCGTTTTCTTCCCCAAAATATTTCTGCAGCGGCAACTGCAGCATTCTGCCGCCGTCCAACGGGCCGAGAGGAACAAGATTGAACAAGCCGATTCCAAGGTTTAAGATGAACAGCGTGATGAACAAGCCATAAAACCAGAGTCCTGCATTCGGCAAAAATTCCCCATACTTTGATTGAACGCTTAGATCGGTCTTCGTGCTTTGCTCAAGATAAGCGCCGATGTAAGCAGAACTTTCATTTTCCGGATTTTTTGCCAGTTTAACCTGATAAAACGACTTGTCGGTTGTCAATGTTACAACATCTCCTGGCTTTTTGCTGCGGAGAATCTGCGATAAATTTTCTACATAAGGGGTTTGGGTACTGCCAATCTGCTGGATTGTTTCACCAATTTTTATTCCTGAGCTTTCTGCCGGATAAGTTGCGTTTCCCTTTACAAAATCAGTCACCTTAACGCCGTTTGGCTCAATAGCTGCTGTTATTATCGGGGTTAACATAAATATCGCAAGCAGCAGAAAAATAAATCCTGTGATGATGTTTGCCAAAGGGCCTGCGGCAAAAACACTTAACTGCTGGGAATGAGGCCTTTTTCTAAGCGCTTTTTCATCAGGCTCGACGAAAGCTGCAGGGATTATGGGGATACCATTTAATTCAGATATTTTTTTTATATAAGATGAAGCTAAAAGTATGATTCCGATAATTATCCAGAATTCAGGTTTTGAATAATCTAAAAAATTGCTGTTGAAATCAAAAATCAAATTATTTTTAGTTTTTATAAACAATGAAATAATAATACTTACTAATCCTACTAATCTGAATCCACCACCCAAAAAAGCAAACCCGCTTGATTTGACTTTTATATTGTGGGCGCGGGCAATCCATCCGTGCGAGAATTCATGCACTACGGCAATCACAAAAATTGAAATAATCCAATAAAAGAATGGCACATAAAAAATCCCTTTTCCCTTGATTGGGAGCACTAATCCCACTCCAGTAGCTGCTCCGGGCTTTGTAAAAAATGCAAAAATGTTGCTGATTAATCCGTAGCTTATTGCAATCATTCCAAGAAATCCTATAAAAATTCCGAAATAACCTAAATAAATTGTAGTTCTTCTGAATTTTTTTGAAAGAGAATCCATCAGATTTAATCCAAGCTTTGTCTTGTACATTGAAAAATAAATAAGGTAAGGAACAAGAAACGTTGTCTCTAATTTTTTTCTGTTTAGAAAAAGAACAAGAGTTAGAATGACAACAAAAATTATTGCAGCAATTGTCTGGAAATCAAGCATTTTTGTTACCGTTAAATCAGTTTTTAATGTTTAAATCAGAATAATAATACAACGTAATAAAATAAAATTTCATTGTTTACTTCTTCCTGACGGCTTTGAACATCCTGCTGCCGCATCTTCTGCAGCTTACTTTGCCCTGTATAATTTTCATGTTCGGGGATTTTATTTTAGTCTTGCATTTCCTGCAGACAAACACATTTCTGAATTTTCTTACGTCAGCTTCCGGGAATTTTACCATTTTATTCGCTTCTTACCTGTTTTATCACTCGTTCGCTCATTATGACCCAGTACATTATGGACATTCCGTCCTTAACCTGCCCTTTGAACTCGTCCGGAATCTTAATGTCAAACGTTTCATAATTTTCTGCGTCCATAACATTTGCCATTTCTCCCTGAACAGACAGTACCTGGGCATTTCTTTTTTCAACTATAGGAACTTCAACATTGTCATGGCCCGGCATTACTTCAATTCGCTTCTTTCCGTCAACCAATCCCATTGCAGATATCCTGACTTTGGTATGGCCGTGCTTTCCGGGCTTTGAAATTTCAAGATCAACAACCTTGCAGGCGATGCCGCCCATGAGTATAAAGCCGCCTTTTTGGACTTCGTTGGCACCAACCATCTTTGTATCTGACATTTTAATATCACCCTAAATATATTTTCTTTTTTTAGAATTTATATTGGTTTAGGCGAGTGATTTATAAAGATTGCGCTTATTAAATTTAACCGTATAAACAAAAAATATTTAAAGTTTCTTAGTTACGTTTGTCTTATGTCTGATTTGCAAAAAGTGTTGACTGCGTTGGAGAATAAATTTTGGGAAGCCGACATAAACAATAATGCTAATTTTTATGGAGAACATACGACCAATAACAGTTTTGCAGTTGGGCCATCTGGAATATCAAACAAGAAAAATATATTAAAGGCTATTTCCTCAAATTCACTGAAATTATTAAATTATAAAATCCGCAATCCAAAGGCCGTATCTTTTACTAAGCGCACTGCTCTTTTAATTTATGAATCATCCGGAACAACCTTGAATAAAGGCAAGAAATCAAAATTTTCAATGTTGACATCCTCTCTGTATGTTAAATCCAAAAATAAGTGGCTTGCGGCCTTTCATCAGCAAACGCCGTTCAAGTAGATTATTCTTTCACAGCCAATTTAATATCTTCCGGCTTGATTGTTTTTCTGCCCGCGTGATGCGCGAACTGGATTGCTTTTACAGAAATATCATTTGCAATTTCCTCGATTGCGTTTTTCAGAGCTACTTTGGCTTTGTCAGAAACTCTTTCTGCGCCGCCTTGCTTCAGAATTTTTTCCATTGCAGCCAATGGGAGCAGTTTGTCAGTCATTTTGATGTCTTTCTTAGTAATCAGGACTATTCTATTTAAACTTTTTGACTTAAAAAGACAAAATGGCCTTCTTTAAGCTGAAACGATGCTTTCTTGCCAGTCTTGAGATTTCTGTCTCCATTAAATCCCTGTCTGGAAATTTTGCTTCCATTCTTTTGAATTCCGGAGAATGATGGACAGTTCTTCCATTTTTGCTTTCAAATTTGAATTTTTTGTGGAGCATTTCATGGTACATAACATAATCAAGCAGAATGGGATTTGCATCCTGGAAAATAGTGCTGATTGTTATTGCATCGCTTCCATATTCATAGCAGCCAAGCTTGCTTGTTGAGTCATTTCCCCACTGCAGATTTGGGATATCTATCATTCCATTGAAAAATAAATCATTGTTTCTGTTGAAAGACGCTTCCAAAATAGAATCTGTTTTTGTTTTAGGCACAGCAACGTGGACATTTTTCATGAATAAAGAATATAAATCCATGTTCATTGTTTTCTTTTTGTCTTTCAGTATTTTGGTTAATAATTCCTGTATTAGCCCGGTCTGGATTTCATTACTTATTTTTTTCCAGTCCCTGCTTAGATGAAAAGTCAAATTATTACCATGTCTTCTGACATTTGCGTTATATGGTTTGAACTGCCTTGAGTATCTAACTGAGATTTTATAGTCAATACCTTTTCCGGGATACAATTCCACATAAGCCATTTCTGCGATGTTCATGAGAAAAATCTGTCTGAACTTATTAAAATAGGTTTTGATTTTGGATTGTCTTCCATAATGAAATAAATTTAAAAATGGATATCCATTAATCTAAATTATGGAATTAACAAGAAGGAAATTCTTGAAATCTGCCGCAGCAGGTGGGGCTGGCCTTTTAGTGTCTTCATCAGTAGCCCATTCCCAGCCTTATTCTGAAATTTTTGGAATTGCTGATTTAATATATCATATTCTTCGACTCGAAGAAGAAGGAACAATACATCCTCAATTATTTAGTGGAAAAATTGGAAATAAATCAGTTACTATGAAGACAAATGGTGCGGTAACTTTAGTTGATTTCATCACTTTGGAAACTAAAATTAGTTTCGCCGAGGATGGCAGTGAATTAGAACTAAATTGTCATGATCTTTCTATAAAAGGATATATTGATGGCAGGCAACCGGATGATTACATTGGAATTGAAATCAAGAAGAATGATGAAATAGAAAGCGGATTTGGTAGCCAGGATAATAAATATAGCTTTCACCATTACAGGAAGTTAAGGTATGGTGAAAAAAAGCCTGAAGGTAGTACAAGTCACCATAAGCATGATAATTTTATCCAAGACGGTTATTGTTTTTATTTAGGAAATGGTAATAATCCATTCTTTGAAGGAATTTATAAACCAAGTGAAGGGAGTTTTTGGAAAGCACACGAATATCTTTTAGGAAAAAGTCGGGAAAGATTCAGATACGCTCACAAAATTTACAGAGAAACTCTGCCACAAGTTATATTAGAACTTGGAAAGCAGGGAAAATTAGTCCTGCCAAGATAATCATCCATGAACTTCATACCTTAAAATAGCAGCTGCTTTTCCCAAATCACGAAGTTGTGCTCCTTCCCTTGTCTGTGTTGAAATTATTATTATTTCTGTTCCGAATGTTTTTGCAGCGGCTTCGAATTCCTCAATTTTTTCATCGGATAAATTTTCCGAAAGCAAAACTTTATCAGCAACGCCCATTTTTATCTTGCTCATGACATCTGTCTCCCCATACGCAACCATTTTCTGCTTTGTGGCGAGCATTTCCAGGAATCTGTTGACAATTTTCTTTTCTTCCATTACATCTTCTGCGGCAAGGACATCCTGGGATTTTTCAAGCAGCTCTTCCAGCCCAAATTCTCCGGTGTAGCCTAAATCCTTGATTGCGATTATTTTTTTCTTCACTTCGTTTGTTATGTAGCCACCTTCAACCAAATCATACTTTGTAGGGCCAGGGCCGCCGACAATTATTCCTTTCAATCCCGGCATGCTCAGGAAAGCTTCTTTCATGTATTCCGCAACTTTCTTGTAATGGTCTTTTGCAGCGCCTTCAATAATTCGGCTGAATCGCATAGCGGATTGCCCCCCTGCCTTGAACTTTCCCGGTACTTCAGAATGAGTCTTGACAAGATGGATAATACTTTTTCCTTTCAGCAATGCAATGTTTGCATCTCTCCTGTCCATCACGACCAATCCATAAACTTCCTTTACATCTAGCATATCTCGCAGAATGTCTAGGACAAATTCCTTGTCGCACCGGTAAATTCTGGTTTTCAATGGAATTGGCGGCTCTATGCTCCATACTTTGAAATTGTGCTGGCCTTCACGCTCAGCAACATTGCCGGAAAATACACACAAGCCATTTGGTGGATTTCTTTTGAACAGCTTGAGATGCTGAATCATTCTTTCAAGGGCGTCTGTAACATTTTTTCTTGTTGCCGAAGATTTAATGTTGGATGCAGTTCCCTGCTCCTGCGCAAGATGGTTGATTATCTTGTTCAGGTCATAATCCTGAGGAACATAAACACTAACTAATTCTGTGTGCCTTCCTTTGAAATTTTCAAGTTCCTTTACGAATTTCTTTAAGTGAAATCTCTGCGCTTCTGTTAATGACATAGTAGTATAGAAACACACTTTCTTTATAAATATTTACGGCTATTGCTGCTTTGGCTTTTTTATTGATGTAAAAGTCCAGTGGAATACTCTTAACAGCCATTCAACAACAATTATAAAAAGAAGGTATTTTGCAACTTTGGGCAATTGCAGGAGTATACTGTTAAATGAAGCTATGAAAGTGTCCAGAGTTACTGCTTTTGGGTCCATAAGAAAAATTGCTATAAGGGTTAATGGCAAGAGCTTTGCCATATCCTCTGCCAATTTCTCGCTTATATAAGCGCCCATCCTCGTGGCTGCTACTACAATTATGCCAAGAAACAGGATTTCCTCTATTGTTCTTGATTTTGAGAGGGCAAATAGGAGGAATGAAAATATCAGGAACCAAATGAAAGAATAAACCGGAAAGATAAGCAAATATTTTAGGAAATAGATTGCCTTATCAAAGAAGTTTACAAATTTTGTCTGTAGCTTTAATTTTGGAATCTCAAATAAATCCCTTCTTGCGAGTTGCTTATAGTAAATATACCATGCAAGCCAGCTTGCAAGAAAAAGTACGAGAGTTGAGGCAAGAAGATTGAGGTATTGCTTATCCCATACAAATTCCTTGATAATAACCCAAGAGTCGATTAATGCCATATAAACTCAATTTAACAAATAATATTTAAGAATTGTTATTTTATTGCCTTCAACCCGTAATGAACTTTCTCAATATTCTTGAACCCAGCCTGCTTTAATCTTTTGCTTACATTTCCGATTAAATTAATGTGCCTGTTTTTGCTGCCTGGGTTTCCGGTGTAATGATACAGCTTTCCGTTGTTTTTTAAAACTCTAAATATCTGTTTGTAGAATTCCAATGAGTACAATTCTGTCGCCAAAGTCAATCTCGGAGGGTCATGAATCACTACATCAAACATGTTGCTTTTGAAAATTTTTATTTCGTCAAAAACATTTGTTTTCATTACACTTATTTTCTTGTTGGTAAATAATTCCTGCGACCATGGATTGTATTTTGCAATCTCTAAAACATTTTCATCTCTTTCGCATGTAATGACAAAATCTGCCAGTTTTGACGATGCAATTGCAGTATACCCCATACCCATGCAAGTGTCCAAAACAATTCCATGAATCGGAGCAATTGTTTCAATTTTTCTTTTTGTATCTTCTGTTGGAGTCATATCTTTAGTTGCATGCATCCTGATGCCAGAAATTTCAATTGTCGGGGCATCTTTAGTCGGAACTAATTTATAGAATTTGTTTGTTTCATCAGAAAATAATTGAATCTTAACTAAAGAATTATCCCTTATTAAGAAGCAAACTTTATCATCTTTTATCGGCTTTTTTAATTGTGATTCATTTAATTTTTGATTATCAGGAAAAATGAATTCATTATTCTGGATTTTAATTTTTGATAAGGTTTTGTTTAAATCTAATGAAATTTCTGTTTCTTTCAGGAATTTTTTGTTGGCTTCCAGCAATTCTTTTGCTTGGATGTGTGTGACTATCATTACCTAAAATAAAAGTTTGTTATTTATATATCTTGTCAAACATATATTTTTTAGTAGCACTGGACACTGGACATTTATCCGTGGAATATTTAAACTGAGTAACCTCTTAGTGCATAATGGAAATAAAAAATTTTGATAAAGATTTGTCCAGATTAGTAAGCTATTTAACTTTTGATGGGCATCTGTCACAAGATCTAAAGTGTTTTTATCTTAGTTCTAAGAATGAAGAAACTTTGTTGGATTTTAAAAACACAGTTTACAGGAAATTTAGTGTTTTGGGCAGGATTGAAGATGGGATGGGTTATAACAATGCCCGTAAATATAGGATTTTTAGTAGAGCCGTGTGCAAGTTACTTAAAGAAATTGGCGTGCCAGAAGGAAATAAAGTTTCGAGACATTTTTTAGTGCCTGTATGGATTAAAGATAATAATGAATTTGCTAGAGAATACTTGCGAACGGCATTTGATTGCGAAGGGAGTATTTGGTTTGAAAAAGAAGCAAAAATAAGATTTGGAATTTTTAAAACAGAGAAAAATATTCCAAATGGTTTGCAGTTTTTGGCAGAAATGAAGTTTATGTTGTCAATTTTTAATATTAACACTACTGAAACTTGGCTGATGAAAGGAAATTTAAGGAAAGATGGCAAATTGACCCAAGGACTATATTTTAAGATTAAACAAGATAGCGTTGGGCAATTTGCTAAAGAAATAGGCTTTAACGATAGATTTAAAAATAAGAGATTAATCCTGATAGGTGGGGCTTAGGCGACTACCCAAGCATGGGTCTTAGTGATATACAATTAATTTGTATGCACTGCATGAAGCTGTGGGGTAGCTTGGTATCCTTTTCGCTTTGGGACAAACGCCATATATGGCGCTGTAAAACAGCGAAAGACCCCGGTTCGAACTAGGCGCCTGAAAAGGCGACTGCTGAAAATCCGGGCAGCCCCATTTAAGGAGTTGCCAAATTTATATTTTAATAATAATTCAGTAACTTGTATAAAAATTAAAAGTGAATAATCTAATAAAATAATTGAAAATGAAATCAGAAGAAAAACGTGAAGGATTAGGTTCTGCGAAAAGATTCGGCGCGCGCTACGGGCGAAAAACAAAGCTGAAATTCTCAAAGGTCGAGACTGAGCAGAGAAAGTTCCACAAGTGCCCATACTGCAACAAGATTGCTGTGAAAAGACTTTCGATGGGAATATGGGAATGCCGAAAATGCGACGCGAAATTCACAGGAAAAGCATATTCGGTGACGAGGACTATAATCCCAAAGGAAATTAAAGAGATGGCTGAAGAGCCCATTGTTGTGCAGGAAGAAATGGAAGTTCAGGAAGAATCAAAAGAGGCAGAATAATCATGGCAGAATACAAATGTTTTGAATGCAACAAGAAAGTTGCTACGGACTATTTAAGGAAAAGAATTCGGTGCCCGTACTGCGGAAGCAAGATACTTTTCAAGCCGAGAAGCGTTACTACCAAAATAAAGTCAAAGTAAAATGGACGTATCACAAGAAACAGAGCAGAAAATAAGCCAGCTTCAGATGTTCGAGCAGAGCCTGCAGAGTTTTCTAGGGCAGAAGCAGCAATTCCAGATGCAACTCGTCGAAGTTGAGTCTGCGCTGAGCGAGCTTGAAAACACAGAGAAAGCCTACAAGATTGTGGGCAACATTATGGTCGAAACTGAAAAAAAAGAGCTTCAGGCAGATTTGAACTCGAAGAAGGAAGTGCTCGAGCTCAGGCTGAAGACTATGGAAAAGCAGGAAACGCAAGTTCGCGAGAAGGCTTCAAAATTACAATCTGAAATTCTGAAGAAAATAAAAAAGGAAGATTAGACATGAATAACATGGCTGAACAAATAAGCGAAGTCGACACAATTGTAATCAGCCTGAATGAAATACAGGATGACGGGACCGTTCCAAGAAATGTAAGGACGCACATTCAGAACATAATCAGCACTCTGAAAAATGAAACAGAGCTTTCAATCAAGGTCAACAAAGCGCTTAATACGCTCGGAGAGATTGCAAATGACACCAATCTTCAGTCTTACACTCGGGCGCAGATATGGAATATCATGAGCGTTCTTGAAAAACTGCATTGAATTAAATGAAATATGCCCACTCAATCAGGCTGACCGTTTTTTCTTATGAAAATGAAAATAGTAACGCTCTTCTGGAATCTTTTTTGAAATTCTTTCCCTTTAATCTTGAAGAAAACAAAATTGAGCTAAAGAAAACTGAAGCTAAGGGAGCAAATGAATCCATTATTACGATTTTTGAGATTATTCTGGCAAAAACAAATTTAATTAACAGGTTTCTTGATTTTATTTTGACCATTCTTGAAAAAAAACAAAAAGAATTAATCTTAACACAAATAGAATCAAGGCTGGATGAAAATTTGGATTTTTTTATGAGGTTTGACAAGGACGAATGGATAAACAGCAATAAACTTAAGCTGACTGATTCAGGAAAATGCTTTCACCTGAAGATTAATGTTGCGGCTTTTCCAAGAAAAAGAGAGATAGGTTTAAAAATAATAAGGGAGTTATTTCAAAAGTAAAATGCCAAAAATAAAACTAGCGCCTTCAATTTTGTCCGCGGATTTCTCTAAAATAAATGATGAAATAAAAGAAGTTGAGAAGTATTCCGACCTGATTCATGTCGATATAATGGATGGTGTATTTGTGCCCCCGACAACTGTTGATTCAGATTTTGTGAAGAAGATAAAAACAAAAGTTCCTTTGGATGTTCACCTGATGGTTCATGAGCCGGGTGACTCGTATATTAAGGGTTTTATTGACGCCGGAGCGCATTCAATTACCGTTCATGAAGAGGCCTGCAAAAATCCGGAGCGCCAGATTAATTTTATAAAAATGAACAAGGTTAAGGCAGCAATTTCCATCAAGCCAAAAACTTACTTGGAAAAAATAAAAAAATACCTTAATATGGTTGACATGGTTTTGATAATGACTGTGGAACCAGGTTGGGCCGGCCAGAAATTTATTGCAGATGCAATGCCAAAAGTTAGAGAATTAAGAAGACTAAAGCCCAAGCTGGATATTGAAGTCGATGGCGGCATCAACCCCTACACAGCCAGAGCCGCTTATGATTCTGGCGCAAATGTTTTTGTTGCAGGAAACGCCATTTTCGGGCAGAAGAACAGGGTTAAAGCGATAAATGATATACTAAACAGTTTGAGATCAAAATGATTTGGGTTATCTTGCCTATAGCTGCAGGATTTTTTGATTCCGTATTTTATTCTGTACTTAAAAAATTGAGCGGCATTGATATTTATGCAAAGATAGCATTACTGAATATAATCACTGTGCCGTTTCTTGCCCTTGGATTTATTTTTTTTAACATTCCAAAAATAGCGTCTATGTTTTATTTAGTGATTTTCATCAATATAATAATATTTTTTATTGCACAGATGCTGATGATAAAATCTTTGGAAGTGTCAAATTTATCAATATCAATACCAATGCTCAGCTTCACGCCGGTTTTTTTGTTGTTAACTTCATATTTAATGTTGAATGAATTCCCGAGTTTGGCCGGATTATTTGGAGTTTTACTTGTTGTTTTAGGCTCTTATGTTCTCAACATTCATGGGGCAAAGCATGGATATTTGGATCCAGTGAAATCCATCTTTAAAAATAAAGGAATTTTTTATATGGTTATTGTTGCATTTCTTTACAGCCTGTGCGCCAATCTTGGAAAGATAGGCGTGAATTTATCTAACCCCGCATACTATATGTTCATGTTTTATTTGATTTATTCAATGTTATTATTTGTTATTTTTTATAAGAAGGTAAAATCTAATATCACAATATTGGGAAAAAATTTGAATTACTTTGTTTTTGGCGGATTTTCAACAGCAGCCTCTGAGATTTTGATAGGCATAGCGTACAAATATTCAATCGTGCCATACATAATCTCGTTAAAGAGAACGAGCATTTTATTTGCTGTCTTAATTGGAATATTCTTATTTAAGGAGAAGAATATCAAGCAGGCAATACTTGGAAGCGCTATAATGTTTGTCGGTGTTTTGATTATAACTCTTTCTTAATAATAAGATTTATATAATTACTAAGGAAATGTTTTCAAAATGACAAAAGATTTTACAGTTACCCCCTGGGAAGTAAGTGGAGAGATTGATTACGACAAGCTGATAACTGAATTTGGAGTAAAGCCGCTGGATGAGAAGATATTAAAAAGAGTCGAGAAGCATACCGGCGAGCTGCATTATTTCCTAAAAAGAAAAATATTCTTTGCGCACACTTATTTGGACACGATTCTTGATGAAGTTGAAAAGAAGCACAAATTTTATCTTTACACCGGCAGGGCTCCGTCCGGCCCGGTGCATCTTGGGCATCTTGTGCCGTGGATTTTCTGTAAGTGGCTGCAGGACAAATTCGGAGTCACTTTGTTATTCCAGATTCCAGACGAGGAGAAATTTTTGTTCAATGACAATTTAACGCTGGAAGATACAAAAAAATGGGCTTATGAGAATATTTTGGATATAATTGCAATCGGATTTGACCCAAAAAAGACAAAGATATTTTTGGATACTGAATATGCAAATGTAATGTACAAGCATGCATGCAGAGTTGCAAAGAAAATTACTTTTTCTACTGCAAAAGGGGCTTTTGGCTTTACTGATTCAAACAATCTTGGAGAAATTTTTTATACTTCGATGCAGTCCGTGCCGGCGTTTCTGCCAAGCATTTTAGAGAATAAGCCGACCCACTGCCTGATACCGTGCGCAATTGACCAGCAGCCACATTTTTTCATGACAAATGATGTTGTGCCTAAATTGGGCTATCCAAAAGCGGCTACTATTTTGTGCAGATTTTTGCCAGGATTGCAGGGTATGCACAAGGAAGGAAAAATGTCATCTTCAATTGACAGCACTACAATTTATGCGAATGAAAAACCGGAAGACGTTACCAAGAAAATTATGAAATACGCTTTTTCAGGAGGAAAAGAAACTGTTGAGCAGCACCGAAAAGAAGGCGGCAATCCGGATGTAGATGTTTCTTACCAGTATCTGACCTATTTCCTTGAAGATTCTAAAAAGTTGAAACAAATTTATGATGACTACAAAAGTGGGAAAATGCTTACTGGAGAACTTAAGAAATTTACTGCCGACACAATAAACAAATATTTGAAAGAGCATCAGGCAAGGCGGGAAAAAGCAAAGAAAATGGTAGAGAAGTTTATGCTGAGGGGATGAATTGGTGATTGAGAAATATTTTTAGGTTAATGCTGTTCTAGGTACCCAAAACTATAATGTTGAAGATAGACACTTTGGTACCAAAAAGCTTAAATATAACCTTTGGTACCCAAAAAGAATGAAGCTATTATCTCAAAAGCATTCAGAATATAAAGGAAAGCAATATAAGAAATTCTGGATAATAATTCCGAATAGGTTAATAGAAAAATTGGGGTGGGAAGAAGGCACCGGACTTAACGCTGATTTAAAGAATGAAAAATTAGTAATTCAAAAAGAAGATTGAGATATAGACGTGGAAAAGATAACCCAACAAATGACGAATCACCAACTTATTTTAGGAGATTGTTTGCAAGAACTAAAAAAAATACCTGACGAATCCGTAGATTTGGTTTTTGCAGATCCGCCTTATGGTTTAGCTAAGAAGAACGGGTTGGGCTGGAAATACAGTAAACACATAACACTTCAAGAGGCATGGGATATTTTTTCTAAAGATGAGCTTTTAGAATTTAATATAAAATGGGTTACTGAATGTATGCGTGTCTTAAAGCATGGTGGAAGTATGTGGGTTTCTGGCTCGTTTCATAATATATATCAATTAGGTTTTATCTTACAACATTTAGATGCCAAAATAAACAATAGTATAGTGTGGTTTAAGCCAAACGCGCAGCCAAATATAACTTGCAGAATGTTTACCGAAAGCACAGAACATTTAATCTGGGCTGTTAAAAATCATTCTAAGACAAAATGGGTTTTTAATTATAAAGATACTAAAAATTTAATCCAGGATAGTATAAATCCTAAAGGAAAGCAAACAAGAAATGTCTGGAGTATTCCACTAACACCAAGAAAAGAAAAATGGGCGGGAGAACACCCAACACAAAAGCCAATAGAGCTTTTAAGACGAGTTATATTATCTTCTACCAATGAGGGAGATTTAGTTTTGGATCCTTTTATTGGCTCAGGCACTACATCCGTA
>Ga0209542_10000782_pt1 | contig 76758 bp, 83 predicted proteins | sample RifCSPhighO2_01_FD_184028 | JGI IMG/M metagenome (GOLD analysis project Ga0209542, IMG submission 184028) | Soil microbial communities from Rifle, Colorado - Rifle CSP2_plank highO2_0.1 (SPAdes) (version 2) | ecosystem: Environmental > Terrestrial > Deep subsurface > Rock core/Sediment ...
TTTAACAATTAATTTTTTGCCCTTTTGTTTAACAGTTAATTTTTGTCTGGGCCTCCAACCTAAGACTCTAATCAAATCAATTGGAAAGGTTATCCCAAAACTCTTCCCTGCTACCTTAGTTAAACTTCTAACATTTTTATTCTTTCTGGAGGACATGAATTAAGTATATTACGTAATACTTTACGTAACAAGTTACGTAGCTAATCCCCCCCTCCAAAAACTCTGAAATGCTACAATAAAATCCATGGATGTTGGTTGGAAAATAATTTACTATACCTCTCCTTCAGGTGATAATCCTGTTAGTGATTTCCTAGATACTCTTGAATCCAATTCACAGACTAAAATGCTAAGAATCCTGTGCAATATTGAGGAATATGGATTAGATTCTGTAATTCCGCATATCAAAAAATTATCAGGAACTCCATTTTGGGAAATTCGCATTCTGGGGCAAGATAGTATTAGAGTCATATATGTAGTACCTGCAAAATTTGAAGTTCTCGTTTTACACGGATTCAAAAAGAAAACTCAGAAAACCCCCTCGAAAGAACTTGAAACAGCTTCCAAAAGATACCAGGAATACATCTTAAGAGCTAAAATGTAACTTGACTTTATATATCGTATAAGATATAATGAAATAGTTATGAAAATTTACACACTTCAAGATGATCTTAAAAAAAGACTCAAAAATCCTGCATTTAAAAAAGCTTGGGAAGAATCTGAAGCTGAATATCAAGTCAGTAGAGCGCTCATTGCTGCCAGAATTAAAGATAAACTCTCACAAGGAGAGCTTGCAAAAAAAGCTCATACTACTCAAGCTGTTATTTCCAGACTGGAAAACATGACAGCTAATCCCTCAGTTGGGCTCCTTCAAAAAATTGCCCAAGCCTTAAATGTAAAGTTAAAAATCCAGTTTGAATAATTCTAAATCCACCCACCTGCAAAAACTCTAAATCTTGACAATATGAGCTTAAAAGTACACAATAAACCCACATGATTGATTCTTTCGTTGAAAGATTACCAAGAGGTATGCAACAATTCGTTAATGAGATTGTTCTAGAAAGGTATCCTGAACCAGCCAGACCATTTAATAAAGAAACAGCAACTGTAGTTGAAGCACTGGAAGATCCCAGATTTATATTTCGATCTGCTAAAGGTATTGCGGAACAAATATCCCTAGCTCCTGGTCAGGTTTGGGAAATTTTAGAATCAAAGGATCTTGAAGGAGTATTAGTACATTCCCGATCTAGAAATGCATTTACCACTAGAGATCATTACAGACAAACAGCGGGTTGGTATAATAGAATGCTGGATAGTTTTGCTGGCCATATCAGATAAACTACTTTTTCCAATCCTTAACAATTAATTTTTTACCCTTTTGTTTAACAGTTAATTTCTGCCTGGATCTCCAACCCAAAGCTCTAATTAAATCAATTGGAAAGGTTATCCCAAAACTCTTCCCTGCTACTTTAGTTAAACTCCTGATATTTTTCTTCTTCCTTGTGGGCATATTTTTATTGTACCATTCATGTCATCCTGAACTTGATTCAGGATCTACGTAATATATTACGTAATAAGTTACGTACTTAAATCTAAAAATTAAGGTAGTTACAAACTTAAGCTATAGCGTATGTTTGTAACCAAATTTAAGCACTTGCATTGTGGTGAGTCAAATTTCTGGCTGTTTATTAAAATCATCAATAAATTCTTGAGACGGTTGTGGGTGATCTTCATCAGGATAGAATTTTATAAAAGCTCTGTGAGGGTGAGCTATTGCTTCATCTTTTGCAGCTGTGTAATCTGGAAAACTTCCTAAATGCCCCATTCTTTTACTAGAATCACAATCAACAGGTTCACCTCTAAAATATGCATCACAAATCAGTGCATATCTTAATCCAAAAGGTTGTTTTGTCATATGTTCAAGGGATGCAACTTCCAATCTAATCTCTGCAGTCATATTGCAAATTTAAGCACTTTTGGGAGTTATTGTCTAGTTAATCTACCTTAATAATCTTATTTTTAAGGTCAAAATTAACCTTAAATAAATCAAAAAAGCCATACTGACCCAGTATTCCACTATCAACCGGAGCAAAAACTACTATAGCCTGTATTTTTTGAGACCCAATCTCAAGTAATACGTCAGCTTTTATGCCATTTATAATATTTCCTCCAACTCCTGTAAAAGAAATACTATCAGAATTTTTTAAAGTAATCCCTAATTTCTTGGCAATTTCTATCGGAAATATATTGAAGTCTGCTCCAGAATCAATTAGTGCTTCAAAGCGCAAAGCTTTGTCTTTACATTTAATACTGAAGGGAATTATTGGTCTTAAGATAAATTTCTTTGAGTTAAATGGATTTTGAAGATTGATTTTTCTATAAGGAAATCTCACGACTAATATGTTCCGCCTACAAAGTAGGTTAATTTCATTGGAACTTTAAAGAAAATCGGATTATCAAACCCTTTATTCTTTGCTTTCTTAGAAGTATCATCCAAAGTCTTGCCAGAGGAAATAACAGTCACTTCGTCATCTTTTAAAGCTACCCAAAGGCCTTTATATTTTTTATAAATGTGTGTCCAATCAATAGCCATAAGAGTATTTTATCACAAAATAAAAGATAAGTTTGTAACCAAATTTAAGCACTTTTGGGAAATATTGTCCAGCATGGTAATATTATTTCATGAAGGCTATTCTTATTATTATCGCAGCGTTTGTTGCTATTATATCCGCCACCATTTATCTAAACAAACCCCAAACACCTCAAATTACCAGTCAAACCCCAACACCTACCCCTTTTTCAGAAGAAAAAGTAAACATTAAGGCTACATTCACCATAATGACCGGCAACATAACCAGAAATTTTCTGGCAGAAAAATATCATAACCTCTCACCTGATGTCTATATAACTGCAGATGAACCCACAATAATCCATGTTAAAAAGACTGGAATTACCTGGGATGACTTTTTTAAAACCTTACCCATGAAGTTAACCAAAGAATGTTTAATAACAGGCGATGGGGAAACTTTTTGTGATAGAAAAGACGGTACTTTAAAATTTTATCTCAATGATATTGAAAGTTCTGATTTTTTGAATAAAGAAATTAAAGATGGTGATAAAGCTTTAATCAGATTTACCTCTTCTTAAGAGACAAATTTTACCTTTTTCGCAGAAAACAGGCAAGCTCTGCTTAGGACTTTTGGGGATTATTGTCTAGTCAAACTTATTAGCACTTGGATAGGATCTAACACCTAGTTTTTCAGGGATAACATAACCACCTATTTCAAACATTAGGGATCTGAGAGTTGGAGGAATGAATAAAGACTGAGGAGGTTGAGCTGCTTTTGCAGGAGAATTCTCCTGATTTACTACACCTCTATTTCCAACAAAAGCTGAAGCAAGAATAAGTACTCCTAAAGCCACCCTGATATTTCTCCATCTTTCTTTCATACCCAAATTATACCAAATAGAAAATTATATAGTATAATCGGACTATGGCTGGAGTTGGAGATTGGAAACATATTAAAAAGGCTGAGTGCCCTCATATAGCTGATCTAAAAGAGGACACCACCTCAGAAAAAGATGCTTGTGAAGTTTGTGGTTTTAACGAAGACTTAAGGATTTGTTTAACCTGCGGCAAAGTTTTTTGCTGTGAATCACACAATGCTCACAATACCGAACATTTTAAAAGCTCAGATCACCCTTTTGTAAAACCTCACAAATGTGACTACAACTGGCTCTGGTGCTATAAATGTAATGCCTTCTTAGAATTTTAGATCACCGCAGGAGACATAGACTTTTGATTCAGCTGCTGATTTGTGAACATTTATACCAAGAGGAAGTTCAGTTTTTAACTTGGCAAATGTAGTATCAAGAATTGTTTCAGACATACCATTTACAGGAGAGTTAAGAGGATGCAGTACTGCCCCCACATCAGGACAAGCTCCTTTATGAATATGCGCAGGCTGGGCAGCATCCTTTGGTGCACCTGTTAGCTTAAGTGTTACTTTTACTTTCCCATTAGCTTCAGTTAATGTAGCTGTACCTGACTGGCTTGATTCATTCTGTTCTGAAAGATTGACTAATATGTCTGAAGGACTTGCTGAGAGACTGGCTGAAGGGCTGGTTACTTTTATGACAGTTGTTGATGCTGGTTGAGTTTGTTTGTTATTAAAAAACATCATATACCCTAAACCAAGTACTGCTAATACCACAAGTCCTAAAATTAGATTTTTGATCATTAATATAACAATCTCACTTTCAATTTATTTTGTCAAGCATTTATAAAGTATTTTTGAAAAATTCTACTGTTTTCTGCATAGCTTGAGTAAAACTTAGTCCACTTATATTGTGTCCTCCGTTGGGATATTCAAAAAGCTCATGTGGGATTTTAGTTTGATCTAAGATCTTCATTAAATCCCTACTGTATCCAATATTAACAACATCATCATCAATAGCATGATGTAACTGGATCGCACCTTTTATATCCCCTAGATAATTTGTTGGGGCGACTTGTTTCCAGAAAGCATTATCTTTATTAAACTCCCCATGTACACTAAAAAGTTCCTGTCTTCTTTTTTGCCTTTGAGAAGATAATTCAGGAGGTCTATAACTATTATCACTTAGTCTGTATTTTACAAAATCCTCATATGAATAAACTGCCCCTGCCCAAATAACTACTGCTGGAATTTCAGGCTTTGAAGCAAAAGATCTTAAAACTACATTGCCTGCCATAGAGTGTCCCCAAAGTCCAATTTTATTTACAAAATCTGATGAATCTAAGGCAGACAAAGCTGATAGAGCATCAATAATATAATCAGGAGAATAATAAGCTCCGCCGCCCTCTCCTTCTGAATCTCCATGTCCTCTTAAATCTATTTTAAAAACTACAATTCCATTCCTGGCTAAAAAATCTACATGATCAATATATTTTTCTGTTGTTTTATATAGAGTTGGAGGAATATATCCATGAATAAAAACAATAGCAGGGAATCCTCCTTCTGGCATATCACCTTTAGGTTTTGTTAAAAGTCCATTAATTTTTAATCCATCTGAGGTATAACTAGTTAAATAGGAAGTGTAACTACCATTTTCTGAAATTTTCTCAAGTTCACCTAAATTGGATTTATATTCTCTACTTCGTAAATAAGGAATAGTCATTTCATAAAAAGGAGTAGGAGTTGGGCTGGCTTTAAATACAAAAGACTGCTCTATACTTTGAGGAACCTTGTAATTTTTTAGGAGAAAGATTGTTCCAAATATTAAACCAATAAAAATTAATATGGCAGCAAAACGCATATTGACAGATTTTACCATAAGCTGTAATGATGTAAGTATGGATATTACGGTCAATTTTGTATTAGTTTTAGGCTACTTAGGCTAATGTCCTACAATAAACTAACCCCTCAGGAAAAAGATATAATTGAGGACAAAGGTACCGAGGCCCCATTTACCGGTGAGTATGATGATTTCTACAAAGATGGAAGATACATCTGTAAAAAATGTAATGCTTCACTTTTTTCATCAGAGTCAAAGTTTGATGCAGGATGCGGCTGGCCCTCATTTGATGATGAGTATCCCAATTCATTAAAAAGAATTCCAGATGCTGATGGGCAAAGAATAGAAATTCAGTGCGCTAATTGTAATGCTCACCTGGGTCATGAATTTAAAGGGGAACATTTAACCGAAAAGGATACAAGACACTGCGTCAATTCCCTTTCAATCCGTTTTATCCCTAGCGGGTAAAATATTTATAGACAGCCAAAGATATATCTGCTATTCTATCATCTGCAGCTTTTGGAATAGCAGTATCTGCTAAAACAACAATAATATAATCTCCTTTGGAGGTTAAGACAATTCCTCCGTCATGAGAGAAAGAATAAATTTCTCCTGTTTTGTGAGCTATAACTGTTTCTGCCGGTAATTTTTGAGGCAATTTATTATTAAGCTGCTGTTTACTTAAAAGCTCAAGCATTTGTTTTGTATACTCTCCCTCTATCAATCTTCCGTTGTATAATTTCTCGAAGAAAAGCAAAATATCAAAAGCTGTTGTTTTTGGAGAATCACCATCTGTCCCAACTTTAGATTCTTTGAAACCATTATCCTTTAAATATTTTTCAACTGAAGATAATTTTACTTTTTCTGTTAGAAGCATAGCAGCATAGTTGTGGGAAATTGTAATCATCTGGTTTAAGGCATTTTTAACACTTAATGTAATGCCTCCTTCCTTAAGTTCTGCATCCTCTTGAGATATCCCAAACTTGTTGTTTAGATAGGGTATGGTTTTACTTAAAACATCTTCCTCTTTTAAATCTCCTTTTTTAATCTGATTAAATACCTCTCCCATAACCCAAAGTTTATAAAGGCTGGCAGCCTCAAAAACTCTATGTTCATCAAGATAATAACTTTTGCCTGTTTTTAAATTTTTAACAGCTATAGAATAAGTGCCTGTTGATCCCTCCAAAGCTTTATTAATACCTTTTTCCAAAGAACTATTTTGTTTTAAGTTTTCTAAATTAAGAATCGGAGAAATTAGAACTGTTGAAAAACCGCCGGTTAAAAATTTAAAAAAATTGAAGATAAAAACTACAAATATTCCTAAGATAAAACAACCTATTAAAAACCTAATCCATCTTCGAAGGCGCATAAAAGAGAGTATAATATTACCATATGTGGAAGGCTATAATTTTACTTTTAATTTTAATAACCATTGCTATAGTTGTCACAAACAATAAATCCGAAAAAGTAGCCCCACCACTCTCTAGTCCTTCCCCTACTCAGACAACTTCCAAAGATACTTCTAAAACACAGGTCATAGCTTCCAACCTAGAAGTACCTTGGGCCTTAGCCTTTTTACCTGACAATTCTATTTTAGTAACTGAACGTAAAGGCACTGTAAGAATAATTGACAAAAATGGTAATCTTTCAGAAAAGCCCCTGGCTACAATTCCTGTTAAGCAAACTGGTGAAAGCGGGTTACATGGAATTACCATTGATCCAAAATATAATGACAATCATTATGTTTATCTTTATTACACATACTCTTCAAAAGACAATAACTCTCTAAATAGAGTTTCCAGGTTTGTTTTTGACTCAAAAAGCTTAGAAGATGAAACTGTAATTGTTGATAAAATCCCAGCTTCCATTTTTCATGACGGAGGACGAATAAAATTTGGACCTGACGGATTTTTATATATTACAACTGGTGATGCCCAGGAACCATCTTTATCTCAGAACAAAAATTCCTTGGCTGGAAAGATTTTAAGAGTCAAGAGTGATGGCTCAGATCTAAAGGTTTATTCACTAGGCCACAGAAACCCTCAAGGAATAGCTTTTGATGATAAGAATCGACTTTGGGAAGTTGAACACGGACAATCAGCAACTGATGAACTTAATTTAATAGAAGAGGGTAAAAATTATGGATGGCCTACTATTAGAGGCATTGAAGAAAAGGACTCACTAGTAACTCCTATTTTGCAAAGTGGTTCAGAAACCTGGGCCCCTGCGGGTCTAGCTTTTTTAAATGGATCTTTATATTTTGGGGGATTAAGGGGCACTGCTCTTTTCCAATATAATATAGAAGCAAAAGAGTTTAAAATTTATTTCAAAGGCGAGTTTGGAAGAATAAGAGATGTAGTCTTAGGACTAGACAATATGTTATATATCACAACCAGTAATAGAGACGGCAGAGGGGTAGTAAATTCAGGTGATGATAAAATTATCAAAGTTGATCCAACAAAACTATAGTGGTATATTAGGAAGATGAAACCTGACCGTTCTACGAAAAAGATCACATACTCTCAGGTTGGTGATGATTACGGTACTAAAGACCCCATTAAAAAATTAGCTCAAACTGCAGCCGCTTCCACTTCCAAAAATCTCAAAAATGGCTTGATAGAGGTATCTGAAACTAGAGGTGAATCTGCATATGTTTGGAAACAAGGTGATGTTTTTATGGCATCAGTTATTGAAGGTTTAGGAACTAAAAATTTAGTAGCTGACAATACAAGAAAAATCACAGGTAAGACCTACTATGACATCATTGGTCACGATACTGTTGCCACAATTATCAACGACTTAATAACAGTCGGGGCAAAACCTCTAGTAGTACATGCTTATTGGGCAATTGAAGATAATAGTTGGCTGCAGGATGAAGAACGCATGAAGGATTTAATTGCAGGGTGGAAATCAGCTTGTGATTTAGCAGAATGTTCCTGGGGAGGTGGTGAAACCGCTACAGATAAAGGAGTTATTGAAAAAGATACAGTGGATTTAGCAGGATCCGCTGTAGGAATTATTACAAACGACAAAAGGTTAATAACGGATAAAAAATTAATTGTCGGGGACAGAATTCTACTTTTAAAAAGTAACGGTGTAAATGCTAATGGCATTTCTCTAACAAGAGCTGTGGCAGAAAAATTAGAGCAGGGTTATGGTACAAAACTTAAAGATGGCACTCTGTATGGAGAGGCAATCTTAACTAAAACAAATATTTATGCAAAATTAATTCAGGGTTTATTGGATGGGAATGTTGATATCCACTATATCTCAAACATTACTGGTCATGGACTTAGAAAAATCATGAGATCTAATCGAGATTTCATTTATGTCATAGAAGAACTATTTGAGCCACAAGAAGTTTTTAATTTTATCCAAGAAAACGCCGGTCTTGCTGAAAAAGAAATGTATGAAACTTATAACATGGGACAGGATTATGCTATTTTTGTGTCCCCTTCAGATATTGCAAAAGCCCAAGAAATTATAAAGACAAATGGGTTTGAAAGTTTAGATGCAGGATTTCTTGAAGCTGGTGAAAGAAAAGTTGTACTAAAACAAAAAGATATTACCTTTGAAGGAAGTTCTTTAGACCTCCGCTAAATCTCTATCATCATGTGTTTGATGTGCCTTAGGAATAAGTTTCTCACTCATGGATGACCCATCATAAATACACTCTATAGCCTCTGCTAGAAGTTTTGCAATCGATGTAACTATAAGTTTTTTGCTATTTTTCATTTCTTCTCGTAAGGGCACTGAATCAGTTATAAAAATCTTCTCTATTGGCGACTCTTCAATTCTTTTTGGGGCAGGTCCTGAAAATAATCCATGAGTGGAAGCAGCACTTATGCTTTTTGCCCCACGCTCTTTAATAAGGTTTGCTGCATTACAAAGTGTACCTGCTGTATCGATCATATCGTCAACGATCAAAACATCCTTACCTTTAACATCTCCAATCATGTCCAAGGCTTCACTCTCATTATTTTTATCCATATCTCTCTCTTTAAAAACTGTGGCAATACCTTCTGCGTCTAAAAGTTCTGCATAAAAAGTAGCTTTTGGAACTCCACCTTTATCAGGTGAGGCTATAACTAAATTGGATGATTTAAAATGCTTCTGCAATTCCGGCAGAAGTGAATAACTGCCATATAAATTATCCCAAGGAATCTCTACAAATCCTGGTTCCTGTTCTGAGTGTATATCAATGGTTAAAATTCTGTCAGCCCCTGAGTATTCAATGAGTCTGGCAATAATTGAAGATGAAATAGGCACTCGGGGTCTATCTTTTCTATCTTGCCTTGAATATCCAAAGTAAGGAATTATTGCAGTAACCTCTGAAGCTGAAGATCGCTTTGCTGCATCAATTATTAAAAATAATTCTATAATACTGGAATCAACCGGAGGACAAGTAGGTTGAATTATAAATACATCTCTTTTTCGAAGATTTTCAGGGATGATAACTCTCTTTTCGCCATCTGCAAAAACAGAAACAGTCTCACCTACATCTTTTCCTAAAATCTTAGCAACATCCTGAGCAAGTTTTAAATTTGCTGTACCTGTTAATAATACAAATCCGTTATTGTTAGGCATAAGCTTAGAAAATTATACCATTAAATTATCTTTGATTCTCTTGCTGACATTTTTGGTTAAATCAGGTGTAAACTTTTTTCCTGTAATTTTTTCATAAATTTCCATATAAAGTGAGCTCATTTTAGCAATAAACTTAAGGGGCATCTTGGGGATCTTACCTTCCCCTTTGTAACCATGATCTTTAAACCAAATTCGGAGAGTCTCCTTATCATAGCTTTCAGGTTCCAGACCTTTTTTCAGTCTATCTTTATAACTTTTTTTAATCCAATATCTTGAAGAATCAGGAGTATGCATCTCATCTATTAATATAAGTTTTCCTTTATCATCTAAACCAAATTCATATTTTGTATCAACCAAAATTATTCCAGCTTTATCACAAATCTTTTGCCCTCGCTCAAATAAAGCCAATGTGACTTTTTTCATTTGTTTCCATATTTTGGGGTCAACGATTTTTTTCTTTAAGATATCTTTCTCCGCTAATCTTTCATCATGCAACCCAAAATCTGCCTTGGTAGTTGGAGTTATTACATTTTCCGGAAGTTTTTGATTTTTCTTTAATCCCTCTGGAAATTTTATTCCATAAATCACTCTTTCCCCTTTTTCATAACTACCCCAAATGGATGTATCTGTAACTCCGGTTATATATCCTCTGACAACCATTTCAATCGGGATTAATTTACACTCTTTAACTATTAATACATTAGGATCTGGCATGGAGATTAAGTGATTTGCAACTATATCTCTCGTTTTCTCAAACCAGAAGACAGAAAGTCGGGTTAGCACTTGTCCTTTAAATGGAATATATCCTAGAACTTTATCAAAAGCAGATTGTCTGTCTGTTGTTATGAAAACTCTTTTGCCTTTTGAGATATAAATATCTCTAACTTTTCCTTGAGTTTTTTTGCCAAGACCTGATATATTAACTGTTTTTAGGGCATTTGGAATATTTTCAATTATTTTTTTTGTACTAATCATTTCTTGCTGGACAGATACCCTTCAACCCCTAATTCTTGAAGCTTTGCAGCTTTTTCTTCTATACTAATTGAAAGTTTATTTTTATAATCTACCATTTTTTTCTCTAAAGCGGGATCTGAGGTTGCTAAAATCTGCACAGCTAAAAGTCCGGCATTTTTGGCATTATCTATCCCTACTGTTGCCACAGGAATACCTGATGGCATTTGAAGTGTTGCCAACAGAGCATCCTGACCTTTAAGAGGTCCGCCTCCCAAAGGAATTCCAATAACAGGCAAAGGAAAGTGAGCCGCTACCACTCCTGCTAAATGTGCAGCAAGTCCTGCCCCACAAATTATTACTTTTACTCCACTAGTTTGTGCATCTACTACAATTTCTTTTGTTCTTTCAGGTGATCTGTGTGCAGAAGAAATTGTTATTTCACTTTCTACTCCAAACTCATCCAATATTTTCCTTACCTCATTCATTATTTCTAGTTCTGAATCTGATGCAGAGATGATGACGACTTTTTTCATAATTTTATTATATAAAATTTCAAGCTTTGCTTATAGGCTTTTTAAGTTACCAATTTTTTTGGCAATTGTCAAAGCTTTACTTTGTGCACTACCAGTATGATTCTTTGCATCCATGAGTTTTAGTATTTCTTCACTACTTAAATATTTACCAATCTCTTGATTGCTCATTATTAAATCTTCCATGGGATTTCCCTCCCCATCTTGTATTGCCTCCCAAGCTTTCATAGAAATCTCACGTAATACCTCATGCATCATTTGTCTATCAGCACCTTTTTTGACTGCCTCAATTATTATTCCTTCGGATGCTGAAAATGGAAAATATGTTTCTAGATTTTTATGAATTCTCTTTTCATTAATAATTAATCCTTCAACAATATTATTAGTAGAGGTAAGCATCTCATCTATGCTTAAAAACATTTCAGGAATTGCTATTCTTCTATTTGCAGAATCATCCAAAGTCCTTTCAAGCAACATATTGGATGCATTATCCCAAGAAGTTCTTCCTAAATTTACAACCAGTCTGGAAAGTGAACAAATCTGTTCACTCTTGATTGGATTTTTCTTAAAGGGCATGGCGGAGGAACCAACCTGAAGACTACCGAATGGCTCCTGCCACTCTCCAAAATTTGTTGACTGCATTATTCTTAAATCAAAAGCAAATTTATTTAAACTTTGCGCAATAGAAGAAAGAAGATTAGAAACTAATAAATCAATTTTTCTTGGGTATGTTTGATTGGCAATATCAATTGCCTGAATTCCCAAACTATCCATTACTATCTTTTCCATTTCTTCAGCACCCTGAGCATCCAAAAGTTTTACATACGAAGCAGATGTTCCAACTGCACCTTTCATACCCTTAGCTTTTAAATTCTTTTTAACAAATTCCAATTGTTCCAAATCCATTAATAAATCCTGGGCAGTAAAGCTAAATCTATATCCTAAAGTTGTGGGCTCTGCTGTTTGAAGATGAGTATAACCCATACAAGTAAAGTCCGAATATTTTTCAATCTGTTTACCAAAGGTTTTCAGTAAATTAACTAGCTCTTTTTCCACCAAACTAAGGGCTTCAGAAATTCTGATTGTTTCTGCATTATCATTAATGTCCATGGAGGTTGCTCCCAGATGAATTTTTCCTCCCCCAATTTTTGCTTTTTCTGCAAATTCCTTAATAGCGGCAACAACATCGTGTCTGGTATCTTTTTCAATTTCCCAAATTCTTTCTATATCAAGGTTTTCTTGATGTTTTTCTAAATCAGACAATTCTTCTTTAGAAACTAAGCCTTGCTTATGCTGAGCAGATGCCAACTCCACCCAGATTTTTCTCCAAAGCTTATATTTATTTTCCTCTGAGAATATGGTTCTCATTTCATCAGATCCATATCTCCAAGAAAAAGGGCTTGTATATCTTGAATAGTCTTTCATATATTAATGTCTAAATGATCTCCTTCCTGAGAATACCATAGCAATACCTGCTTTGTCTGCGGCCTTAATTGAAAGTTTATCGTTAACAGATCCACCCTGCTCTAAAATGGCGGCTATGCCATAATGTGCAGCTAAATTTACACTGTCATCAAAAGGGAAAAAACTATCAGAAATTAAAATTCCACTATTATTAAATTCTCCTGCCTGCTCTAAAGCAATTTTTGTAGCCCCAACTCTTGATGTTTGACCAGATCCAATTCCGCGGGTCATTGGAATTTCTTTATCTACAACCAATACTGAATTTGATTTAACACTCTTGACACACTTTATTCCAAATTTCATTTGTTCTAATTGTTTTTTATTAGGCTTAACTTTTGTCACCACTTTCCAATCCTTATAGCTTTCCTCAATATTGTCATCAAAATCCTGCAATAATATTCCACCTGCAAAATATTTTAGGTCCCAATTTTCAGATCTATTTTCTGGAATTTCATTAAATGTATAAACACCCATACTTTTTCTGGTTTTCTTTAAAAGGTCTAAAGCGTCGTCACTAACAGAAGGTACTGCCACAATATCTATGTTGCTTTCGCTTTCCTCCTTAAAAGCCGCCACAATCTTGGCAGTAGCCAAATCCATTTCCCTGTTTAAAACAATGACGCCCCCGAATGCAGAAACCGGATCTGCCTTAATAGCTCTATCCAAAGCTTCCTGTGCATTTTTTCCAATAGCAATTCCACAAGGGCTTAAATGTTTTATAACAGCTGCGGAGGGTTCTTTAAATTGTCTGACAGTTTCTAGCCCTGAATAAATATCTCCAATATTTGTCCCGGATAAGTCTCTTCCCCAAAGTTTTTTTAATCTAGAAAGTGGTGAATTTGTTTTGGGCATTATATAAAATGATCCTTTTTGGTGTGGATTTTCTCCATATCTTAAGTCACTGACTTTTCTGATAGGAACAGTCAACTCTTTTGGAAATCTATCATCTGAAAAATAATTTCCAATTAAGGAATCATACAGTGACAGATGATAAAAGGCTTTTCCAGCCAATTCTTTTCTTAAAGTCCCATCCAATTTTCCATCTTCCATCAACTTCCCAATTTTTTTATAATCTTCAGGATCCACCACCACCAAAACACTTTCGTGATTTTTGGCAGCAGACCTAATCATGGTCGGTCCACCAACATCAATTGTTTCAACTCCCGGCTTTTCCTCAAATGGATAAAGATTGCAAACCACCACATCAATTTGGGGAATGTTTAATTTTTCTGCCTGATTAACATGGGATTTATTTTTTCTATCAAATAAAATTCCTGATTCTATTTGAAAACTGATGGTTTTCATTCTGCCATCAAATGAATCTCTTGGATTTCCGGTTACTTCTTCTATGGGAGTTACATCAATTCCATTTTTCTTCAGTTCTTCAAATGTTCCACCTGTGGAAATAATTTTAAAGCCATTTTTGACTAGGGTTTTTGCAAAATCCGAAATGCCTGTTTTATCATAAACTGACAGAAGAGCATATCGGTTACTCATCTTAGGTTAAAACCTTTCCTAACTGATTTTTCTCAATAGCTTCTTTAATTTCCATAACCACTCTTTTTCCCATAGAAATATTTTGTCCATATAAATATCCAGAATATGGTGTTGAGAAAATTCCGGGAGATCCTGGCATTCGAGGTGAAACATCAAATACAATTATCTCTTTCTTTGGAGGACCTGCTGTAATAACAGTTTGTAAACCAAACGGGCCTATGACTGGAACTCTTAATTTCTCACATGCTTCTACAAATTTTTCGCCCATATCAAAAGCATCCTCCAGAAGAGATTCCAAAACTGTTACAGCAATATGTCCTGCCTCCTCATATTTAACTCCGATTTTTTTCATAACTTCTTCTTCATAAATGGATGGCAATTTAGTTAAGCCTTCAATATTAGTCTGTCTCCTTGTATCAGTACCAATTAATTCTAATCTTTTATTCATCGGGGAATAAAAGAAATTAAAATTAGCTTGTACTCCAACAATAAACTCTTCAATAACAGCTGATTCAATTTGCTGCTCTGTAAATTTGCCAACACCCAATCCATGCTTTACCCCAATCTCATACTCGCCGTAAGATTCTGCAAAAAAGAATGCTCTCTCAAATCCTCTTTCCTTTTCTAAAACTTTTACAATAACTAACCTGTCTATATCTTTTGGATTTTTAAAAGTCTTTGGTGTCTTAATTCCAGCCTTTGCCAATAAATCATATTGGTTTGGTTTTTCATCTCTTTCTTCAAATCTTAATAAAAACTTATTGCCAAACATAGGAACCTTAAATTTATTTTCAATGGCATTATAATCATTAATGTAAACTTCGAATGATCTGTGAGGAATGAATATGGAATTTCTTTTTAGAAGTTCTTTTTGAATCTTTTCACTTAAAATCTCTTTGAAATCATCCAGTACTATTACTTCATCAACGCAACCCATTTCCCCGTTTGATGCATAATAATCTTTATAAGTTTTTTCTCTTCCTTTTTTACAAATAACCAAAGTCTTGAAACCAAGATCTTTGGCACCGCGGCATACATCTAAGGCTGAGTGAGAACCTAGAACTGCAATGGTGTAGTTTTTCATTTTAATCCAATACCTCCTTAAGTTTATTTTTAGAAATTGCATCTTTAATCTCTCTGGCAATTCTTCTGCCAGTAGACATTGGTTCATCATAAAGTAGATATGTATAGGGTGAACCATTAATAAAAAAGTTTGTTCCTGCCACAATCCTGGCAGAAATTTCTATCACATAAATCTCTTCAGTAGAGGTAATAATAGTTTCTAAACAAAATGGCCCAAAAAGCCCTTTAGAATCTATTAGCTTTTGTGAAGTTTTAACAACCCTTTCTGCCATCTCCACTGCCACTGCGATCATTGATTCCCTTACAGCCATTGGAATATTGGCAACAACCTCAAATGACGGCTCTATATTTAATCCTCTTTGATTTTTAGCAGGGATTCTACCCAAAGAATCAACATTTGTTTCATATCTTTTATCAACACTCATAAGTTCTACCTTTTTAGTTAAAGGTGAATAAAAGAAATGAAAATAAACAGGAACTCCAATAACATATTCCTGAACCATAAACCGCTCCTCGGAAAAAGTTTTTAATTTTGCGTCTAATTCTTTTTGATTTCTGGCAGTAAAATATCCTTTTCCTCCAGCAGCTCCGTAGGACTTAACAATAACTGACCTATCTATCTTATCTCCCTTTTTAAATCTCCTGGGAACTTTAATGCCTGATTTTTCCATCCATTCCCTTTGCATTTTCCTGTTTTCTTCCCAATCTAAAACTTTTTTGTTACCAAAATATGGAACCTTCATTTTCTTATTTTCATCCATCCCAAGATATGCCACAAAGGATCCATGGGGAATAATTATGCAGTCTTTTTTAAGGAGTTGTTTTTCTAATTTTGGAAAATCAGACCACTTATTTATTATTATAATTTCATCAATAAAATTTGTGTATGAAGAATAAAGTCTTTCTCTATCAGGAGTACAAACAACTAAAGTTTTAAAACCCTCATCTTTTGCCCCTTTGAGGATTTGCAGGGCAGAGTGAGATCCAAGCGTTACAATTGTGTTTTTCAAGTATCCCATAATTCATTATATTAAATTATTGAATTTAAGTCAAATACTTGCTAAACTTATGTCTTCTTCAACATGAAGAACAATGTATCTGTAATTATTGGAACACAATGGGGTGATGAAGGTAAAGGAAGATTAATAGATCTTCTCTCCAAAAATGCAGACTTCGTTGTAAGATTCAACGGCGGTAACAATGCCGGCCACACAATTATCGTTGATGGTAAAAAATACCCATTCCACTTAATCCCCTCTGGAATTTTAAATCCAAAAGCTAAAGCTGTTATAGGAAATGGAGTTGTTTTAGATTTAGAAGTTTTAGCACAAGAATTAAAGATGCTTGAAGAGGATAGGATTAAACTTAAAGATAGATTTTTTATCTCAGACAGATGTCATCTTATCCTTCCCTACCACAAAGCTTTAGACCAAGCTTATGAAAATGCCAAAGGTGATAAAAAAATTGGAACAACAGGACGGGGAATTGGTCCAGTTTACGGCGATAAAGTTTCTTATAATGGTATCCGGGTTTACGAGTTAGTTAGGTGGGACTTATTTGTAGAGAAATTTACCTTTCAGGCAAATATAAAAAATGAGATTTTAAAAACTTTTACAGTTGCTGAAATAGACATTAAAAAGGAATTAGAAAAGTTTAAGAAACTTAGAAATATTATCCTCCCTTATGTAACAGATACTTTCCAATTACTTCAGGGAGCACTAAAAGAAAACAAAAGGATTTTAATGGAAGGGGCACAAGCAGTTTTACTAGATGTTGATTTTTCAGCTTATCCTTTTACCACAGCTTCCAATACTGTTCCTGGAGCTATAAATACAGGTGCTGGAATTCCAGCTCAAACTTTAGGAAAAGTTATGGGAGTTATGAAGGCATACACCACCAGAGTCGGAGGAGGTCCATTCCCTACGGAATTAATTGACAATGTTGGGGATCAAATAAGAGAGACTGGAAAAGAATTTGGAACAACAACAGGAAGACCAAGAAGAGTTGGGTGGTTAGATTTAGAGGCAGTTAAATTTTCCTGTGAAGTTTCCGGCATTACAGAAATTGGAATGACAAAAATTGATGTTTTAAGTGGATTAAAAAATCTTAAAGTTGGTATAGGATACAAATTAAATGGAAAATCCATTCCCTATTCCAGCTGTGGTTATAAAGAATTGGATGAAGTGAAAGTTACCTATAAAACTTTGCCTGGTTGGAATGAAGATATAAGAGGTGCAAGAAAGTTTTCTGATTTACCAAAAACTTGTCAGGAGTATGTAAAATTTATAGAAAAGTTTTTAGGAGTAAAAATTAGTATTGTCTCAGTCGGTCCTCAAAGAGAAGAATTTATTGATTTAAGAAAATGATAAAAGTTCTTCTTTTTGATTTTTCAAGAACTCTTATTCATCCTAGGCCTAGTTCTTTTACAGGAAAATTAAATGATTTATATAGAGATGCTACCTCTAAGAAGAATTTTAATTTTTACAACAATTTCTATTTAAATCGGGAACTTCTGGATTTTATAAAAGCTTTAAAAGATAAATACACTTTGGCGATTTATACAACAGATACTCTTCAAAACGATCCTGCTGTTAAACCAACTCTTGATGAAATATTCAAATTTGTTTTTGCAGCCAATGATTTAAATATTAGTAAAAGAGAATCTCCTGGGTACATTGTGATTGCGGAGAAATTAAAAGTTAATCCAGAGGAAATTTTATTCGTAGATGATCTACTTGCAAACGTGGAAGCTGCTCGAAAAGCAGGCTTACAAATAATTCAATTTACTAACAATAAAAAATTATTCACTGAACTCAAAAATAAGCTTTCCTAACTGTGCTTGTAGCGATTATTCGAATAGTCGAATTAAAGAGCAGATAATTTTCTTTGGCGTTTGGATAAAACTTTACCCCTCTTACTTTTCTGCTCCCAAGTTAAAGAACCATATCTTTTAGGACCAGACATTTTTATAAGTATTTCATCTAAAGTATTGAAAACGTTCTCTATTTTTTCCTTAGTAAGAATTTTATTTACTGCCTTCGTGTACCCTGGTGCACCAACTAATAACTGTTTATGAACAGTACCTACTGTTGAGGTGGAAACTTTTAATGTTTCATCTATATCTCTATAGTTGTATCCCCTAGTCAAAAGTACAGCTATTGCAAGTCTTTTGGAAAACATAACTTGTTCTGTATAGGACAGAAGACTAACTAAAAATTCATGAATACCTTCTGGTTTTTTTAAAGTAGCTAAATAATCCCAAAATATTTCAAAAATTCTTTCTTCAATTTCCGGATCTATTCTTCTTCTGGAGATTCTTCCCATCTTGTATTAATTATTCGAATAATTAATACAAATTGTCAATAAGGCTATTTTAATTAGTCCTCAAAGAGAAGAATACATTAACCTTTAGCAATAGCTGGTTTTGATACTCCGCCTAATACTTCTCTTCTAAAAACATCATGATTTATTGAAATTGCTTTGGCAAATTTAGCAAAGTTTTTGTCCCCAGCATCAAAAGATGCCTCTTCATCAGCTTTTATTCCCACTATACTACCTACCCATCCTAAAAGCGCTCCTCCCATGGCAAAAGCTGGAATAGCTAAACCTGTACCTACGGCTGAACCCACAACAAATCCTCCAAAACCAGGCACAAGCAAAGATCCGACCCTTATTGATAATTTCCTACCATGATGATGTTTATGTTCAAATTCATGAGCTACCACCCAACCCAATATACCCGGTGCTGCTCTTTCTAAAAGTCTGTCAAATAATTGTTTTGCGTGATCAACAGATTCTTCGCGGGAAAGCTTAACTGTTTCACCGTCTTTTTTAAATTCAAACCCTTCTTGAGCTTGATCTCTATATCGGTTTCTTCTATCTCTATTACCAGAATATATATGTAAATATTTGCCTTTATTGTTTAATTGTTGATATGGGGCTTCCATTGGATTAAGTAAATATCTCACTCTGTACAAAAAGTCTTTTAATCTATTCGGGCTTTCTGATACCGCATCTAATCCATCTTGTTCTTCCTGTCTATGTCTTCTTAAGCTTTTTATCACTTCATCCTGGTATAAAACTACTTCGTTTTTATAGCCATTAAAATGAGCTATTTCTCCCGTATCAGCTTTGTTGGAAATTACCACATTAGAAACTACGGATCTAGAATATCCACTCTCTTGTATAGCTTGTGCTAAAAGAGTTCCATCGATATTAAAAAGTGCATTTTCAGGGGTTAATTCTCCTTCATATCTTACATTCAGAGGTGGATATTTTACTCCCTCACTAGTACCTGCAGGTGCCTCAGACATATACTTTTATTTTAAACTATTCCCATTCCATAGTGGCAGGGGGTTTGTTGGTGATGTCGTAAACCACTCTATTAACTTCTGGTATTTCATTGACAATCCTTGTTGAAATTTTATCTAGAAGTTTATAATCCAATTTTGCAAAGTTGGCACTCATTGCATCTGTTGCCTCAATTGCCCTAATTGCTATTGTTTCCCCATATGCTCTTTCATCTCCCCTAACTCCTGTTGTTTTAATTCCAGTAAAAACAGCAAAGGCTTGCCAAAGTTTAATACCATCTAGTTCATCTGTGACAATTTTATCTGCCTTTTTTAACAAATCTAACTTTTCTTCAGTTACCTCTCCAATAATTCTGACAGCAAGACCAGGTCCTGGAAATGGTTGTCTTTCTGTTATAGATTCTGGTAACCCTAAGATTTCTCCAATCTTTCTAACCTGATCTTTATAAAAATTTCTTAAAGGTTCTATAAGTACTAAATTCATATTTTCCGGAAGTCCTCCAACATTATGATGAGACTTAATTCTCACAGCGTGAGAAGAGGATACCCCAGTTTCTGAACTGGGTATACTCATTGTCTTTGCATGCTTGGATCCAGCACTTTCAATAACATCAGGATATATTGTTCCCTGTACCAGAAACTTCGCACCAAGGCTTTTACCGCCGGAGGCGGGGCGAGCTGCCTCTGCCTCAAAACAATCTATAAAAGTTTTTCCAATAGCTTTCCTTTTTTCTTCAGGATCCCTAATCCCTTTTAATGCATTCAAAAATTCCTTTTTGGCATCTACAATTTTGACATTCATTTGGTAGTGTTCTTTAAAAACATGATCCAGGTTTTCTGTTTCACCCTCTCTCATTAAACCAGAATCGATATAAATAGATTCCAGATTTTCACCAATGGCCTTGTGAACCAGTAAAGCCGCAACAGATGAATCAACCCCACCAGATAATGCACAGATCGCTTTCTCATCTCCTACTGAGTCCTTAATATCTTTAACCAGATTATTTACATAGTCTTCATTGATTTCTACTTTCTTAGGAGTAATTCCACAAATCTTTAAAAAGTTTTCTAAAATTTGTGTACCAAACTGCGTATGTACAACTTCAGGATGAAATTGAATGGCATATATTTTTTTACTCTTATTTTCTATTACGGCATGTGGGATGGTTGCTGTTACACCATATGTTTCAAACCCCTCAGGTTCTCTTACTACCTCATCCCCATGGCTCATCCAAACATTAGATTCCTGGGGTAGTCCAGAAAGTAATTGTGATTTATCAATATTTACTCCACTTAAAACAGCAGGTCCATATTCCTTTTTATTTCCCGACTTCACTTCTCCTTCTAAAAGATGTGCTATTAATTGTTCACCGTAACATATTCCTAAAATAGGAATTTCAAGGTTAAAGATTTTCTCATCAATAGTAGGTGAATCTTTTTCATAAACTGAGGCGGGTCCACCGGAAAATATAATCCCTTTTGGATTTTTATCCCTACTTCTATCTAAAGCTTCATCTGGTGAAACTATTAAACAATCCACACCAAGCTCTCTTATTCTTCTACCGATAAGATGTGCAGTTTGTCCCCCAAAATCAACTAAAATTATCATTTATCCTCCTTAACATAATTTACCATATCTTCAAAGATAAAAAGCCCATGAGGCTTGTCCTGAGCTTGTCGAAGGGTCTCTCTTCTCCAGTTTGGATATTGAGTGCTGTCAACAAATTTTTCCGGGTGTGGCATCATTCCCAATATTCTTCCTGTTGGATCTGTTACTCCAGCTATAGCATTTATAGATCCATTGGGATTTTCAGGATATTCTTGAGTGGGATTTCCAGACTCATCTACATATCTAAAAACTACTAAATTTTGATCCTCAATTTTTTTAATAACCGAAGGTTGCGAAAAGAATTTTCCTTCTCCATGATTAACTGCAAAATGTCCTTTATAAGAATTTTTTAAAAATACACATTTACTTTTTTCAGATTTTAGATCTATCCATCTACATTCAAAATGCCCGCTGTCATTATTATCTAAAGTTGCATCCATTTTTCCTAAATTTCCGAAAGGTAAAAGGCCTGTCCTAACAAGAGTTTGAAATCCATTGCAAATCCCAATAATTAATCCTCCTCCACTCTTAAATTTTTCTATCTCAGCTTTTAGAAAACTAATAAGTTCAATTGCTAAAATTTTTCCAGATGCAATATCATCTCCATAAGAAAACCCTCCAGGTAAAGCCAGGATATCAAAATCTTTCAAACTTCTGGATTTGTCTCTAAGTTCATTAACATGTACAAACTCAGGACTTCCCCCAACTTTCTTAAATGCATAAAAGAGTTCATTATCACAATTAGTCCCATCAGATTGTAGGATACAAACTTTCACCTGTTCCATCCGAATATCTCCTTCATTGGTTTACTCCATGCTTCTTGTAATTGCTTCATATCTGCACTGAATAATCCCTCAACTGATAACTTCTCATCTTTTGTAGTAGTACCCAAAATCTTGTAAGGTATTCCTTTAAATAATTCATTAGCAGTTTCTTCATTTTCTACTTCAACAATAAAACATCCAGCAGTTTCTAAAAGTAATTCACCACTTTCTACTTTTATAAAGGCTCCGCAATTTCCTCCAACACACATCTCAAAAATAGCAGTTACAAGTCCCCCTTCTGAAATATCATGAGAGGCTAAAACTTTTCCTGTGTTTATTGCCTTATACATTGCCTCTAACACTTTCGGTAAAACCTTAAGATCAACTCGTATATCCTGCTTACCTACCAATACAATAACTGACCCGACTTTTTTAAAATCAGAAGAAACTGTTTTTTTAACATCAGGTATTTTTCCAAAAACAGACATAGCAAGCGTTGGAGGACTATGTAAAACAATTCCGTCTGAAGACCTGTATGTTGCAGACAAACTATCCTTTCCAGAAATAACTGGGATTTTCAAAGCTTTCATAAAATCAACCACGCCGTCTACACAGGAATCTAATTTTCCAAGCCACTGTGGATCTGGGAAAGGCCAAATGTAATTATTTATTAGGCAAGCTTCTTTATAATCTCCCCCAACTGCCGCATAATTACTGATGGCCTCAGTAGCAGACCAAATAGTTCCTTCATAGGAATCCTCTAAGGTTTTCTTTGGACTTAATCCATGAGAAACAATTAAACCATAAGGCTTATCAAGCAAGGGTTTTATAACTGCAGCATCTGTTGGTCCATCCATATCAACTCCTACAAATGGGGGCAAGGCACTAGTTCCCTGAACATTATGATCATATAATCTAAGTATCGATTCCTTGGAATTTACATCTCCAGATGATAATGTTTTCTCCAAAAGCTTTATCCATCCATTGTCATCCTGAGGCATAGCCGAAGGATATAAATTATATTCTTCACTTCGTTCAGAATGACGAGGAGAAATTGCCTTCATTACTCTTTGAGGAAGTCCTCCATATAGAAATTTCATGTCCAAATCTCCTACTTTTTCTTTTCCATAAAAAACTTGTAGTCTTTTAGTTCCATCAAACTTAGCAATTTCTGTAGCCTCAACATTATATTTTTTACAAATTTTTAAAAAATCATTTAAATTGTTTGGAGATAAAATTATTAACATCCGCTCTTGTGATTCTGACACCCAAATCTCCCAAGGAGAAAGGCCTTGATATTTTAAAGGCGCTTTTTCTAGATGCACAGTTACTCCTGTTATTTCTCCCATCTCACCTATAGCTGAGGAAAATCCACCAGCGCCTAGATCTTGCACAGCTGTTATTAAATTTTTATCACGGGCTTCAAGTATGGCATCAAAAGTTATTTTTTCTTCAATAGCATTGCCAATTTGCACTGCTGTGGCATTAACAGAAATTGTTCTATCACTCATTTCTCCCGAAGAAAAAGTAGCTCCGTGAATTCCATCTCTTCCTGTTTTTCCTCCAATCACAACTGCTATATCACCAATTCTTGGCTCTCCCTTTTGAGCTTTATCTTTAGGCAAAATTCCATATGCCCCAACTAAAACAATTGGCTTGGCTCTAAAATCATCATGAAAGTGAAATGATCCATTATTGGTTGGAATTCCAATTCTGTTTCCGTAATCCCGTACAGCTGCAACAACTCTTTTTAAGATATAGTCCGGTGGAAGTGTTCCTTCTGGTAATTTAGCTTTATCCATATTAGGATCAGCAAGACAGAATATATCTGTTGAAACAACAGCTTTAGCTCCCTGGCCAGTTGCTACAACATCTCTAAAAACTCCACCACTCCCTGTCATAGCTCCACCATATGGTTCAATTGCAGATGGAGCATTGTGAGTTTCAGCTTTTCCATTAATGGCCCATCCATCATAAAAATCCATCACTCCAGCATTATCCACAAATGCTGAAACAATATTTTTGTCATGTTTTAAAGCTTCATCTTTTAATCTTTTAAACAGTGGTTCCTTTTCCTTTCCATCTAAAATTATTTTTGCCTTAAAAGTTTTGTGTGCACAATGTTCACTCCAGGTTTGTGCTAAAGTTTCCAGTTCTAAATCAGTTGGATCTCTTTTTAAATCCTCAAAATAATTTTGAATAACTTTCATTTCATCTTTGTTTAGAAATAGTTTATCTTTTGAAATTTCCAATAACTCCTCTTCATTCATTTTTCTAAGAGGAACAATTTCAGTTTTTCCTGGAACTCCTTTGATCACCAATGTTTCTGGTTCTTCCTCCATAATATATTCAGTCAAAGGGTTATACAAATTATGCTGATTAATAGGTAAAACATACTCATATGATGAGTCAGCAGCAAGCAATTTAATTCCTAAATCGGAAGCAGCTTTCATTATTGAGGAAACCTCAGGATTCATAACTCCTGGTTTGTAGGCAACTTCTATCACTTTTTCTTTAACAAGTTGCTTATCAATGGAGCAAATTTGAGTTAATTCTTCTGATAAAACTTTTTCTGCCAGTATTTTTGTATCCTCCAAACTAATTCCTTCTAATCTATAGACTTTTACTTTTTTAAAAGCATCTCTTTTTTCAATTTTTGAATTTCTTGGTGCCACCCTCACTTTGTGTATCATTTTCGAAGTCTTTCTAAATCCCGAAATCCTATGTCAGATCTATAGTGTAAGTTATTTCCTTCGATACTAATTAATGCCATTGCCCCGTAAGCTTTTTTTCTTGCATCAATAATATTTTTTCCTTCTCCTGCTATGTATAAGACTCTGCCTCCGTTTACTACCCAATTTTTTTCACTTTTTTTGATCCCAGCTCCATAAATCTTTATTCCTTCAATCTTTTGAACTTCACTTATTCCAAAAACTTTTTTCCCTTTTACCTTAGAATAATCACCTGGATAACCTTTTGAAGTACCCGCTACAACAACTCTGGTGTTTTCATCAATTCTAATTTTTAGCTGCTTTAAACTCTCTGAAACAATTGCCATACTAACTTTATAGATATCATTTTGGATCGATGGCAAAATAACTTGCGCTTCGGGATCTCCCCATCTGGCATTAAATTCAATAACAGAAACTTTTTTATCTAGAACCATTCCTCCTAAATATAAAATTCCTTTATAGGGTCTTCTTTCATTGTTCAATCCTTCAATTGTTTTTTTGAAGATTTGATTAATCTGAGAAGTAATATATTTTGTGACAACTTTTGGATTGGAAACACAACCCATTCCTCCCGTATTTAAACCCTTATCACCGTCATTAACTCTTTTATGATCCTGAGCACATCCTACTAATTTAAAGCTTCCTCCGTCACAAAGAGCAAATGCAGAAAACTCCTCCCCTTCTAACCATTCTTCCAAGAGGTAGGTTTCACCGGCCTTTCCAAATTTACTCATTTCTTTTATTGCCTTAATTGCTTTATTAAAATTTTCAGCAGGAATTACTCCTTTTCCTTCAGCAAGTCCTGCTGCTTTTATAAACCATTTTTTCCCAGGGTTCTTTTTAATAAAATCTAATCCCGCCTCTTCAGAATTAAAAACATGATATTCCGGAGAAGGAATCCCGTATTTTTTCATAAAATTTCTGGCCCAGGCTTTATCCCATTCTATTTGCCCGGCCTCTTTAGTTGGGCCAATAACTGCAATCCCTAATTTTTCTAATTCATTTACTAACCCTGCTTCTACTGCATTATCTTGTGCAACATCTACTAAATTAACATCTTCTTTTTCTACGATTTCTAAAATTTCCTTGATTGATGTTGTTTTTAAATTAGGGTATGTAATAACATCTTTGCTTGTATTAATCGCCATTAAATCATTTCCTGGCACAACTAGAATTCTTCCAACTGATTGAGACTGCCCATATTTATCAACTAAAACAGCACCCCTTCCTCCTCCATCAATTACTAACACGGTTTTCAAATTACTCATTACAAAGCCTTTCTAAAACATCAACATATAGTTGGTTTTCTTTAACCTTAAGTCTTTGGTATAAAGATTCAACAGTATCTCCTCCTTCAATTTTTTCAAAGCATCTTCCAAGTATTGGACCAAAATCAAACTCTTGAGAAAGAAAATGATTAGTACATCCGGCGTATGTTGCATTACTATCCAGGAAATTCTGCATTGCTTTAGCAGTCATCTTCCCTTTATTCCATACTGCATTTGTTCCATCAGGATTTTTAACAATGCCATTCATTGTGTCAGGAATTAAACCAGGATGAGTGTTTAGAATTTTGTTTGGAAAAGCATCTATTACTTCATCCAAAATGATTTGTTTCCAACCAGCTAAACAAATATAGTCTGGATTTATTTCTTTTAGAACTTTTAATAAATTTTCTTTTTCGGGAACTATTTTAATTGGAATATTAAATTCTTTTGCTCTTCTTAAACCCAAAGCATCAATTGTATCTGAAATAACAGCTACTATTTCTGCTTGAATTTTTCCTGATTTTACCCCGTCAATGATTGCTTGTAAGTTAGTACCTGTTCCTTTATTAGAAATTAGTACCGCAATCCTCTTCATAAATTAATCAATTCTTTTAATTTCTTTTACCCTTTCACCAATATCAACTGGATAATTCCCTGTAAAACATGACGTACAAAGTAAATCCTCAGAGATTCCAATAGCCTTTAAGAGTCCTGCATAAGAAAGATAGTGCAATGAATCAACACCTATTTCCTTCTCGATTTCTTTAACACTCATTCTAGCTGCAATTAAATCTGTTTGTTTTGGGGTATCAACTCCATAAAAGTCCGGATATTTATAAGGAGGAGATGCAATTAAAAAGTATATTTTTTTAGCTCCAGCAGACTTTATCATATCAATAATTTGTTTCGATGTAGTTCCTCTAACTATTGAATCATCAATCAGTATGACAATTTTTCCTTCTATAATATGTTTTAATGGATTAAGTTTTAATTTTACTCCCTGATTTCTAGCGTGTTGTTCCGGCATAATGAATGTTCTGTGAATGTAACGATTTTTGATAAGCCCTGGATAAAAGGGTATTCCTGACTCTCTAGAAAAACCTAAGGCAGCAGGAATTCCTGAATCAGGTATCGGTACTACAACATCTGCCTTCAACTTAAATTCTTTAGCAAGCTGCACCCCCATATCTTGTCTTACTTGATCAACACTTCTACCCATTAAGATACTATCCGGTCTTGCAAAGTAAACAAATTCAAAAACATCCAATCTTTCTTGACCCTTCTCAAGTTGAAAACTCTTAATACCCTTTTCATGAAGTACTACCATTTCGCCAGGCTTTATATCTCTAATAAATTCAGCCCCTATAATATCTAACGCACAAGTTTCTGACGCAACTACAAATCCCCCGTTTAATCTACCCAAACTAAGAGGTCTTATCCCAAAACTATCCCTAACTGCAACAATTTTACTTTTGTCCATTAAAAGAAGACAAAACACTCCAGTAAACAACGGATATGCTTTTCTAACTGCTTGCTCTAAAGAGTTACCTTCAGACATAAAAATCCCTACGGCTTTAGCAATCATCTCCGAATCGTTTGCACCAGAAATATTTATCTTTCTTTGTTTTAAAAATTCTTCTATTTTTTTTGTGGATGGTAAAGTACCATTGTGAGCCACAGCAATTAACTCTCCGTTTTTAAGTCTTTCTATAACGGGTTGGGCATGTTCAAGTTTAGAATCACCTGATGTTGAATAACGGTTGTGACCAATTGCCAAATATCCTTTTAGCTTTTTTAAATCTTCTTCTGCAAAAACAGCAGCAACTAACCCCATACCTTTGTGAATATAAATCTTTTTACCGTCTGATGATGCAATTCCTGAAGATTCTTGACCTCTGTGTTGAAGTGCCCAAAGGCCTGTATGAACTAAGCGGGCTGCCTGAAAGTCTTTCCCGTATACACCGAATATTCCGCACTTTTCTTTAATTTCGGTTCCCATAGCTTAATATACTCAAAATTAGCCTTAAAGTCAAGAATCATAGCATGATATACTAATAATAGTATGGACACAAAAAAGTTTCATGTACTATCTTTTAAGTTTGCTTTTGAAGGATTAGTGGCTGCTTTAAGAGAAGAACCAAATTTAAAATTTCACTTTCTAGCTGGTCTTTTGGTAATTATTACTGCCTTTCTGCTTAAGGTTTCCAGAGGGGATTGGATTATTCTTATCTTTCTTATCGGGTTTGTTATTTGTGTTGAATTAACAAATACTGCTGTTGAAGCTGTTGTGGATCATGTCATTCAAACAAATCACCCAGGGGCAAAACTTGCTAAAGATATTTCGGCAGCAGCAGTTTTAGTTTCAGCTGTAACTTCTGTGGTAATCGGTTTATGGATAATATTTCCTTATTTCACCTAATATTTGGCCTTAATGGTAAAAATTCTATCTTAGATTATTTAATGATCTCTGGTGCAGAATCTTTAATTTATTTGGCAATTGGATTAAGTTGTCTGTTAGCATTTAGGGGTAAAGTTTCTGAGAAAAAAGCTTTTCTTTTAACTCTTATATCTTTCCCTATTATGGTTGTAATTATTAAATCAATTCATATATTCTTTTTTGAGGCCAGACCTTTTGTTACCTATGATATCCTACCTTTAATATCTTACTTGCATGAAGATGCATCATTTCCCTCAAGGCACGCATCAACAATAGCAGTTATTGCTTTTGCTTATAGTTATTACAAATCCAAATGGACTCCTCTTTTTCTATTTCTCATGCTCTGGATAGGATTTTCCAGAATCTTTGTAGGGGTACACTATCCTTTGGATATCTTAGGAGGATTCGGAACTGGGCTTGCTTCAGTAGCAATTTCCATACAGCTTAAAAAATTACTTAATGGCCTATTTATTCAATCTTTGAAGAGCTAATATATAAGCGGCTGTTCTTAAGTCTACTTTTTTGTCTTTGGAAATTTTCCAGACTTCCTCAAAAGCCTTTTCCATTTTCTCTTTAAGTTTAGAATTCACTTTCTTTAAATCCCATTTTTCTTTGTATATATTTTGATACCATTCAAAATATGAAACAGTTACACCACCCGAATTAGCTAAAACATCAGGCACTATTAAAATTCCTTTTTGATTTAAGATTCCATCAGCTTCAGAAGAAACCGGACCATTAGCCATTTCAAAGACTATTTTGGCTTTGATATTTTTGGCATTTTTAGAAGTTATCACATTTTCCATTGCAGCTGGGATCAGAATATCGACATCAAGTTCTAATAGATCTTCGTTGGAAATGATTCCATCATCAACTTTTTTTGCGCTATCACATACAGACCCAATACAGTAACACCCCGCCAATAATCCTTTTTCCAATTTACATTCTCTGACAAGATCAATATTAAATCCTTCTCTTCCGGCATTATATATTCCCCCTTTAACATCAGAGACTGCCACAACTTTAAATCCTCGAGTGTCTAATATTTTGGCAATATTTGAACCAACGTTTCCAAATCCCTGAATTGCCACAGTTAGAGGTTTTTTAAAACCTAGCTTCTCTATTAATTTTTCTAAAACTATTACTCCCCCTAAACCCGTTGCTTCTTCTCTTCCTAAAGATCCTCCATTTTCTATTGATTTTCCAGTAAAAGAAGCTAAGTAATTTTCTCTACCATTTAATTCTTCAACCATCCAGTCCATAATTTTGGAATTGGTATTTACATCAGGAGCAGGTACATCAATTAAGGGTCCTATATTTGGAGCCAGTGCTTTGGCAAAACCTTTTGAAATCTTTTCTAATTCTTTTTCAGATAAATTTTTAGGATCAATCTCCAACCCTCCTTTACCTCCGCCGAAAGGAACATTAATCAAGGCATTTTTTATCATCATCCAAAGAGCCAAGGCTTTTACCTCATCCATATCAACATTGGGATGAAAACGAAGCCCTCCTTTATATGGACCTAAGAAATTATTATATTGAACTCTATATCCTCTTATTATCTCTACTTTTCCATTATCCAAAATAATTGGGAAATTCAGTTGAATAGTTCTTTGAGGCTGTTCTAGTTGAGCTAATATTCCATCCTCTAAATCTATTTGTCTGGCTGCCTTTTTTAAATGTTGTAGAGCTCCTTCAAAAATATTCACGTTTTTAAACTCCTTTTAAAAAGGCAGGGTTCTTTCATAAGGTTCTTATTATTTAAGAATTTTAATAAATTTGCTCGAATCCTTAAAAGGTCCAATTATTTGAAGATTGAATTTCTCTTTTTTAAAAAGTTCTCTAGCCACATCCCTAACCTCATCAGCCGTTACCTGTTCGATTCTTTCCAGGAAGTCTTCAAATTCCTCAATTTTTCTTTCAACAACAAATTCTGTTCCAAAATACTCAGCTAAAAAATTAGTCGACTCTTTTCTTATAGCCAACCTTCCTCTTGTCATCTCTTTTGCTTTTTTCAATTCTTCGTCTCCGACCTTTTCTACCTTAATTTTTTCAATTTCTGAAAGAATAATTTCCAAACCTTCCTCAATTTTTTCCAATTTAATTCCGGTATAAATGGCAAAAGCTCCTGTATCCATATATGTATAGTGATCTGCGCTAACATGATAAGCTAAACCTCTTCTTTCTCTAACCTGTAAAAATAATCTTGAGGACATCCCCTCACCTAAAATTGTTGATAAAACCTTGGCTGCATATCTTTTATTATCAAGGCGGTCAAAACCCTCAACTCCCAATATTAAATTGGCTTGATCTGTTTTTTTATAAAAAACGTTCACCCGGGCTTTATCCTGTTTGTTTTTTTTGTATGGCTTAAATTTATACTGAGACCGTTTTGGCAAATCCAAAAATAATTTTTCTGCAATTTTTTCAACATTGGCTGGAAGTTTTCCGGCGTACACTAAAACCATATTTTCCGGGCTATAAAGTGAGTCTATATATTTCACAAAATCATCCCTATGAAATGACGTTATAGTTTTCTCATCCCCACCTATATCCCAACCTAAAGGCTGATCCCCAAACTGCAGCTGCTCGTATAATTCCCAAACATATCTTTGGGGATTATCTCGATACATCCTAAGTTCTTCAATAATAACTCCCTTTTCTCTTTCTATTTCTTCCTCTGACAAAAGAGAATCCTTAATCATTGATGATAATAAATCTGAAGCTAGTTCTATATGTTTTGATGAAGATTTAATCCAATAAGCTGTGTATTCTTTATAAGTAAAAGCATTATTTACAGCTCCTATGCCATCAACTAAATTGGATATTATTTCTGCAGTTGGATATTTTCTTGATCCTTTAAAAAACATATGTTCCAAAAAATGAGATATGCCATTAGTAGATTTGGTCTCATATCTTGATCCTGCCCCTACCGCAACTAAAGTGGTCACAGAATCTAAATGCGGAAGATTAACAGTAATTAAAGTTAATCCGTTTTTTAAAGTTGTTAAATTATGCATTAATATGTTTTAACGCCTCTTCAACTGATTGTTCAACATTAAGGTTTGAATTGTCAATTACAATTGCCCCTTCTGGAATTCTTAAAGGAGAAACTTCTCTTTCAGTATCAACCTTATCTCTTTTTATCATGTCATCTAAAACTGTTTCATAAGAGGTGGTGGGATTAATTTTAATCAGTTGATCAAATCTTCTTTTTGCTCTTATTTCAACTTTGGCTGTTAAAAAGAATTTATATTTAGCTTCAGGAAAAATTTCAGAGCCAATATCTCTGCCGGTCATAACAGTATTTTGTGATTCACCTAATCTTCTTTGAACTACTTTGGTTATTTCTCTAACCTCTTTTATTGCTGCCACAATAGGCACATTTTGAGTAACGTCCTGATTGTGCAGGAAACCTGTTAAATCCACATCTTCATTAAAAATCCTTAGCTCTGACTCATCTGTTTGGAATCTTAAATTTAAACTTTTGAAGATATTCACAATGGCAGCTACATCATTCAAAGCAGTGTTGCTTGTTAAAACTAAATACGTCCCGACTCTATAAATCATTCCTGTATCAATATATTGATAGCCTAATTTTTGGGAGAGTAAAAATCCTACTGAATTCTTTCCTGAAGATGTCGGACCATCAATTGTTACAATTTCCATGCCTAATTTGTTAGTTTAGCACAATTTTTCTCCTTTTAAAATCAAAAGAAAGGATCTGTTTGCTTTCCTCTAGGAGTTCTGCCTCAATTTTATCAAGAATTTAAATCTAAATATGATATATCCAATGTATGCTCAAAGGTCCCAAATTAACTCCAAAACAATGGAAACTTCTTTCGTCTGCTTTTTCCAATATTTCACAAGCTATTATATTATTTGGGTTGGCAGCTATATTTGTACCTGAAGCAATTAGTTTAACAGGTAATTATTCCAAAATTTCAGGTTTTGGTTTTCTGGCTGCTGGATTGTTTATACTGGTAAACGCTGTTATAATTGCAGAGAAAGGTAAGTAATGGATTATATTCTAAAAGGTATTATAGATTATATAGCTTATTTTTTTCCTCTAATTCTTCTCGTAGTAATAAGTGGATATCTTGCTCTTTTTGGTAGAGTAGATAGGTCCGATGAACAGAAATCCTTCACTCACAAAATTTCTAAGAAGCATTAGTCTTTTTAATTTTTGGGCCAGATTCAGTATCCAAAATTTCAAATCCTAACTTTTTAATTTCATGCCTTAATTTATCGGATTCCTTAAAGTTTCCAGTTTTTCTGGCTTCTTCACGTCTACCTATAAGCTTTTGAACTCCTTCTGGTATTTCAATTGTCTTTCCTAGGTACTGATCCAGGTTAAGACCTAGAATTTTATCCATCTCTAGTAAAACTTTTGATCTACCAGGGGTTGTGGTGTCTGAATTTACCATCTCCCAGAGCACCGCAACAGCTTGTGGTAGATTTAGGTCATTATTAACGCTCTCAAAGAACCTCTGCCAGAATAGGTTATCCCCTAGATTAGACTGTTCTGACAACCCAATCTCTTCATTCCAACCTCTAATTTTCTCCCTTAAATTGTTTAGAGCATTATGAGCTCCCTGCAAGGATTCCCAGCTAAAATTCAGCTTATCCCTGTAATGAGCTGTTAAGGTAAGGTATCTAAAGACCACGGGCTCTATACCCTTTTCCTCTAAATCCTTTAGCTTGTAAAAATTACCTTTCGACTTGGCCATCTTAGCCCCATCTACTAATAAATGTTCCCCCTCCACAAAGAAGTTTACAAACTTTTCTCCAGTTTTTCCCTCTGCTTGAGCTATTTCATTTTCATGATGAGGAAAAATTAAATCAACTCCTCCTGCATGTATATCAAAAGTATTACCCAAATATTCCTGGCTCATTACAGAACATTCTATATGCCAGCCTGGTCTTCCTCTGCCCCAAGGAGAATCATAACCAACCTCAGTTGACTCAACTGATTTCCAAAGAGCAAAATCTTGAACATCATCTTTGGTATATTCATCAGATGAAATTCTTGTTCCCTCTTTAAGACTGATATTTTCTAAACCTGTTAGCTTTCCATAACCAGGAGACTCAGAAATATCAAAATAAACTGAACCTTCCCGCGCATAAGCTAACCCTTTCTTGATTAACTCCTCAATGTATTTAATCATATGGCCTATATGTTCTGTAGCTTTAGGATAGACATTGGCATATTTGATATTTAGCTTACTTAAATCCTCCATAAAAACTTTCTCATAAGGCTTGGAAAACTCCTCTATTGGTAAACCTGCATCCTTAGCCCCTTTTATAATCTTGTCATCAATATCCGTTATATTCATAACCCTTTTTACCTCCAACCCATTAGCCTCTAAAACTCTTTGTAAAACATCTTCAAAAATAAAAGTTCGAAGGTTACCAATATGAACAAAATCATAAGTAGTTGGACCACAACTATACATTCCAACAGGAGATTTTAAGGGTATAAATTCCTCAACTTTTCTATGCAGAAAATTGTAAAGTTTCATCCTCCCTTGCCTCTTCCTGATCGAAGTTCTGGCATAGATTCTGCTATATCTGCTCTTAATGCCTTTCCAGGAGTTTTTGATGCTTGTTGGAGTTGAACTTTTTCAATCTTTTTATCTTGTTCTTCCTGCTGCTGAGCTTGAAGCCTTTGATCCTCTTTTTGTTTATTCTCCATCCTGACTCTTTTTTGAGCCTCATCAATATTTTGGAGAAAATTTCTGGTACGGGCAATTTCCTTTTGTCTGTCTATTTCTTTTTGCTGATTATCTTGCTGCTGCTGTTGAAGCTGTTGAGGAGTAAGAGGTGTACCTACAGTAGATTGAGCACCCTGTTCAATTGCCTCGCCCACAGAATCTTTAACATCAGAGGCAACCTCACCAACTGCCTCCTCAATTTCATCTTTAAATTGCCCAATTACATTATTTGCCATCAGTATTATTCTACTAGTATTCTTTTCTTCCTTCCAGAGCCCTGGATAAAGTTGTCTCATCTGCATACTCTAAATCTGATCCAACAGGTAAGCCTCTGGCAATCCTGGTTATCTTAACACCCAGGGGTGAAATTAGTCTTTGAATATACATAGCTGTTGCCTCACCTTCCATTGTTGGATTTGTAGCTAAAATTATCTCTTTTATACTTCCATCCTTAAGTCTAGGCAAAAGCTCTCTTATATGAATTTCATCTGGGCCAATATTTTCTAAGGGGGAGATTACTCCGTGTAAAACATGATAAAGTCCTTTAAAGCCGGATTTTTCCAAAGCCAATAAATCCAAAGGATCTTCTACAATTGCCAATAGTTCTTTGTCTCTATTTTGATCTGCACAAATACTGCAGGGGTCCTCTTCTCCAATATTAAAACAAATTGAACAAAGAACTGTTTTATCTTTCATCTCTGAGGCAGCTTTCGCAAGAGCCTGGGCTTCTTCTTTTGGAGCATGCAGTAAATAAAAGGTCAGTCTTTGTGCAGTTTTTGGACCAATACCTGGAAGTCTTTCAAATGCCTCAATTAAACTCTGAACGCTCTTTGGAACCTGTGCCATAATGAGGCCAATTGTAGCATAAACTACATACCGGGCATACCGCCCATGAGGGATTTCATTTCATCTGCAGCTACTTTTTGAGATTGTTTTAAGGCTTCATTAACTGCCTCTGTTACTTTTTCAGGCTCCATTTCACCTGAAATTGAAACAACTTTTTGATCTCCAGTCATAACAACAGTCACTCCTCTGTGTTCAACAGTAATTTTAATTCCACCCAGCTTTTTTTGAACTTCCATTGCCTGATCTCTCATTTTTTTAAGATCACCAAGCTGTTTTAAATTGTCCATGAAACCCATATTTATTCACTCGCTTTCTGTGCTGATTTTAACACATTTTCAAGCAATGAAACAATTGTTAAAGGCCCTATGCCTCCAAGGTTAGGATTATAAAATTTAGCTATTTTTGAAACTTCCTCCTCATTAATATCCCCATATATCCTTTCCTTTCCTTCAATAATTTCCTTACCTAACCCAACCCCTACCACATATGCCCCTTTTTTTATGTTTGATTTATTAAGAATATTTTTAGCACCTGTTGCTCCAATTACAATGTCTGCCTTTTTAATTTTTAAAGCAGGATTTTCTGTATCTCTCACAATAACCTCCGGATAAAATCCTTTTTCCTCTAGAAGTTTAATTATGGGACCGCCAGCTGCTCTTCCTCTTCCTAAAACTGCAATTTTTTTCTCCTTCAGAAAACTTTCTGTTGTTTTAAATCCTTCAAGAAAAGAAAAGGCTGTCAGCATCTCCCAGACAGCTATAGCTGTAGCTCCACTATAAGGAGAGTTCTCCAAGAATCCATCTACATCTTTTTGAGGATCAAGGTGGCTTAATAATTCATCATAATTCCAGGAGGTATAAACTGGATGCTGAATGATAACACCATGGACATTTGAATCCTTATTTAACCCCTTTAGAAGCTCTATGCACTTATCTAATTCCTCTTCTTTAAATTCATAAAGGTTAGCTTTAACACCAACCCTATCAGCAGCCTTAATTTTATTTCTAACATAAATCCTGGAAGAAGGATCATTACCAGCAAGGATAATGGCTAAACCAGGTTTTAAGTTTTTTTCTTTGATTTCTTTTTCTAATTTAGAAAGAATTGCTTCTGCAACTTCTTTACCAGAAACTTTGGCCATAACTTATTGTATACCAGGCACGGGGAATTTTCCAGCAAAGACTTTAATTTCCTTTGCGATAGCAAGCAGTTTTTTATTTTTAACAACTTCTTTTCTAAACTTTTTCCAAAACTCTGACCTTTGTTCTTTGTCCCTTGGCATTTGTTGCCCACTTACTTCCAAAACTACTTCCTTTATCCAATTTGCAACTTTAACCATATCTTTTTCTTTCATTCCCCTGGTGGTAAGAGCTGGTGTACCAAGACGAATACCTGAAGGATAAAAAGGTGGCATTGGATCTTTGGGCACTGCATTTTTATTTGTAACTATTCCTGCTACTTCTAAAGCCAATGCAGCTGCTGCCCCATTTACATTTTTATTTTGAAGATCAATTAATATTAGATGATTATCAGTTCCTCCTGATACTAAATCAAAACCATTTTTTATTAATTGTTTTGCAAGTGCTTTTGAATTTTTAACAATTTGAGCCCCATATTTTTTAAATGCTGGAGTTGAAGCCTCCTCTAAAGCCACAGCTATTGCTGCAGTTGTATTATCATGCGGTCCACCCTGAAGACCTGGAAAAACAGCTTTATCTATTTTTTCAGCTAACTCAGGGTCTTTTTTGATACCTTTTTCAGTCACCATTAACATTGCTCCTCTTGGTCCTCTTAAAGTTTTGTGAGTTGTTGTCATAATAATATGTACATAAGGAACTGGCGATGGATGAACACCTGCTACCACAAGGCCTGTGATGTGTGAGATATCTGCTAAAAGATATGCTCCTGCTTTATCAGCAATTTCCCCAAATCTTTTGAAATCTATAATTCTGGAATAAGCTGTAAATCCACAAATAATTAATTTTGGTTTTTCTTTAACAGCCATTTTTTCAATAGCGTCATAATCTAAATATCCATCTTCTCCTACAGGATAGGAAACAACTGGAAAATATTTTCCAGAAAAAGAGACTGGTGAACCATGAGTTAGATGTCCTCCAAAAGATAAAGTTAACCCCATTACCTTATCCTTAAAAGGTTCCATTAAGGCTAAATAGACAGCTGCATTTGCAGGAGAACCAGAATAAGGTTGGACATTAACATGAGGAACATCAAATAATTTTTTAACTAACTCCTGAGCATAATCTTCTACCTTATCAGCAACAGAGTTACCCTGATAATATCTTTTGTGAGGATAACCTTCTGAATATTTATTAGTCAAAACAGATCCCGTAGCCCTCATCACATTCGCAGACGCGTAATTTTCAGAAGGGATCATTTCCAAAACTTCTTTCTGTCTTTTTTCTTCTTCTCTTATTAAATCAAAAACTTTTTTTGCTCCTGCAACGTGTGATGCCATCTTTAGGCCTATATGCTATATGGAACTACCCTTTTCTGTCAATAGTTCGATTTAACTCACTATTGACCCTGAGTGCAATCGAATGGGTCAAGAAGAAATAAAATTCATCTACCAAAAAGGGAGAGGATAAATTTCCAGATCGCTCCAAAAAATCCAAGCTTAGGAGTTTGTTGTACCTCAGAAGAAACACCAGGTATAGTGATTGTTTGTTCCCCTGAAACTTCCTGTATAACTCCATCATTTGTTGCTTGTGCTTTAGCACCTAATACTCCTTCAGCAAATCCTGGTGCTGTGCCAGACACTGTTCCTCCACCAGGAGTAGCTGAAATTTCACCTGAATAACTGCCTGGGGCACAACCATTTCCAGCTCTTATCCTAAAGTAATATGTTTGTCCTCCTGAAAGATTACCAACTGTATAGGATGTTGAACCTTTTCCTCCAACATTTGGATTGCCATAAGTTTGGGCACCAGTTGTTGTTCCATAAGTTATCAGGTAATAAGTTACAGGATCAGGTGCTCCTGTCCAGGTCAATGTTACAGAATTTGTTCCAGCTTGAGCTGATACAAAACTTGGCGCTCCGCCTGGTTTACTATCATTACATACTGGAGGGGTTGAATTGTAGGTAGGTGCACCAGGCTGCGGAACAGATGCTCCATCAGTTTTACTAAAAGTGACAAATTTTGTAAAATGCTTTGTCCAGATAACAGCATCTCCCCCAACATAAATTTTACATTCAGCTCCAGCAGCTAAATTAGCATCATTACCAGCTTGAGAATTATCTATACAAGTATTAGTTATTTCAGTAAAAATCCCTGCTCTTGAATACCCTACAGGAACCTGATTTCCACCCTCAATAACAATCTTTACAGCTTTATCAAAAGTCAGGAGAATATCTCCAAACCCAACCTCAATTACAGAAAGTATTTGAGTTGAGGTAGATCCAGACAAGCTACCAATAGCTACACTACTATTAGCTTGAATTTGTGGGGCATTAACTACTCCATCCCAAGTGCTGGATGGACCGGAAATAGTTATTCCAGCTGGAATCTCAATACTGACCTCTCCAACAGAAGTATCTGATTCTAGAGTAATAGAATTATCTAATGTTACCTCATCATTACCTCCTGAGGTTTCTATCAAATTACTTAAATCAATTGTGGCATTATTAACCCCTGCTGGAATAGTTATAGTCGAATCTTCATCTGTTTCTCCAACTACAATATTTGGATGAGAGCTATCAACTTCTGTTTCAGGTTCCAGTAAAACCTCATCTTCTGCAACTGGTGGGTTAACTGTTACGTTAACAGTACCTGTTGCTGATAAAAATCCGTCAGAAACTGTATAAGTAAAACTTGCTTCATTATCAATATAACCTGCCTCAGGGGTAAATGTTATAGTGCTTCCAGAAAGAGAAACAGTTCCATGAACAGCATTAAAAACAGCAGTTATAGTTAAGCTATCTTCCCCAGCATCAGTATCATTCTCTAAAAGATCTGAAGTAGGAATATCCAAATCTGTATCTTCAACAACTGTAACAGAATCTGTTACCCCAACAGGAGTACTGTTATTGGCATCAGTTATTATAGAGCCCTGATTAGCAGGATTAGATGCTGGATCATTTGCATCAACTGTCACAGTTATATCCTCATCAATAGTTCCTGAAACTTCTATATCATCCCAAGTTGCAACTCCATCTATATAACTTGTTGGGTTATTAACACCGATAGTTCCACCCAAACCAGTAAAGTCTGCACTAATATCCTCAGGCATCATTTCTACCTGGTTAGCATCATCAGTCACAGTTGCAGTCAATGTTAGTACATCTTCATTTTGTACAACAAGAGCATCATTTGAAGTACCTGCATATTTTAATGTTACTTCAGTAATTTCAGGAGCTGTTTTATCAAAAATAACTGGTGAATTATCTGCTGCGCTCACTTGTTCTCCAGGATTACCAGCCAAATCACTAAAGTCAATCGTAAAAGGCACATTACCTGCTGTTTCATTTGCAGTCATTGTGTAATAAACGCTCCATTCAGTACCAATTTGTAGATTTAAAGTTGCACTTTGTTCAGCAATAGTAACAATGGGATCCTGAATTGTTTCATCAGATGTAAAACTTACAGTAACAGTATGCCCAACTCTAGCAAAAGAGCTATTTGAATTAGATGAAGCTATAGAAACTGGACTTAAAGTTGGAGCTTCCGTATCCTGTGTAACGCTTGCTCCATCTTGTGTACTACTTATATTTCCTGCGGCATCAGTGGCTGTTACTGACACATAATATGGCCCATCACAAAGATCAGCGCTTGTTGTAATTGAATAGTCTGTTGCACCACCTAATAATTGTTCAGATCCACTCGTACTGCTTCCACAATCATCTTCAATATTAACAGTTACTAAAGAACCAGCATCTGCAGTTCCCTCTACAATAATGCTGCCATCATTCCATTCGTCATAGTTAACTAAATTATCTCCTCCAACAGTAGGAACCCCTGGAAGATCGGGTGCAACTGTATCTTTAGTAGCGATAGCCGTACCAGCTGAACCACTATTTCCTGCAGCATCTGTTAAAGTTACTGAAGCTGTTAATTCTCCATCAACTAATGTAGAGACATCGATAGCATTTATAGTGATTGATTCATCTCCACCAACTACACCATTACCTGAAACAACATTTAAATCAGTATCTGTAATAGTATAGGTAAAGGTAGCATCTGCTTCACCTGTACCTGTAATTGTTACTGCTTCTTGATTGCCAATATATATTGGGTCTAAAAGAGTAATCGTTGGAGCATCTGGAACTGTAGTATCAACCAGCAAAGTATCAGATGCAAAGGAAGTTTCTACATTTACAGCCTCATCTGTAGCTCTAATTTCAATTATATGAGTATCATCTGATAAAGTAGAGATTGTAAAGGTAAAATTTTCTGAGGTGGAATCAAATAATCCATCGGTGGCAGAAGCAGCAGTCCAGGAACCTCCATCAACTCTGTACTCAACTCCAGTAATATTAGTGGCTTCATCCGTAGCTGTTCCTGTATAGGTAGGAGTGTTATCTTTGGAAGGATCTGGAGAATAAGCTGTTAAAAAAGTATCAGGTTGAGTTTGATCAACAGTTACAGTCCCAACACTTGACTCCGCACTTTCATTACCGGCATTATCTATAGCTTTAACAAAGAAATTCCAAATACCTTCTACTAAGGAACTGAGGGCAGAGTTGATATTACTAGTACCAGTAACTTCTGTCACACCCTGAACAGCTCTCCAGTTATATAGATAAAAACCTGATAAAACATCCGAGGACGCTGTCCAACTCCAATTCTGAGGTGAAGAATTAGTAGGTGTTGTAGTGGAAGGCATACCAGGGATAGTAGGAACAGTTTTATCAAAGGTGACAGATGAACTGTTCGTGGTAGCAGTCACAGGAGTACCTGAGTTTGCTGAAGTATCACTAAAAGAAATATTGAAAGGAACCACTTCTTCTGAGTTAGCTATAGTTAGCTCGTAAGCAGCTATCCAATTATTCCCACTTGGATTAGTTGGTGTGACGGAACTACCAGTAATAGTCACTGTGGGAGCATTAATAGTTTCGCTGGCAGTAAAGGTTAAAATAACAGTTGCTCCGATTTTACCGAATAGTGCACTGATTGTATTATCTGATGCAATACTGACTGGAGAAAGCACCGGTGCAACACCATCAGTTGGAATCACATTCGAAACTGTTATCGCATTATTTGAGGCAAGGTCAGGAACTGTTCCAACCACAGACACAGCTGGGGTTGCGTTAGTAGCAAAAGCAGAAGATACTGTTAATCTCGCGACCCCTGCAGAAGGCTCACTAACTCCACCAGTTAAAGTATATCCACTTACAGTAAAATCAGACATTGCTAGTGAAGCACCGTCTAAATCCTCGCTAAAAGTAAGGTCAATTTGGGTAGTTGAGAAGGTTCTAGCAGAAAGCAGTACCGGGCTTGCTCCATCTGTTTCTGATTCATCTCCATTAGCCACATTTGCCAAAAGATTATCTGCTAGATCGGCACCTGTACCTTGAGTATAAGTTACTTGTTTTGCCTCAGTACCAGCTACACCACCGTTCACAATTACATCAAAGCTGTCATCATCAGCGGTACCAAAATTAAATGAGGTAACAGCAGCTCCTGCGATGGTAAAATCGTCTGCTGAGAAAGTTGAATCATCAACTGCTTCATTAAAGACAATAGTAGCTGTCTCTACCCTGCCATCACCACTGGTATCTTTGGTGGTAATAGAAGATATAGTAGGAACTGAATTATCTACTGTAAATGTTGCACCAGTTGTGGGAGCAGAAGTTACTACATTTCCTGCAGCATCCTCTCCAACACTCAAAGCAACTGTGGCAGTACCATTACCCGTTCCCACATTATGACTATAAGTAAAGACAGTAGCAGAAGAAAAAGTCATATCAGTAGCCGCTAAAGTGTCACTTCCTGTGATAGCAATTTTTGGAGTATTTACAATATCTTCACTAAATGTTGCAGTAATTACCAAAGTATCAGTATCCTTGACTGCGCTGTTGATAGAATAAGTTACTACTGCTGAAGGAGCTGATGTATTGATAGTTACATCTAAGGCACTGGAGGCAGCTGAAGTATTATTTTCAGTGTCAGTAGTTTTTGCAGTAATACTATGTACTCCATCTGAAAGTGCTGAGGTAGTTATACTGTAATCTCCACCTGTAGCTGTACCGCTACCAATTTCAGTAGTACCATCGCTATCATAAAGCTTTACTGTTGAACTACTCTCAGCTGTTCCGCTAAATGTTGGCGTAGTATCACTTGTGATGTTATCTGAATTTGAAGTTCCAGAATCACTTGCATCATCAAGGTTTGGTATGGATGGAGCTGCAGGTGCAGTTATATCAAATACTGTTGCTGCATTAGGTACATCATCTGTAAATGCAGTTCCTGCTGCAGATGCTGTACAAGTAACCTTTGTATTATTATCCTCAGTACAATCTGCGGCTGCATTTGCATCCATAAGAAGAGCCAAAGCACTAACTACTGTATCTACTGTATTACCAGAATCCGCTAAATAATCATAATTAGTTCCATTTATAATTGCTCTAAATGTTTCTCCTGCTGTTACATTTGCTGGAGTAAAAGTAACAACTTGAGCAACTGCAACTCTATTAGTTGTTGATGGAATTACTGTAAATCCAGTTCCAGCAACATTTGCTGTTAGTCTTAATTTATTAGCACTATTTGAAGCAACTGTTACTCCAGTTGCACCATTAACTGCAGTGACTAAAGAATTCACCAAAGTCATTGCGGAAGTTGAAGTAGCTGTTACATTTACAGGATCTGTTGATACGTCAGTTACAGTAAATATATCTCCCACTTCTATATTTGATGGGGTTAAATCATCAACCTGTTTAACACCTGCATAATTAGTAGTTCCAGAAGTTATAGTAAAAGAAGTACCTGCACTATCAGAAGTAATTTGAACTTCTGTAGTATTATCAACTGCTGTCACATTGCTAGCTTGAGCACTAGCATTAATAGCTGTTGTTAAACCATCTGTAACATTTACAACAGTTCCTGCAGTAGCAGTAAAGTTAACAGCAAGACCGTTAATTGTGGCAGTAAATACATCTCCAACTTCTATATTAGCAGGTGTTACAGTACTTACTTGTGCGACAGGAATTACTCCAGTTGTAGTAGTGGTAGCAGTTATGTCGCCCCCAGTGCCATCTGTAAATGTAATGTCAGAAGCACTATTTTCTGTATTGGTAGTTGTAAAAGAGGCGGTAGTACCAGAACCCCCAACAGTCAAATTTCCATGAGCAGCATCAGCTACATTTGATAAACTGCGTAGTGTTGCAGCTATTTCATCTATTGTTCTATTAGTATCACCAGCATCAAGATTTGTATCTATAATGGCACCACCAGCACAATCAGTATCGTCTGCAGTTGAACTTGCTGTTGTTGTAAAGGTTACTGCACATGAACCAATAGTTATAGTGTCCGCATTAGCTGGAAGTACACCAACTGTTAAAATCCTAGTGGCTTTAACTTCTGAAACATTAGCTTGAGTTTCTGCAGTAACATTTGTTTGAGTGTTCGCTCCGGCTGGATCATTAGGAGTTATACTGGCATTAGTGAAGGTTTGAATAGCAGCACCCGTTGTTGCATTTGCTACTGTTTCATTTGCAGAAAACGTTCCTATAATAGCTGCATGAACTGGGGTAACAAAAGGAATGATTGGATAGATTAATCCTTGAAAGAAAAGAAGGGTAGTAATTAATAAGGAAGAAATAAATTTTCTAAAAACTCTCACAACTTGCACAATACTCCAAACTATCGGATAAGTCAATCTGCGGCGGTATAATTAATTTACAGAGTCAGAGTTAAAGATTTCTGCAGCTACTCTGATTATTTCATCATCAGCTGCTATCTCTATATTAGCTACATCTTCTGTTCTTGAAGGTCTATTGCCTAAGACAGTAGAGACTTTAATTGTTCTTCCTAAAATTTCAGAAAAAATAGATTCCAAAAGATCCCTATTTTTTGGGGCCTCCAAAATCCTTTGATGGAAAGAATAAGGAACCTCCATCAAAACTAAAGTTTGAGTACACTCTCTAACACTTATAGATCTAAGCAGTGCTTCCAGCGAAAAATTATATGGCCTGATGGTTTCTAAAACATAAGTCCATTTATCTTTTAATAAAGATATATCAGCTGATGGTGTTAGCTCGACATCGCTGTGCTCGCCAATCAAACTCGCATCCGCCAGTTGGCGGACCGGCTCGTCTGCTACGGACTCGCCTTGCTCAGACAGAGATTGGACTGCACTGGCAGCGACGTCTTCGCTTTTCTTAATAGAAATTTTTTCTTCGGAACATATTTCCACTACTGCCACCTCTAGTGGAAGTGAGGGAATTGATGTTGTTTTCAATTTTTCTAAGGCTTTTTGTAAACTATCCAGATTTTTAGTTAAATCAGAATTTGTAAAATTTTCTGAAACTTTGACTAAACTTTGATACTGTTCTGCCATCATTTTTGACTCTACCAATTGACTACCCAATCCATTCTTTATAAAAATTAGGGATCTTAAACTTTCCATTAAGGATAAAATTAAATCCTTGCTGTCAGATCCCTCTTCAGTTTGTTTATTAATCCAAAGCAGGGATGCTTCTGTGTCTTTTTTGCTGATAGCTTCCATTAAACTTAAAATCTCTTCAAAGTTAGAGGATTTTAGATTTTTTTCCAAAACTTCAGCAGTTATTTTGCCTCCTATGGAGGAGGCTTGATCTAAAAGTTTAACCCCATCCCGAAAACTTCCTTCTGATTTTTTAATAAGTAATTTTAGAGCCTCTTCATCAATATCAATTTTTTCTGACTTTATTATTTTTTGCAAAGCCTCCAAAAGTTCTGAAGGATTTGCCAGTTTAAAATCTAATCTTTGAACCCTGGAAAGTATCGTTGCAGGCATTTTAGAAGCATCTGTGGTAGCTAGAATAAAAAGAGCATGGGCAGGTGGCTCTTCCAAAGTTTTCAAAAGTGCATTAAAAGCCTCGGTAGTTAACATATGAACCTCATCAATTATGTAGACTTTTTTCTTAAGAGACGATGGGGCAAGTTTTATTTTTTCCCTTAAAGCTCTTATATCTTCTATTCCTCTGTTTGAGGCAGCATCAATTTCTATCAGGTCAAGATTAGATCCATCAGTGATAGAGGTACAAATAGTACACTTATTACAAGGCGCATCCTTATCCAAACAGTTAACCATTTTGGCTAAAATTCTGGCTGTGGAAGTTTTACCTGTTCCTCTTGGTCCTACAAAAAGATAGGCATGAGATAGTTTATTATTTTGAAAAGCTGACATCAGTGCCTTTTTAGAGGCTTCCTGTCCAATTAAATCTCCCAGAGACTGGGGTCTGTATTTTAAATAAAATGCACTCATATCAGTGATGGATTCCAAGCAGGTGGTTTACACCATGTTCAACTAAAGTTTTTATCTCCTGATCAACAGAAATTCCATCCATTGATGCATCTTCCATTACCTGTGGATAAGAAATAATAATATCCCCAAGTCTAAGCCATCTATCAGGTGCAGCTACAAATCCAATTCTTGGAATATGCTGTAAGCTACCAGGATTTGAATCTTCCAGGGCAAAAGACAAAATATCTGTTGTGGAATCAATACCTCTGTATTTTCTATTAAGCTCATGCATTTTCCTGTCACCTACAATACTTACCCCAAGCTCAACCTTTCCCCCGATATGATGCTTTTGCAAAACATCTGAAACTGCCATTTTAATAGCATCTTTGTTAATGTTGTATCTGGGATCTGAATTTACAATTATATTTATCATGAAAGCTTCTGTTTAACTAATAAACTAACTGTTCCACCATCTGCCTGACCTTTTACCTTATCCATAACTAATCTTATTATCCTACCCATGTCTTGTAAAGAGGGCTTTTCTGAACCAGTTACCAGCGCGAGCTGGCAAGCTTCGCTTATAGTGTCTTCAATTATTTTAGTCAACTGGTCAACTTCCATTTGAGCAGGGAGATAAACTTCCAGCACTTTTGATTCTGCCTCTTCCTTTAAGGCAGATTCTTCCCTACCTCCGGATCTAAAACCAATAGCTGCTTCTTTTCTTTTCTTAATCTCTTTTTGAACAACAGAAATTATATCTTCGTTGGAAAGCTCTCCACCTTTAGCAATCTCTGCATTTTTAATTTCAGATAAAAGAAGTCTTAGGGTTGATACTTTAGTCTCATCCCTGTCGAGCTGAGCTTGCTTTAGAGCAGTTGCAATATCATCCACCATATCTTTTGGCTCTCATTATTTTTCGGCGTTTTTCAGCCAAATATTCCTGACGGCGTTGTGAAGGCTTTTTATAAACAGACCTGTCTCTGATTTCCTGAACTAAACCTTCAGCAATAACCTTTTTTTGAAATTTTCTGATAACAGAATCGCTACTGTCACCAGGATTTGCTTTAACTATTATTGACATAAAGTATAAAAGAACACCTCCTGACTCACCCCCCGCAGGGCGGGGTTAAACGTATTTCTTCCATTGTCCACCTAGTAGGTGAAAATGTAAATGGGGTACATGCTGGGCTTTCCCACCATTTACCACCACTCTGTATAAATTGTCTTTTAAATTAAAATCTGCCACCAACTTATTAACAGCCAGGTATACTTCTTCCAATATTGATCCAGATCCTTTACCTAAATCTTCTATTCTTCCAATATGCTCTTTAGGCACTATTAATAAATGTACGTCAGCTGAAGGATTTATATCTGGAAAAGCTACCAAGGAATCATTCTCATGTACTATATTTGAGGGAATTTCCCTTTTTATAATTTTGCAGAATAGACAGTCCAGATTAACCTCCTACCATCTTTTTGAGAAGATCTAAGGTTCTGGTTTGGCGGAGAGCATGCCTTAGGTGCAATCTTGGCTCTTGTGATTCAAATTGTTTTTTGACTTTGGCATCAGTGATTTTATCAACTTCTGCCTGAAGTTCAAGGTCAGAAATTGTGACATTTTCCTGTCTTGCGATATCAGCTAAACCTAATTCCATTCTGACATTTTTCTCTGCCTGTGGCTTCCATTCCTGCTTAATTTGCTCTAAAGTTTTATTTTGTCCTTTTAAATAATCCTCTAAAAGAAGTCCCATGTCTGCTACTCTCCTTTGAAGTGAAACAAGCATCCTATTTAGCTCATCAGCAATTAAAATATCAGGCAGCTCAACAGTAGTGATCTTCTCAACTTCCTGCAAGATTGCTTCTTCATAGTCAAGTTCATTATTGTATTTAACATTGGCTTCTAAATCTTTTCTGATTTTATCCTTAAGGTCAACTAAAGATGTTGCCCCCATAGCTTTAGCAAAAGTATCATCGGGCGCTTCAGCCACTCCGTCATTGCGAGGAGCCGCAGGCGACGAAGCAATCTCACTCTTTTGGAAATTTAGAGATCCAGACCCAGCTGGTGTATTTTGTGTAGCTGCAGGCTGTGGATTGTTAACTGCAGGCTGCCTAGTTTTCCATCTTTTATAAAGATCGTCTAAAACTTTTCCTACTTCTTCATCAGTTACAGGCTTAATAGCAGGTCTGACTGTTTTAATAGTTTTGTAGTTTCCTACGCTGACAGCAGGTCTATTAGTAATAGTTGCTTTAAATTGAATACCTTGTCCTTTAACAAAATTAACTAGATCATATTTTGGATAATCAATTGGTACCACATCAGTACCTTTAAGAGCTTCTATTAAAAAATTTGGCATGGCAGTTTTTAATACTTCATCCTGAAGTTTGGATCCAAGCTGAGTTTCAACCATGTTGATAGGAACCTGACCTTTCCTAAAACCTGCTATTTCTACATCAGCTGATAATCTTTGTAAAGTCTGATCCCAGGTAGCAGATATATCTGCCCATGGAGCAGTTACAGTTACCTCAACCACAGATTTAGGTAATTTATTAATATTTTTCTGTATCATTAGCTAGGTATTGTAGTCCAAACTGCTCTTAAAATCAATGAGAAACCAGACTTAGGAGTTGTCCAAGTGTTTTAAATTCAGTTTCACCTTTATCTCTTCTTTTAATTTCTAATTTTCCTTCATTTCTTTTGGAAACTACAACCCGATATGGAATTCCTATTAAATCTGCGTCTGTAAATTTAATTCCAGCAGAGACATCCCTATCATCAAAAAGGACTTCAATTCCTTCTGCTAGAAGGGATTTATAAACCTCTTCAGAGGTTTTCAAGCTTCGCTTATATACCTTCTCAGCTTCATCCATATCCAGCCCTATTAGATGTACTTGATATGGAGCTACACTCTCTGGCCAAATTATTCCTTTATCATCATGAAATACTTCTACTATCGTTGCTAAGCTTCTACCCAATCCAATTCCATAACAGCCCATATAATATGGTTTTTTACTGCCATCAGCATCTGTAAACTCAGCCCCTTTCATTTTTGAAGAATAATGGAATCCTAGCTGGAAAATATTCCCCACCTCAATCCCTCTTTTTTCTTTTAATGGACCACTCCCATCTGGAGCCAAATCTCCCTCTCTTGCTAAAGCTATGTCCGAAGTAATATCTGGCTTGTAATCTCTTCCCATATTCATATTTAAAAGATCCCTGTTCTTTTTATTGGCTCCACCATAAGAATTTTTAACAGTGGAGAGTGTTTCATCAGCCACAATAATAATTTCTATACCCTTTTTAACAATTTCTTTGATTCCAACAGGGGAAATAAATCCAGGTTCTGAATGAATCTTTTCTCTTATTTCATCTTCAGTAGCGTGACGGAGTTGGTATGCCTTAATAATATGCTTAAGCTTGGTTTCATTTACATCATAATCTCCTCTAATTATTGAAAGAATAAATCTACCTTTTTCATCTACAAATAAAACGTCTTTTATCTGCTGCCAAAGTGGAAGTTTATGAAATTTTGCACCATCCTCCATAGTCTTACCTCTCACTGCTTCAACCTCTTTTAAAGATTCCTCTTTTTCAGCTATATTCTTCTTTTCAGGCACAAATTTAACCACATCTTCATGAGCTGCATAACTTCCATCAGGATTAACTAAAAACCTACTCTCACCAACCTCTGATTCCACTACAAATTCATGACAATATTCGCCGCCAATATAACCATTATCAGATTCAACAATTATTGTTTTTAAACCCAATCTTTCAAAGATTTTGGTATAAGTTTTTTTCATATTTTCATATTCTTTCTTAAAATCTTCTTCTGAGACGTGAAATGAGTAAGCATCTTTCATTAAAAATTCCCTGACTCTAAGCAAACCACCCCTAGCTCTTAATTCATCCCTAAATTTAATAGAAAATTGATATAAATTAACAGGTAAATCTTTGTAACTTAGTTGAAATTTTCTAACTAAATCTACCAACATTTCCTCTGCTGTTCCGCCTAAAACAAATTCAAATTCATTTCTATCTTTAATACTCATTAGTTCAAACCCCACAGAATTAGTTCTATTAGTTTCTTCCCATAAAGCTTTAGGATGTAAAACTGGAGTAATTAATTCTTGTGCTTCAGCAGAATCCATCTCTTCTTTAATTATTTTTTGAATTTTTTGCTGGACTTTTAGTCCTAAAGGCAAAAGGTAATACCTACCAGCAGTTGATTCACGCAGGAATCCGCCTTTATAAAGCAGTTTATGGGAAATTAAAGTTGCATCACTAGGCGTTTCCTTGATAGTTTTTCCAAAAAGCTTTGAATATTTCATAAAGTTAATTCTAATGATAACCTTAAGGGCCGGTAACTACAACAGTAGCCTCTTCCGGACCGCTACAATCAATTATGGGAGAACTATGAAGTTTAAATGTATAGCTAGTCCCTGGCGAAATCCAACCACTTCCTCCACTACCTGTATCCGAACTCAAATTACCACTTGGCCCATTTCCGCTGGCGAAAACCCTCTCAACTCCTCCACTTACCCCTGGGGTTGCAACACAAATCACAGCCTTTGAATCAAAATTGGACCAATAAGCAGAAATAGTAGCCAGACCATTAACAACTGATGAGGTAACTATTCTACCGGTAGGTACAACTTGAGCCTCACCATTCAATGAACTAGCACCAATACCACCACCAGACCTGTTATTTGTATCATTAGAAGAAGTGGTAACTAATCCTGTATTAACTTTTGCTAACTCACAGGCTCCCCATCCTTCCCAATTTGGAGGGGTAAGAATAAGATATTGGTTGAAACAATCGTCTCTCTCTATCTCAGATGGTATGGGAACTGGTGTAGGAGCAGGAGTAGGCACAGGTGTTGCAACCGGAGTTGGAGCAACTGTTGGATTAGCTGTAGGTACAGGAGTAGCTGTAGGCACAGGAGTTGCTGTCGGTGTTGGAGTTGCTGTAGCACCAGGTCTCGGAGTTGGAGTTGACGTAGGCCGAGGGGTTGGGTTTTGTGTTGGTGTTGGTGTTGGTGTTGGAGTAGCGACAGTAGGAATGGGGGTTGGCGTTGGATTAACCACAGGTTGCTGAGTTGAACTTGATGTTTGCGAATATTCCTTAAGTTTTTCTACATATTTTTGTGTTGAAGCCTGGAGATTACTTTGGAGGTCTTTTTTCTGCTGCCCATTATCCAGAAATTTAATCTGAGTTGCAGCTGTCTTTGTTTGACTAACTAGTTCTATTATTGTTTGGACAGTAGATTTTTTTTGATTAAAAAGAGTGGAAAGTTCATCAAACCTCCTATCAGACCTGGCAGCAGAAAACCAGGCTTTCGTAGTTGGAGTAATAGAGGCAACAGCATAAATTATATTCTCCAGTCCTCTTTTAATAGGATACGTCCGGTCACCAGGTACAGCATTATTAGAAATTAAAGCTAAAGCAGCCGGCGGGAATAAAACTACGGCTAAAATAAGTGTAAATATCGTAAGCAGCTTGGCCACTATTTAACTATACCAAAAATTAATGGATAAGTTTGGAGATATCAGAGTAGGTAACAAGAATGGCTAAACCTATTAAAACAATAAATCCAATTTGATGAACTGCTGTTTCAATTTTCTCACTTACCTTTTTTCTGAATGTGGCCTCTATCAGTAAGAATAATAATCTTCCTCCATCTAAGGCTGGTATTGGCAAAACATTAAAAATAGATAAAGTTAAGGATATTACCCCTACAAACCAAGCGTAAAATGGCAAGGCTTCCCTGCCGCCGCTTAAAATATTTGTGCTGACATTAGCCAGTCCAATAGGTCCTGAAACAGATTCACTGGCAGTCTTAATATCCCCGCCAGTCAAATCTTTTATTAATTTAGAAAATCCTGCAAAAGTTAATTTTGTTAAATCCCAGGAATAAGTTATCCCTGAAAATATTTTTTCCTGGGTGGTTTTATATTCTTTTATTCCAATTGGAGAAAACACCACTCCAATTAAATAATCTCCATCAGTTTCTTTGGGAGTAACTGTAACCTCTCTTGTATTTTTTCCCTCTAAATCAGAAAGAATCAGAACAACTTCTTTTCCATTTTTCTCTTTAATGAAAGTTCTTGCATCTTCCCAAGCCTTAACATCTTTACCATCAACTTTTAAAACCCTGTCTCCAACCACAATTCCAGCATCTTTAGCTGGAAAACCTTCCTCCACCCCTCCAATAAAAGCGCCACTCTCTATGGTTGGATAAATAATCCTAAAGTTTGAATAAATTAAAAGGCTATAAAAAATAATCCAGGCCAATACTAAATTCATAACCACCCCGGCAACCACTACCACTATCCTTTGCCATACTGGTTTGCCCCTAAAATCTCTATTTGAATCTTTAGGTATCCCTCCAACTTCATCTTCTCCTTGCAGTTTTACAAATCCCCCTAATGGAAGCAGGTTTATAGAATATAAAGTCTCACCAATTTTTTTACCCCAAACTCTTGGAGGAATACCAAATCCAAATTCTTCAACTTTTATTCCAAATTTTTTAGCCATTAGGAAATGGCCAAATTCATGGATTAGAACCAATACCAGAAGCGTGAGTATAAAAATTAAAATAGGTAAAATCATATTTGGGTAAGCTCTTCCGTTTTTGCTTTACCCAACTCATCAATCTCAATAATTTTTTTATCAATCATTACTTGCAGTAGTTTTTCACGTCTGCCGAATTCATCCTCAGAAATTATTCCATTATCAGAATCCTTCTTCCATTCATTTCTAAATTCCTGTCTTATATTTCTGATAGCTACTTTGCCATCCTCCATTTTTGTATGTAGAATCTTTATAAATTCTTCCCTTCTTTCAGCTGTTAAAGATGGGATTGGCAAACGTATTAAGGATCCGTCATTTGAAGGATTAAGTCCTAAATTAGCATCCTGAATTGCTTTTAAAACAGTCTGTAAAATGGAGGCATCCCAAAGTTGAACTGTTAAAAGAGTTGGTTGCGGAGCAGAAATATTTCCAACTTCCATAAGCTTCATTCTGCCGCCGTATGCTTCTACAGGAATATTTTCAATTAATGCAGGATTAGCTCTTCCGGCGCGAATTCCAGCAATCTCCACTTTAAAATGATGCAGAGCGGCGTCTATTTTTTCATTGGCGGCAGTTAGTACTGGATCCATTAGTCTCCTAAAGCAATTCTCTCAAATCTTCCAATCTGAATATTTTCCCCCAATTTTCCACTAATACTTTTTACTAGCTGATCCACAGTCAAAGAATTATCCCTAATATATTCTTGAGATAATAAATCTTCAACAGAAGATGGATTCATGGATGCAATTTGCAATGAAAGTTCATGAGCCAGATTTTTAAAATCTTCTGTTTTGCCAACAAAGTCAGTTTCACAAAGCACCTCTACCAAAACCCCAACCTTACCATTATGGGAATATACATCCACCAGTCCAGCTTTTACTTCTCTGTCTGATTTTGAGACAGCTTTGTCTAAACCTTTTTTCTTTAAAATCCCTTTGGCTTTTTCCATATCTCCAGCTGATTCAGTAAGTGCTTCTCTACAATCAGCAATACCTGCCCCTGTTTCTTCTCTTAATTTTTTAATGGCTTCGACAGTTATATTCATATGGTTTTCAGACCACTTTTTCTGAATCTTTTACAGCTTTTTTCTCTAAGCTCTCCTCAGCAGCAGCTACTTCTACTTTTAGAGTTTCATCTAATTCTTTATCATCTGCAGCTTTTTTGGCAGCATCTTTTTCGGCCTGTTTAGCAGCTCTTTCTGCCACCACCCCTGCTTCCTTTTTCCCCTCAGCGTATGCGCCTGCTACTGCTTCAAGTAATATTTTAATAGACTTTATAGCATCATCATTTCCAGGAATGGGATAATCAATTTGGGAAGGATTGCAATTTGAATCAGCAATAGCCACAACTTTTATTCCCATTCTGTTTGCTTCCTTCACAGCAATATTTTCTGTAACAGCGTCTGATACAAATACTGCATCAGGTAAAATACCTAATTCCATAACTCCCTCAAAATCACGATCCAATTTATTCATTTTTCTATCAAGCAAAAGCTGTTCTTTTTTAGTGTATTTTTTAAGATTTCCTTTTTCTTTTGCTTCTTTAAATTCTTTTAGAATTTTTAGATTTTTTTGCATTTGTTCAAAGTTTGTTAAAAATCCTCCAATCCATCTTTCAATTAAATATGGGGTTTTTAGATTTTTAGCTAATTCTTCAACAATTGGTCTGGCCTGCTTTTTAGTTCCAACAAAAAGTAAAACTTTCCCTTCTTTTCCCAAACTATAAACATATTCACAAGCCTCTTTAAGATAAATTTCAGATTTAGTTAAATCAATAATATGAACTCCCTCACGAGCTCCATAAATATATGGCTTCATTCTGGGATGACCACGACGGATTTGATGTCCAAAATGAACACCAGCTTCTAATAATTCTTCTATTTTAGGTAATTGATACATAAGTTTTCCTTGATCACCTCTACCAGCAGTATAGTTTCAGGAAAACAATACTGATAGATGTTTAATAAAAAGTATTTTATAGGTTTGGAGGCTAAAAGTCAACGCCTATTGCCATGTCTGGTAACATGATGACCCCTGGGGGTATTATGACCAACATTTTGTGCTACAGCTCTAGCCAAACTTGACCTGTTTCTCTGTTGATACATATCAAAATTTTCACCTCTTTGCCAATGATCTCTACCCAATGGGGTAAGGGCTTGTGTATTAATCAGTAAATCATAGCGGGGTATTCCAAATTCTCCTGTAAAAGTATCTATATCTGGAGATTTCATTTATAAAACTATAATAAATAAATTTAATTTCGCCTGTCAAGAGGGGCTTTTCTCTAAATCTAAAAATTTGTACTTTAATCCATCTTCGGTTTCATGGCTTTCTTCAAAAACAACTTTTTTAAAATTAGAATAATCAGGAAAATATGTATCTGCCTCCGGGTTTTCTTCAACTATAGTTAAATAGAGTTTATCTGCTATGTCTATTGCCTGCTTATATATTTCTCCACCGCCGATGATAAAAATCTCATCCTCATTTTGTACCAACCCTAAAGCTTCTTCCAAAGAATGAACTATCACCACTCCTTCAGCAAAATAATCTTCATCACGGGTTATAACAATATTTCGTCTATTGGGAAGTGGCATACCAATTGACTCAAATGTTTTCCTTCCCATAATGATTGGATGACCTGTGGTAATTTCTTTAAATCTTTTTAAATCATCACTGATGGCATAAATTAATCTGCCATTTAATCCTAAGGCATTATTTTCAGAAGCAATAGCAGCAATCATTGATATTTTCATGTTCTTATAGTCCTGCCATTTTACCAGTTGAGGGATCATATAATCCACCAGCTACTGTTAACTCTGCTTTCATTGAAGGGTGCGGATCATAACCTTCCAGAGTAACAAGCTCTGGTTTAAAATCATCAATACTTTTAATTTTTGAGCTTAGTTTAATTTTGGGAAAGGGCTTAGGCTTTCTTTTTAATTGCTCCATAACTTGTGGGATATGATTTTCATAAATATGCACATCTCCAAAAGTATGGATAAATTCCCCGGGTTTAAGTCCTGCAATTTTAGCAAGGACAATTGTTAACAGCGCATAAGAGGCAATATTAAAAGGCACTCCTAAAAATAAGTCAGAGGATCTTTGGTAAAGCTGTAAGGATAGTTTTCCCCCTCTATTGCTTATCTGATACATATTGTGACAAATTGGGAAAAGTGAAGCATCCCCTCCTTCTGCCATAGTATATAAATATTCAGGATTCCAGGAATTAACAATTAAATTTTTAGCATCTGGATCATCTTTTAATTCTTTCATTACCCATTTAAGTTGATCAATAGTTTTTCCTTTTTTTCTGGTTGGCCATTTTCTCCACATCTCTCCATAAATTCTCGGCAGCTCCCCCCACTGTTTGGCAAACTTTTTATCTGAGGCAATTTTGGCAATAAACTCTTCTTTAGTTAATAGCTTTTTTCCATTTTTGTTCTTTACTTTGTAAATCTTATAGGGATAATCATCCCAAATATGGACTTGTTTCTCTACTAAATATTTTATATTTGTTTGTCCTGACATAAACCAATACAGTTCCTGCAAAACTCCATTCCAGTAAACTTTTTTAGTTGTTAAAAGTGGAAATCCTTCTGACAGGTCATATCTGGTTTGTTTACCAAAAAGAGAATATAAAACAATATCTGTTCCACGGTCTACCTTTTTCACTCCATGTTCTAAAGCTTCTTTTAAAAGATCTAAATATTGGTACTCTGGGTGTTTGTTAGACTTGCTGTTCAACATCGGAAGGACTTATTCTACCACCTTGATGCTGTCCTCTGTAAGATACTGTTTTGCCTTCAATTTTAAAGAAAACTATGTTGCAAATTCTGGCTCCCATTTGCAACTTAACATCAAACTCTGAAAGATTTTTCAGTCCCATAGTAAGAGTTCCTTTATATCCGGGATCTGTTTTAGAATTTAATAAAAGAAGTCCTGCTCTAAAAAGAGAAGTTCTAGGAAAAACAACCGGCATTAAATCTTTTGGGGTATTTAATTTTTCAAAACAGGAAACTAATAAATAATCACCTGGATTTATCACAATTTCTTTCTGTTTTTTAGCTCTGGGTTTAAATTCGGCCACCAGCTCAGTTTTCACTCCCTTACGTTTTCCAAGAACCACTTGCCCTGAGCCTGTCGAAGGGTCTGCTTCTATAAAAGCCCCACCACTTACAATCCTGTGTACACTTCCCAATCTTAAATCCACCCCCACCCCTTCAGGATTTTCTAACTCCCTTTTCCCAAGGTTTTCTATGAGTTTTTCTTTTTTTACTCTTCTTAATATTTCATCAATTCCTAATACACTCATAATATAAAAAGGGCGAAATCATGAGCATAAAAGCAGTTAGAAAATTTGTGTGAAGTCCTAAATCACAAATTTTCCCACAGCGAGACTAGAAAATAACTTTATGATTTAGGTTTCCTAGTCGAGCGGTGCTTTTTGCCATGATGAGCCCGTCCTCCCATTAAATTTGAAACTTGCGGCATATCAGAACCCCCATACCTATTATTAGGAGAACTTTTATATGATCTTTGAACAGGTGCTGATAATTTTTCAAAAGAAAAAGCACAAATTGGAGATCCTTCATATATAACTAGCTTTTTCCCTTTTAAAAAAGTTCCAAATTCTAAAACAGGACAGCCATCCCAACCTGGATCAAACCTGGCAGCTGTAGAATGCACAACAACTCCAAGTCTGGCAAGAGAAGATTTACCATGAAGGTGACCTACAATATTATCAGGAAGGGTTAATTTTTCTTTGGTGGTGGCTATAACAAAATCATGATCAGTTAAGATAAAAGGCTGACCGGGTTTTAGCTCTACATACTTCATCATCTTTTCCATATCTTCTTTAGAGGTGTGTTTAGTATCAATAATATCCCATCCGTCTCCGGAAAAAACTCTTAGCTTATTTCCCAGGTGAAAATCAATTGTTACCTCATCCACATTTTCTTCCCAATCCTTTGGAAGAGGATCAATTTTTATCAGTCCTTTTTTAATATGCTCTTTTATCACCCAATCAGGTAATGTTCCTACCATATTTTCTGTAGAGGGTTTCGTAGTTTTCTTTGCCATATATTTACTTGGATACTCTATATTTTAGGCTATCTTTTTTCAAGGGGGAAGTTAAAATCTTAAGGGTGACATTGCAAATCCCTTTTCTAATAAATATTGATCCATGGCAACAGCAAACATTTCTCCTCTTTGGGTAACATCTTTATCAAAAATTAAAGATGTCCTATCATAAACTATTTCTACTAAATTTGAGAAGGGATCGCGTTCAAAGATAACTCCTTCTGCTACCACTTCTTTCACCAAATCTGGTGTTATATTATCTATATGCACTCTGTAGTGTAGAGATCTTATACCTGGATCTATTTCCATAGTTTGGTATTATACTTTTTTCTCAACTCCAAACCAACTTTGATCTAGATAAGATATCTTGTTCTTTAATTTTGTCTAGTTTATTATTAAACAACATGAATGATGCAGATATTACTAAACTAGCAGCTAAATTAACTAAATCTTTAGCTACCCAAGATAACATTAAAGAAATTAAGGATGATTTAAAGGAATTAGCTACTAAGACTGATTTAAATATGGTTAAGGATAATATTAAAAGACTTGAGAAAAAAATTGATTATTTAGATGATAAAACTAATGTCATTTTGAATTTTGCTGAAAATGTTAACGAGGATCATGAAAAAAGGCTAAAAAGAATCGAACGGGTTCCTGTTATTGCACACCAGCTGAAGAAATAATCTCTCTTATCTCCTTATTTATACCTTCAGGAGTTCTCATTTCTCCATTATTCATGCAATTTATAATTTTCCAATTATTTTTCTGGGCCAGGTCTAGAAAAATCTGTCTGGCAGTTTCCAAATGTCTTAAGTTATCTTCATGTAAATCAGGATGGTTTTTCTCTTGAGAATTTTTTTGACCAACTTTTGAGTCTACATTTAAAAGAATTGTTAAATCCTCCCTTGGCATATTGTTTTCTTTATATTCTAGAGAATCAATAAAATTTATGAATTCTTCCCTTTCAGATTCTTCTAAGTGAGCAGAGAGGTGTGCTTTTGAAGAAGAGACATATCTGTTGGCTATTACTAATTTTCCAGAAGATAGCCATTTTTCAATTTGATCTCTAATAGTTTTTCTATCATCAGCATATGCTTTAGCTAATTTGTGTACTTCAACTCCATTTATGTCCCCAAATTTCCCACTTAAATAGTCATAAATGTAGTTAGCATATTCATTTTTTCCGTATTGAGGAAAAGAAACCACTTCAAAATCAATATTTTTCTGTTTTAGGTATTGGGATAATAAATTTATCTGTGTAGTTTTCCCTGACCCATCAGTTCCCTCTAAAACAACTAACTTTCCTCTGTTCATGAAGCTTTTATTTTGGAGGCAGCTTTGATGAATCCTACAAATAAAGGATGTGGATCTAAGGGACGGGATTTTAATTCCGGATGAAATTGAGTTCCTATAAAAAATGGATGATTTTTAAGCTCTATAACTTCTACCAATTTTCCATCAGGAGAAGTACCTACAATAGAAAAACCAGCCTTTTCCATCTCTTCTTTATATTCATTATTAAATTCATATCTGTGTCTGTGTCTTTCTGAAATATCTTTTTTACCATATAATTCTTTGACTAAACTTCCCTCTTTAAGTATGCAGTCCCAAGCCCCCAGCCTCATGGTAGCTCCATAATTTCTTTCCAAAAGTTTTTTCTCCTGATCCGGCATAATGTGAATTATTGGATGTTCTGTTTTTGGATCAATTTCTGTGGTATTGGCATCCTTATACCCTAAAACATTTCTAGCAAACTCTACTGTAGCTAGCTGCATGCCGTAACATAATCCAAAATATGGAATATTATTTTCCCTGGCATATTTTATAGTGACAATTTTTCCTTCAATATCCCTACTGCCAAATCCCCCAGGCACTATTATTCCCTGATAGCCTTTTAGAATTTCAGGATTTTTCTCCACTTTTCCAGCATCAACCCAATGAATCTCTGGCACTAGTCCATTTACCCAAGCAGCATGTTTTACAGATTCAATAACTGACACATATGAATCCGCCAAAGTAAAATCTCCTGTAGAAAAATATTTTCCAACAATAGCAATTTTTACAACTTCCTTTGCCTTATCAATTTTTTCTACAAATTCCTTCCACTCTTTAAGATCTTTTTCTTCTCTTTTTAATCCTAATTTATCTAACAGTCTTCCAGTTAAATTTTGATCTTCAAAGCCTAAGGGTACTTTATATATAGAAGCCACATCCGGAGCAGAAATAATATCCTCTGGCTCAAGTCCTGTAGAAATTGCCAGTTTTTTAATTCTATTTTGATCTAAAGGCTTTTCTGCTCTGGCAAGTAGCATATCCGGCTGAATACCAACGGCATTCAAATCCCTAACAGACATTTGTGCAGGTTTGCTTTTCATTTCCCCAATAGATGCAGGGATTGGTAAATATGTTATATGAATATGTGAAACGTCGCCGGGATTTTTTAATTTCATTAACCTATTTGCCTCTAAAAACAACATGTTTTGATATTCACCTGTGGTTCCGCCAATTTCTATCAAAACAATATCAGCGTTTTTCGATTTTCCTGCTTCTTTAATTCTGGTTATTATTTCTTCTGTGATATAAGTTACGGTATCAACACATTCACCGTCATATTCCAAATTTCTTTCTCTTTGAATTACTGATAAATATATTGATCCTTGAGTAGCAATAGAATTTTTAGTTAAAGACTCTCCCAAAAACCTCTCGTAGTGACCTAAATCTTGATCTGTTTCTGCTCCATCATCTAATACAAACACCTCACCATGTTCAATAGGATTCATAGTTCCAGCATCCACATTTAAATAGGGATCCATTTTTATAGGAACTACTTTATAGCCTGCAGATTTTAAAAGGAGGGCAATAGAAGAGGTAGCTATACCTTTACCAATTCCACTAATAACGCCGCCGCTAATAAAAATAAATTTCATGTATTAAAATAATCTTTCTGGGGGTTCCGTCTTAAAACAAACTAACCGAGGTATTTTTAAGGCCCTCAATATAATACTAAATTTAGGCTTTCGTGTCAACAATCTCTTTCGGTTTTTCTTCAGATTTCGGTTTATTCCAGGAAGCATATTTACATGTTGGCCAGTTTTTACATCCATAAAAAGTCTTTCCTCTTTTGGTGTGTCTAACAACTATTGCTCCGCCATCCTCCGGACATTTAGCATTTATTGGCTCATCTAAAGCCTCTGTATGTTTACAATCAGGAAAACCACTGCAGGCCAAAAACTTTCCAAACTTTCCATATCTGACTATTAAATCTTTTCCACAATCAGGACACTGTCTATCTACTTTTTCCACTTCCATTTTAACTTTATCTGCTACTTTTTCTGTTTCAATTATTTTTTTCTCAAAAGGATCATAGAAGGATTTTAAAATTGGCTTCCACTCTCTTTCTCCTCTTGAAATTTCATCCAATTGATCTTCCATGGCAGCTGTAAATTGATAATCAAAAACATCAGGAAAATATTTTAGTAAAAAGTCCATTACAGAGATACCTAAAACTGTGGGAGAAAATTTTCTTTCCTGTTTTTCAACATAATATCTTTCCTGAATAGTTGATAAAATAGGGGCATATGTTGAAGGCCTGCCAATTCCTAATTCTTCTAATTTTTTAATTAAAGAGGCTTCTGTATACCTTGGGGGTGGTTCTGTGAAATGCTGACTAGGCAGAATTTTATCTAGATTTAAATTTTGATTTTCAGAAACTTTTGGAAGAACCTGCTTTTTCTCCTCCTCATCTTCTTCCTCAGTATCTTTACCATATAGTTTTAACCAACCATCAAACTTAATTACCGAACCTGTAGCTCTAAGTAGATAAGATTGCTTCGTTTCGCTCGCAATGACGTCAATTGTTGTTTGATCCATGACTGCTTCATTCATCTGACAAGCCACAAACCTTTTCCAGATAAGATCATAAAGTCTGCCATGATCGCGGTTTAACCCGTTTTGTTTAGCTACATCCTCTCCCTTTAAAGAAACATTGGTAACTCTGATGGCCTCATGAGCTTCCTGAGCATTTTTACTTTTTGATTTAAACACTCTGGGAGATTTTGGTAAATATGACTTTCCAATAAGAGAATCTTGAAAACTTCCTTTGAGAGATGAACTTTCAAACTTGTTTATGAAATTTCCAATATAAGTTCTAACTTGAGAGATTGATGAAGCAGATAAATTCACAGAGTCTGTTCTCATATAAGTTATAAGTCCATGTTCATACAAATTTTGAGCCAGCATCATAGTTTTTTTAGCAGAATAACCTAGCTTGTTGGCAGAAGTTTGCTGCAAGGTGGAGGTAGTAAAAGGGGCATAAGGAAAACGGCGTACTTCTTTTTTAGTAACTTTGGAGACAACATATTTTGATTTCTCCAGATTGGTAACATGCTCTTTGGCTTCTTTTTCATTTTTTATTTCAATTTTTTTACTATCTTTTTCTATTAATGTGGCAATGAATTTAGATTTTTCTGCTAACAGCTCCGCTGTTATACTCCAATATTCAATTGCTTTAAAAGCCTTAACCTCTTTTTCTCTTTCCACAATTAGCCTTAGAGCTACTGATTGAACTCTTCCAGCAGAAAGTCCTTTTTTTATCTTTGTCCAAAGCAAAGGAGAGAGTTTATAACCTACTAATCTATCTAAAACTCTTCTGGCCTGTTGAGCATCTACTAATTTTAAATCCAAATCTCTGGGATGATCAAAGGCGTCTTTGATAGCCTCTTCTGTTATTTCATGAAAAACTACTCTTTTTACTGGAATTTTTTTACCAGATAGAATATGTCCCAAATGCCAGGCAATGGCCTCACCTTCTCTGTCAGGATCAGTAGCTAACCAAAGTTGATCTGCTTTTTCTGAAAGTTTTATCAGTTGATTAACATGTTTTCTTTTATCTCTGGGGATTACATATTGGGGTTCAAAATTATTCTCAATATCTACCCCCAAATCTGACTTTGGTAAATCCCTGATATGACCCATGGAGGCTTCTATTTGATATTGATCTCCCAAGAACTTAGAAAGGGTCCTGGCTTTAGTAGGTGATTCCACTATTACAAGATTATTCATAATTTAACTGTGGAGTAAGTATATATACCTTGTCAAGTTTGATTTTACTCACTACTCAAAATCTGAATCCAAAACTTCTGGGTTAACTTTATCTAATTCTGCTTCTAGGTCAGTAGAAGAATCATATTGAAAAGTCTTAGGAGCAACAGGAACTCCAGATGTGGCCTCAGGAGCAGGGGTTGATTTAGTCGATGGTCTCAAAAGACCTGAGCTTGTTAGATCTCCTGAGTTATTTCTTAAACTAAAAAACCATATTCCTACTATTATTATAATGATTAGAAAAATCCAAACTTTTTTGGTCATAATACTTTGCTCACTTCTCTTTTTGCCTGCAGTATTTTATTTCTTAAAACCTCTAAATTAGATTTTAAACTTCCCAGGTTAGGGTGTTTTCTGGCTCTTTGATATGCCAAGGCTTCTGCCGCATAAGTTATTTGATAATCAGCAGATTCAATAGCAGTATCAACTCCCCCAAAGGCTACCCTGGTTTCTGTGATCCCTTCCCTTCTTCTAACCTCTTCCATAATAGCAGCCAACCTTGATAAATCCTCTTCAAATCTCAAACAAACTCTTTGATTAATTTCATCTAAAGAAGGTGCTGCCAAAACAGGAAGAGTAAATAAAAATACTAACAGTAAAATTGATAATACGACTTTCATACTAAAAATTCTGCACCAATCTTAACAGCCTGACCCTTTGGAAGCTTATCTTCTAAAATTAATTTTGACAAATTTGCCTCTAGAGTATCTTGTATTAATCTTCTTAAAGGTCTGGCTCCCAAGACCGGGTCAAATCCTCTTTCTGCCAGCTGGCGGATTAAACTTTGATCAAACTCTAAAAGATAGCCTTTTTCTTTCATCTGTGTTTGCAGTATTGATAATTTTAAAGTCACTATTTTTTGTAATTCTTCCTGTGATAATGGTTTAAATATCACCACTTCATCAAATCTATTAACAAGTTCGGGCTTAAAAGTTTTTAAAAGTTCTTCACTAACTTCTTTTTGTATCTGACCTAAGGCTTTTCCTGATTGCAGACCTTTCGCGATATCTAAAGATCCGGCATTAGAGGTAGCAATAATAATTGTGTTGTCAAAATTTATTTGTCTGCCTTGACCATCTGTTAGCCTTCCATCCTCCAAAACTTGGAGAAAGAGTGTCAATATTTTATCATTGGCTTTTTCAAATTCATCCAGCAGCAAAAGAGCATAGGGCCTATTTCTGACAGCTTCTGTTAAAAGACCGCCTTCTCCAGAAGAACCAATTAATCTAGCTATAGATTCCTGGTTTTGATATTCAGACATATCAAATCTAACAAATGCTTTTTCATCTTTAAAATAAGTAATAGCCAAAATCTTAGCCAATTCTGTTTTACCAACTCCTGTTGGGCCAACAAATAAAAATGATCCTATTGGTCTGCCTTCTTCTCTAAGTCCTGCTGCTGCACGTCTTAATGCATCAGAGACAGCTTTTACAGCTTGTTCTTGTCCAATTAATCTTTCATGCAGTTCCCCCTCCAGATTTAATAATTTACCCTTTTCTGCAGTTCCGATTTCCATAACAGGAACTTTGACTCTTTCTGAAATTATTTTTTTAACCAAATCTTTTGTAACCCATCCATTGACAGAAGAAGGCAAAACTTCTTTTAAAACAGAAATTGCACTATCTGGCAATACTCTATCTCTAACAAATTTTTGGGATAATTCAATAATTGTTTTTAAAGCAATGAATGTTATTCTTATCTTCTCTTTTCTTTCTATTTCTATGCTTCTGTATTCTAAAATATCCAAGGTTTCTAAGGTTGAGGCTTGAGGCATTTCCATTTTTCTAAATATTCTAGCTAAAGATGAATTTTTTTCTAAAACCCTAGAATAATTTTCTGGTTCAGTTGTTCCAATGAACTGAAAACTATCTTGTTCCAAATATTCTTCTATTAAAGAATAGAGATTTAAGGATGAACCAACCTCACCCATACCCAACTCATGAATTTCCTCTATGACAATAATTACATTTTGAGAGAACGCTACTTCCTCAAAAATTCCTTTTATTCTTTCAGCTAATTCCCCTTGTGTTTTAATCCCAGACAAAAGTTTTGTTAAATCCAAAGCTACCAATCTTTTTGTAGCCAAAGCCTCTGGGGCATCTCCCGAGACTATTTGTTTACCCAAATATTTTATCAATGAAGTTTTACCGCTGCCTGCAGGAGCTACCAAAATTATATTTCTACCACTGCTTTGAGATAAAATGTTAACAACATCTTTAGAAATATTTCCTTCTCTGACAATTTCAGGAAACCCAATTGTGGCAGCTTTTTTTGTTATATCTTCTGAGTATAAATCCAAAGTCGGCGTAGGAGATCCCAACCAACCTCTGTTAACTCCTTTTAAGTGATGTACTGTGAAGTCATCATCCCAGATAAAAAACATTCTCCAGGTTTGTTTCCTTTTTTCCAGATATTTTAAAGCTTGTTCAAAATCATAAATACGCAAGTCAAACTTCAAAAGCAGATTATCAATATTTGGAATTTGTTCTAGGGCGGCTACAAAAAGGTGAGTCGGTCCAATATACTCACTACCCAAATCTTTTGCCAATTTATAAGCCTTCTCTCCCACACTATCTATGTCTTTTATTTCATATTGAGGAAGAAGATTTATCTGCAGTTCTAAATTTAATAAAAAATCCAAAACTTCTCTATGCTTTAGTAAATTATTAAAACTTATCTTTTCTTTTTTAATGGTTGAGGTGGCCCAATAATCGCTGGTTTGCCAGACTTTTTTGTGAGGATGAGCATTTATATGAAGAATAAAAAGCCCTATTCCTCCAAAAAGTAATACCTGACTGAAAAGAGGCGGCGTATCAAAAAAAGCAAATAAAGGCAGGGTAAACCAATAGCCGGCAATTAGTAAAATTAATGCTGAAGCGGCTGCAAAAGCAATAAGTCCAATTATTATCCTAAAAACCCGGAAAAAAATACTTAAGGCTCTACCCACAACAGAGGCATCATGAAAAAGAGGTACCAAAAGAAGCTTCCACATTAATCCCACTGCTAAATCTTCCTCTAAAAAAAGAATTAGATTTCTCCAGGTTCGAATGAAAAATTCAATCCCTTCCGGATACCAAAACTCTATTATATGAATGGGTAAAGACAGGTATTTGGACATAATTTTATTGGGCTCTGATTAATTTGCCTTCAATATCCAGTTCCACAAAATGTTTAGCTCTTCCTTCAACCAAGGAAGGACACTGATTCTCTGGTAATTCGTCTATAGCAAGTCTTGGGTGGTGAACAATATCTACAACCCAATTAGGGAGTAGAGCATCTGAGAGACAAAGACCATTTTCAAAACTCTCTCCCCTTGATTTTTTAAGATTATATAAATGCTTTGCCTGATTTACTGCTGTATCTATATCATTTTTAGATACAGTTGAAAGACGGAAATTAACCAAAAGGGTCAAATACGCTGTTACCACAATAACTATTAAAGTAATTGTAAATAAAAACTTTTTGGGCATATCTTAATTATCTTTCAGATTTACAATAATTACCACTACCTAAACTGATGACTATTCCAGCCATCTCCATTTTAAGTAGGTTTGCAGAAACTTCAGCTGCAGTTAGATGAAGTAATCTGCATAATTCATCTATATGTCTATTTTCATTATCCAAACAATCTAAGATTTTATTTTCATTTTCTGAAAGTTTGGTCCTATCCATAATTCTTGATTCATTATTCATAATTCTAGTTAATCCCAGATCTTCTAAAATCTCAGTCGCAGAGGTCACGGGTCTTGCTCCTTCTTTGATTAAATCAATTGGCCCCATTGAGAGATCAGAAGTAATAGGACCTGGCACAGCATATACATCCCTACCCTGTTCTAAAGCCACCCTGGCAGTAATTAATGATCCGGAGTCAGATGCAGCTTCTGTTACTAAAACAGCTCTCGATAAACCTGAAATAATTCTATTTCTTGATGGAAAATTCCCAGGCAGTGATGGATAATCAGGAGGAAATTCAGAAATAACTGCTCCATGTCCTTCTGATATTTTTTTGGCAAGAGAGATATTTTCAGGAGGAAAAATTCGATTCAAGCCTCCCCCTAATATAGCTAAAGTTCTGCCTCCAGATTCTAAAGTGGTTTGGTGGGCAACACTGTCAACCCCCCTTGCCAATCCTGAAACTATAGTTAAACCAGCTGACACTAAACCTCTAACAAATTGTTTTGTCACAACAGTTCCATAACCTGTTATTTTTCTTGTTCCAACTACAGCAATTGACTGCTCGTCGATCGGTAAAATCTCTCCTTTAAAATAAATAACTGTTGGGGGATCATAAATTAAAGATAAAGATTTTGGATATTCTTCATCAAAAACACTCATCCATTTGATTCCAGAATCTTCTATGGATTTTGCATACTCAAGGGGATCTAAATTTCTACGAATTTCTAACAATATTTCTACTGTATTTCTTGGAATTCCAATTTTTTGGAATTCTACTCCTTCTGCCTCCCAGGCAATTTTTGGATCCTTGAAATAATTTAATACAGCCTTAAGTCTAATTGGACCCAGTCCATCTATAGAATGAAGGGCAAGTAAATATGGAGTATTATTCATCAATTCTCATCATGATCCCTTTTAGGAAATGGTATGTACAAATTTAAATCCGGTTCTGATTTTGTATATATACTTACATTTGTCTCTGGTTTTAAATCACCAATAGTAGAAAAGTCTTGTGATTCAAAGTGCAGCTTTGTATGCAACAAGCGTCTTTCTTCTTCTGAAAGACTTCCTTCTAAATTAGCAATAAATTGTCTTCTTGCATCAACTGATCGGATACCGTCAAATCCAAAATAAAGCGGGGCTTGTGCCTTAACATCAAAAGGAGACTCACTATTACCAGTAGCAGAGGTTAATAATCCAAATAATATTTTAACCTTATCTTTATAACCAAACCATATTTTGTCCCCCGCTACTAGATCATTTATTTGAGCAACTGATAAATCAGGGTTTGAAGCAACAAGCCTTAATGCTTCTGTCATTGCTTCATTAACTACTAAACCTTCACTTCGCTCTCCTGGATAGAAAACTTCAGTACCGGATTGTAAACCATCACCTTGACCCAAACCTCTAGATGACAAAACATGTAGAACTTCATGATCAATGGTTTTTTCCACCTCATTTTGTTCCTGAGAAATTAAAACTTCAACTCTATCTCTAAATGGAATAGTAAATCCAAATCCTTGTTTATTTAAATACTGTGTTAATTTAATGTTAATATCTAGACCTTCCCTTTCTATAGCTTCCAATTTTGGATCCCATCGTTCTTGATGTTTTCTTATATCATGCTCTCTTCGCATCTCTCTTGATATAAAACTGTCCAGCTGATGACGGGTTACTATATGAACACCGACATTTTTAGCTCTGTCAGTAATTGAATCTGGTAAGTCATAAAATGATCTATACATCTCTACAGATTGGTGTACTAAAGTTGTGTGTTGTTCTTGAGAAGGACCTAGCTCATTACCATATCTAATTATATTTACCCACTGTCTAGGTAACTCTCTCAAATTATCCATTATTCATATTATATGACATCTTAATTTATCTCGTGCATTATTTATCTGGTGCATTCTTTCATGACTTTGTATCATTTTGTTTCCGATCGTAAACAATTTGATTAAAAATCAACATTCTCAGCTTCAATTACTCTCACCCACTCCTTTATCCCTAACTTGTTTATATAGTCTCTTAACATTTCTGTGCAATCTTTCTTTGTTACCCATATACTTTTTTGTAATTGCTTAAAACCTAACCATTTTAATTTATACCTTAATAAATCCCTAGCCTTCCTTCTTTTTTCTGGAATATCCCAAATTACTATCCGCCATTTCCCATCCCATTTTTCATCATCTGATTTTATTTTTTCCCATAGAACTTTATCTTTTCCACTATCAGTTAGTCTAGCAACTAGCTTCTCATCACTTACTAGTTCTATTAGACCATTTTCCCTTAATCGTTTTAAGGCAACTGAAAGTTGTGACTTTTTAAGATCTCTTCCTACCAGAAGAGGATTATATGCAAAATCCTCAAAAGCTAAATATCCGTCTACGGATTTTTCCATAGCCAGAAGAATAAGATTTGTTAAACTCTTTTTAAAAGCCATACATCATTTTATTCACGATCGTGAATAATTTGTCAATGGATAATTTAATCACTTATTTATTACGTAATATATTACGTAACTAATTACGTAGATTTAATGAGAGATTGCTTCTCCGCCAGCTGGCGGATCGCAATGACGGGGTTATTCTCCTAAAGTTCTGGCTGCAGGTGAAGCTTCCTGATAAAGATCTTTTATCAAATTATTTTTATCCTCAGATAAATAATATCTAAAAGCTTCTTTGACTATTGGTGAGGCAACTGATGATCCTTCCCCGCCTCCTTCAATAAGTACTGTCATAGCAATCTTTGGATCAGTTGATGGTCCATATCCTGTATACCAGGCATGAGTTCTGTTTCTGGAGTCACCAAATTCAGCTGTCCCTGTTTTTCCAGCTGTAGATATTGGAAATGTAAAAAAAGGCCAGGCAGTTCCACCATTTTTTGTGACCAATTCTAAACCATCTTTTATTAAATCAATTCTTTCCTGACTGGTGATATTTGAAATTAAGATTTTTGGTTTAAAGTCAGATAGAATTAGTTGTGGTTTATATAAGACTCCATTATTTGCTACAAAAGATGTAAAGCCTAAAACCTGCAAAGGAGTTGTCAGTAGAAATCCCTGTCCTATTGCCATATGTAAAGTATCCCCAGGATACCAGCCTTCTCCAAAATTCTCTCTTTTCCACCCATCATCCGGCACTAGCCCCATTTCTTCCCCAGGTAAATCTATTTCCATCTTACTTCCTAGTTTCAATTTCCTGGACCAATCAATAAGTTCTTTTTCCCCAATAATTCTGGCAATTTCATAAAAATAAATATCATTTGATCTCTGAAGACCCTTTAATAAATTAACCGACCCTTCAGTCCTGCCATATTGGGTGAAATACCAATTAGAAAAACTAAAACTTCCTAAATGTATAATTCCATTATCCTGAAAGGCGGTATTGGCATTTATCTTACCTGAAGAAAGTGCTGCCAAAGATGAAACTATCTTATATGTTGAACCAGGAGGATAAGCCCCACTGATAGCTCTGTTTAGAATTGGTGAGGAAGGATTTTGAAAAATCTCTAATATTGCTGAGTCATCTTGTTTGCTGGTAAAATAATTCGGGTCAAATGAAGGATAGGAAAGCAATGCCAAAACCTGACCAGACTTAGGATCTACTGCCAAAGCAGCCCCGCAGCAGCTTCCAACTTTGGGCAAAGTTTTAGCAAATTGCTGATAAATTATATTTTGCAAATCAGCATCAATTGTTAAATAAATATTTTGACCGGCAATAGGAACATTTTCCCTTAAAGTTCTAAGTTTTCTTCCTGAAGAATCAACTTCAATGATTTCTCCACCATCAATGCCTCTTAAAAGACTTTCATACTGCGCCTCAATTCCTGATTTTCCAACTCTGTCTCCCAAGTTATATTTTTTAAAATCCGTTTTTAACTGATCCTCTGAAATTTCACCAACATATCCTAAAACATGAGCAAATTGTTCCCCCATTGGATAAGTTCTAACATTATCAACTTCTAAATTAATTGCTCTTGGATCATTTTTAACCTCCAATTCCAATGCTTCGTCACGCGTTATTAATCTTGCTTTTTTCGACTCTGGATTAAAAAGTCTGAAAGCCGGGGAATTAGAAGCTAAGATTTTTCCATTCCTATCATAAATTACCCCTCTTGGGGCGTGTATCAGTTTAATTTGAATTCTATTGCCGTCAGCCAGTCTTTTATTTTCCTCACCCTTAGCAATTTGAAGGTGATAAAGCCTAATAAAAATTACAAAAAAAGAAATAAGACAAATAATGTAAAAGGCAGTAATTCTCCAGGGACTTCTTGATAGTTTACTGCCAAAACTTAAATCAAAATTTGGCAGAAGTAAATCTTTCCATTCCTTCTCCTCTTTTTTAAAATATCCAACCTTACTCAAAGAGAAGCTCCGCTTACTGGTAACTTTTGCCAATTCATCTGGAAAACCAAAACCTAAAGATCTTTTTTTTCGCATATTAAACACGCAGTTTTATATCTTTTCTTGCAATAAATCTTTCTTCCCAAAGTCTAACAATATAAAAAATTGGTAAAGATAAAAGTGCCTCCGGTAAGACTGTATTAAAAACTTTGGGTAAAGGTGTTTCACCCATCAATAACTCCTTAATTACCAACAGTATAAAAGATAGAGGAATTATCAAAAAAGGATTTCCGGTTAATCTGGATTTAGAAATAATCTGAGTAGTTTGTACAATTGAAAGATAAATAATACTTCTTATTCCCAAAGTGTTTAAATTTAGGTGAGAATCTAAAAGTCCAAAAGCAAATGCCAGATATAAATTAAATCTATCTATTCTTATATAGCTTCTGCAGATTAAAACAATCAGTACCAAATCTAAAGGCATAACTGAAGATTGAAAAAAAGATAAAACTATTAAAATGCCTATTAAAGTTTTCAAAAATTAATCCTCCAATATTACAAATACTAATTCTAAATCTCTGATATCAAAATTTGGGGCGACTTTTGCCTGTTTAAAAACTTCATTTTCCCTATTTAAAACCTCTGTAACTTTGCCTAAAATTAACCCCCTGGGTAAAAATCCTTCTGTGCCCTCTGAATAAACTAAATCACCAATATTTATTTTTTCCTCATGCAGAATTTTATCTAAAAGCATTTCAGAGCCAAATTGTCCAATCAGAACACCCTTACCCCGACTCTCCAAACCTTGAGAAAATGCAGCAACTTTTGAATCAGGGTCAGATAAAAGCTGAATGTTGGCAGACCTTTCAGATAAATTTACAATCTTCCCAAGATAGTTATCATTAAAAACAACTGCTAATCCTAGTTCTAATCCACTTTCAGATCCTTTATCAATTTTCAGATATCTTTTAAGACCGATAGGTCTGGCAGGGACTAGATTATATGTTGAAGGATCCAAAAACATTGATTGAGAAATTACGCTTTTTGTTTCATTTAGCTCTTTTCTAATTTTGGCATTTTCAGAAAGAAGAGATGCTAGTTGTTCTTTTAAAGCGTTATTTTCCAGGCTGGCTACACGGGCTTGGAAAACATATTCAAATTGTTTACTAATATCTTTATTTGTTTGATACAACCCAAAAGAAATTGGATTAGTAATAAATGATGCACCTTTTTGAAGAAAACTTAAGAAGTGAATTGAATCAAGCCAAAAGATCAGGAAACTTATTAAGATTAAAACTATGGACAGTCTGAAATCAGGAATACTTTTACTCATAGTTGGGCGAAAACAAATATAACATATGCTACACTAAAATTCATGAAAAGTTTAAAAGAAATAAATATTCTTCATTTTTTAAATGATGGAGTCAGATCTACTTTTGTAACTTTACTGCCCTTTATTGCTAAAGACCTTCATATTAGTCTTTCCAGCATAGGTTTCTTAGGTTCTGCTCAAGCTTTATTTGGATCTTTACTGGCATTGCCTGCAGGATTTTTAGCATCCAGATTTGGAGGATTTCGTTTACTGGCCTTTTTGCTTCTTATTTATTCTGCAGGTGCTTTAAGTGCCAGCCTAGCTCCCAATCTTCTGTTTATTACTTTTGCCTTTTTTTTGGGAGCAGCTGGATTTGGAATGTTCCATACTGTTGGTTTCTCCTTAGTTGCCAAAATAACTAACAAAAGAAACATGGGTAAAATTATGGGTAATTTTACCTCTATTGGAGATATCGGTAGAGTTGCTCTCCCACCTGCTTGTGTATTTATATCCTTAACACTTGGGTGGAGAATTTCAATGCTAACAATCGCTCTTGTAGGCTTTTTTGCCTTTTTAACTATGCAATATTTTAAACCTAAAGTAGAGATTCATAACTTAGAGAAACACCAAAAAAAAGAAACAAAAAGAGAATTTATAAATCATGTCATCAGACTCTTAAAAACAAGGCGACTAGCTTTAACCTTAATTACTGCTATCATTGATGCTTTAGCCTCCAGTCCTATTTATCTATTTTTACCCTTTGTACTTTTATACAAAGGCATCTCCCTTAATCAATATGGAATTATTGCTACAGTTTTTCTTCTGGGAAGTCTAGTTGGTAAAATCCTTCTCGGACGAGCTGTGGACAGAATTGGAAATTTAAAAATATTTGTCTTATCGGAGATCTCAATGGCTGCAGTTTTAATTTTGATAACGATTTCATCCAATTTTAACCTTATCTTAATCTTAGCTTTTTTACTTGGAAGTTTTACCAGAGGCACCACCCCCATCATACAATCTTTAGTATCTGAAACTTCTCACAAAATTCACTACGATAAAATTTTTGCTATATCAGAATTTTTCATTGGAATTGCAGCTGTAGCAACTGTAATCTCAATGGGAGTTGTTGCTGACAAGACGAATGTCTTATTTGTTTATTATGCTGCATCCTTTCTTGCCCTTTCAGCAATTATCCCGGCATTCCTGCTATCTTTGACAAAGAAGAATTAAAGGATTATCTTTAGCAACATAATGGGTGCCCAAGAAACTGGTAAATCATTTCCTACTATCTTACCGCTTAAAGCTACTCAGGAAGTCTCGGATGTTATAAAAAGCGGTGCTTTTCTTGATGATGTTTTAAAACAGAGTCAACAGAAAGATTGGTTGACTCCTAGGGAAAGAGAATTAGTACACCCTTTAAGACAAAAATTGTCAGATGTAATCTCAGAAGCTAGTCAGGGAAAAGTCACTATTCCGTTAACTGATGAGGAGGTAGCTCTTATAAATAGACACTTAGTTAATTTAATTGATGCTTCTAAAGAAATTGGTAGAGAAGGCAGGAATGGTTTTAGACAGGCAATTCTAGCCTTAGATCTTCCAATCCAAGGAAGAGAAACAGCTCCCGAGGTGCTTTTTTGGCAAGAACAGGAAGAAAAGCATATAAACGGCAATTTAGAATCGTTTCAAAAAAATATGGCCCTGTTTCAAACTTTAAATAGAGCCTTCATTCAGGCTGGAGGTCCAATCCCCACTAGCTTCGCTCCATTTTTACAGGGTTAGTTCTTTGACAAAGAAGCCGTAAAAGGGTATATTTAGTGGAATTAAAATGCCTACATTTAAAGACAAATTAAAACTAAAATGGGATGAAAATAAATTTGTATGTGTTGGTTTAGACTCCTCTGATTTTTCTCTTCTTCAAAAAGTTGTTGATCAAACTTATGATTATGTTTCCAGCTATAAAATAAACTCTGCCTTTTTTGAAGAAGAAGGTGTAAAAGGTTTAGAGAACTTAAAAAAGATTATTCAATATATTAAAGAAAACTATCCTGATATTCCAGTCATACTAGATGCTAAAAGAGGTGATATTGGCAATACTAATGAGGCTTACGCCAGTGCCATTTTTGATGATTTAGGAGCAGACGGAGTAACAGTTCATCCATATTTAGGCAAAGAATCTTTAACTCCATTTTTAAAAAGGGCTGACAAAGGAATATTTATTTTAGCCAGAACTTCTAACCCTGGTGCAGGAGAATTTCAGGATTTGGAAGTTGAGGGGAAACCTTTATACCAAGTTGTTGCCCAACATGTAAAAGATTGGGATGAAAATGGAAATTTAGGAGTTGTTGTTGGAGCAACTTATCCTGAAGAATTAAAAGCGGTAAGAGAAATTGTTGGAGACATGCCAATTTTAGTTCCAGGAATTGGGGCCCAAGGGGGAGATTTGGAAGCTGTATTAAAAAATGGTTTGGATTCTAATCAACAAGGATTGTTAATTGCTTCATCCAGAGGAATAATCTTTGCAGAAGATCCAAAAAAAGCTGCAGAGGATTTACATAATCAGATTAAGGAGATTTTGAAAAATGTCTAACCTAACCAAACTACAAGAAGAATTAGCTGATCTTCTTTTAAATACCAAGATTGAAGCCAAAGTCATTAAAAGAAAACAAAAAGATGATGGCTCATTTTTTTTAGAAGAAGGATCAAGACCAACATCTCCCATTGATTTTGCCAAAGAAGCTGGGGAATTTGCTTTAAAAATTCATGAGGTAAAACCAGATGCTCCTTTATCTCCAATTTATGTAAATTTAAGAAATTTACCGGAAAATGTATTAGAAAAAATTTCAGAAGTTTTAGCAGAAGTAAAAACAGAAACTCAAGAATATTGTACTGGTGTTCCAAAAGCTGCTGTTGTTATAGCAGAGGGATTTTCCAAAGCTTCAGGAGTCCCTTTTATGGATGTATTTGAAAAAATAGGACCTGATACTGATAGAAAAATTGTAATCAAAGAAGGAGTTTCCCCAAAATCTGACACTAAACTTTTAGTTATAGATGATGTTATTGCTCACGGTAAATCTAAACTTGAAGCTTTGGAGGCAGCTAAAGCTGTGGGATTTTATGTAAATATGTTGGTATTAATTGATAGAGAACAAGGTGGAATTGAGCAAGTAGAAAATGAGGGATGCAGAGTTTATGCTGCCATGAAGTTAACAGATATTCTAAATTACTACAATGAAAAAAATATGATTAGTAAAGATCAATATGAAAAATCCATGGAATATTTAAAACCTCATGATTAAACTGCCAGGATTAATTGATATTCATACCCACCTTAGAACTCCAGGTCAAGAACAAAAGGAAGATTTTTATACGGGCACTCAAGCTGCCCTAGCTGGAGGATTTACCACCATTTTGGACATGCCAAACAATCAGCAGCCGATTACCACGCTGGATCGACTCGAGAATAAAATTAAACTAGCAGAGCAAGATATTATCTGCGATGTAGGCTTCCACTTCGGCTCGCTGGGAGATAATCTCCTAGAATTCCAAAATGTTCAAGAAATGGTCTTCGGGTTAAAGCTTTACTTAAATCCAACAACAGGAAACTTTCTGATAAATGAAGAAAAACTTAAATCTATTTATGAGGCCTGGACTGGAAATCAGCCAATAATTTTACACTGTGAAGGGGAAACTTTACCTATGGCCTTAGAAGTAATTAGACAGACAAAAAAGCCAACTCATATTGCCCATGTTTCTAGTGCTGAAGAACTATCCATTATTATTTCTGCAAAAGAAGAAGGACTACCAATAACTTGTGGGGTTACTCCCCACCATTTATTTTTAACTGATATAGATGGCCAAAAACTAGGAGCTTATGGATATATGAAGCCTTATTTAAAAACTCAAGAAGACCAGGATTTTTTATGGAAAAACTTGGATTCAATTGACATCATAGAATCAGACCATGCCCCTCATACTAAAAAAGAAAAAGGCTCTGACAATCCTCCTTTTGGTGTTCCTGGACTTGAAACAACTCTGCCACTTTTATTAACTGCAATGTCTCAAGGAAAACTGGCCATAGCTGACATAACAAGACTTATGTTTACTAACCCTAAAAGAATTTTTAATATTCCAACTGATGAAGATACTTTTGTAGAAGTTGATGAAACCGAAGAATACGCCATAGATAATAAAAATCTTTTTACCAAATGCGGTTGGAGTCCGTTTAATGGTTGGAGAGTTCAGGGAAAAATAAAAACTGTATTTATTAGAGGGATAAAAGTTTTTGAGGATGGAAAAGTTTTATCTAAAAAAGGATCCGGAAAAATTATTTTCCCAAGGCCTTAACATCTTGAGCTAATTCCGGATTCCACATTGCCCCAGTGGCTGATTGAACTAAATCTGCACCAGCTTCTCTGTATTCTAAATAATCGTCGGGCGTCATCACTCCTCCAACTCCCACTATTACAAAATCATATCCTCCCTTTTTCCTGATCTCATTTAATCTTTTAACCATATCCAGTCCTGCCCACTTTATACTTGCTCCACAAATTCCTGCCTTAAGTCTTCCTTCTCCAGGTAAAGCCTGATGACCTTTCTCATCAACAACTGGAGCAGGTATTGTATTAATAACAGAGATTCCATCAACAAAAGGATCTACCCTTTCTACAATATTTTCTAAAAGATTCTGTTGATCTTTGGAAAAATACCCTAGCTTTATTAAAAGTTTTGCTTTGGGTCCAACAGCAACCCTGGCTTTTTTACAAATACTTTCAACAGCATCCGGTGAATAACAAAGTACCCCCTCCGATGCTACATTAGGACAGGATAAATTTAGCTCAATAACTTTTACTCCAGACTCTTTAATTAATTTTGCCCCTAATGCAAAATCATCATAATAATCCTCAGGGCTAAACCCTTCTTTAATTGTTCCAACAATTGAACCAACTAAAATTTGCCCTTTACCTTCTGCTTCTAATGCTTTTTTCATATCTTCCTGCCAGACAGAAGCATCAGGTGAAGGATTGCCAAATGAGTTGGTTATACTAACTTCTGATGAATTTTCAGGAGCATTTAAGCTTCCTTTCAGGGGATTTTTAGATTTTTCTAAAGTTAAATCCCCATCAGTTTTAACAAATAAAACATTTGGGAAAGGATTGCAGGGAAAATCAGCAGTTCTTCTGGTTTTATAATGAATAACATCAAA
>Ga0209542_10000785_pt1 | contig 76492 bp, 83 predicted proteins | sample RifCSPhighO2_01_FD_184028 | JGI IMG/M metagenome (GOLD analysis project Ga0209542, IMG submission 184028) | Soil microbial communities from Rifle, Colorado - Rifle CSP2_plank highO2_0.1 (SPAdes) (version 2) | ecosystem: Environmental > Terrestrial > Deep subsurface > Rock core/Sediment ...
CCAAAAAGATTATCTTCGCTTTGTTGAAATATTTAACTACTACAAACTAATTAAGCCTCCTATTCGATTTTCTTATTACTTGCGTCTGCCTGATGAGAGAAAGGAGCAATTGCTGTCCAATATTGTAAATTCCCAAAGAAAAGTTAAGGTTATTTGCTATTGCCTGATGCCTAACCATTTTCATCTTCTGATAAAACAAATAGCAGATTTTGGTGTTTCTAACTTTTTAAGTCAAAGCACAAACAGTTATACCCGTTATTTCAATACCAAAAGATTTCGCAAGGGGCCAATCTTTCAAGGTACATTTAAGTCTGTTGGAATTGAAAGCGAAGAACAACTAATACATGTTTCCCGATATATTCATATTAACCCATATTCGGCGGGGGTAGTTAAAACTACTAAAGATTTAGAAAATTACCCTTTTTCATCGTTCTCTGAATTTATCAGCGATGAAGTATCTCCAATTTGTGACAAGCAGCCAGTATTGAGTTTGTTCCCATCAAAAGAGGAGTACCGGAAATTTGTTTTAAACCAAGCAGATAATCAGCGCCAGATAGAATTTATTAAACATTTGGTATTAGACACGTAGCCTTCACACCTTTAAGGTGTGATACAGCCGCAACGATAACCCGGGCAAGGTAGCCCTCCAGACCTGGATAAACGAGGCGCTTTCGACTTTCAAATTCAGTCGGTAGAAGGTTTTGGGGGGTCTGATTCTAAGAAAGCGATGAAATCTTCTATGTAGGGATACTCGTGGTCGGAGCGGGGTTTGGAGATTATTTTCAAATTAGGGTTCAGAGAATGAAGAAACTTTTCGGCTTGGGTATAACCTCCGTGGTTGTCGTCAGCGTTTTGAATGCAGAGTATCTTATCTGAGGGGAAAGTTTTTAGCGGTTGGTAATAAGTTTCGTCACCGGGTTTAAAGTCGAGGATGGGAATACCGCAAAAAATGACTTTATTCACTAAATCCGGTTTTTGTTTAAGCACTCCCATAGCGACAGCAGTGCCAATAGACTTGGCGAGAATATTTACCTGCCTGCTGTCAACAAAGTCAATTAGTTTCCGGGTCTCTTTATCCAGCCAATCAGGATCAGCGGTGCCGGTTTCCCAATGGGCATAATTTATGACAATGGCAGGAGTTGTTGAGTCAAGAGCGGATTGGGTTTCTTCGGCCCAAGCCTGGTTTTTAGGAGAATATCCAGGCAGAATAATAGTTTGCATAATTATGGGCTTTCACACCTTTAAGGTGTGATAGATTTGGGATTGCGTTTGGTGCCTAGAGCGCAAGCTGAAGATACTTTGAAGCCGGCAGATTCGGCTTCTTTCCCGGTACAAAACCAGCGGTCGCCCTCAAACCGCCTGATTGTAACTAAGGAATAATAGGGGCAATCCGGAGTGAGATATAAAAACTCATCGCGGTCGAGATCGTGGTTGCCTTTGATGGGGCATTTGGGATCGGGCGGAGTGTCGTCAGTGCAAGCGGATGAATAAATGCCTAGTTTTTGGGTTTTGGCGTATTCATGGGCCGCTTTCATAGCTTCTTTGCCGCTGCCGGGTTCACTGCGGTAGGCGGCGAATCCTTCCCTGATCATAATTTCGTTGATGAATTTGCCGTCGACATAAACTAAAGCGACTATCCGGCCAAACTTATCCACCACCGGCTCTTTGAGCTGAACTTTCCCTTTTTTAAGAAGCTTTCCTAAGCGAGAATAGCTCTCGGGGCCATAACAGTTGTCCTTTTCCGGAGCGTCGATGCCGAAAAGGCGAACAGTTTGCTTGTTTTGTTCCAGAATGAACGTGTCCCCGTCTGCAATTTTGTAAACCGTTTCCCGGGGATCAACAAAACTTATATTTTTAACTGCCAGAGCACTGCCGGCAACAACTACGGCCGTGAGAACTACAGCACCTAGTTTTTTAGCCGGCATTGGTACCAGTATGACACTTTTTCCTCCTCGTCCCACCAACTTTGTCACTTGCTTTAGCCTTCACACCTTTAAGGTGTGATGTGTAACTAGCGCTTGGGAGATTGTTTCTTTCTTCTGGATTTGCCGCCCATGCCGACCATGCGGCGCTGACGTTCCCGGGAGTCACGGGTGAGAAGACCGGCTGTACGAAGAGTAGATTTATAATCTTCTTTAAGGGAAGCCAAAGCCCTGGCTAAACCTAATACCACCGCGTCCAGTTGACCCGACGGGCCGCCGCCGTGAACTTTGACCGAGGCGGAATATTTGGAAAGAGAGAGAAGGTTAAAAGGGAGTGAATATCTGGACTGAGCCAAAGAGCCGGGGAAATAAACCGCAGAGGGTTTACCGTTGACCGTAATTTCACCGGCGCCGGATGTGAGGCGGATTGAAGCAATGGCAGACTTTCTGCGGCCGATGGCGCGGGAGATGATTTTGGGCTTTGTTTCAGACATTTTCTAATTTTATAAATATTTAAATTTTTAGTTTTTAATCAAATATCAATTTTTAATTTCTGAATTTTTAAACTGGGACTGATAGGGGTGGTCGGGACCGGGATAAACGTGGAGGTGTTTTAATAACCTGGCTTTGAGCTTATTGTCCGGAAGCATGCCGGAGACGGCGTGAATAATTATCCGTTCGGGGTGAGTTTGGCGCAGGATTTTAAGAGAAGTAATTTTCATACCTCCCGGGTAACCGGAATGACGATGGTATATTTTTTGCTGTTCCTTTCGACCAGAAACTTTGACCAGGCCAGCGTTTACCACTACGATATGGTCTCCGATATCCAGGTGCCGGACGAAGCTGGTTTTGTGCTTACCCATGAGGATGGAGGCAATCTGAACAGCAAGGCGACCCAATATCTGATCGCGGGCGTCGAAGAAATACCAGGTTCGGGTTGTCTGACCGGATGAGGGGGACAAAGTCTGCATGGCTTATTTTAGAATTATTTAACAAATTCCAGCCGGACCATGGGAGTATTGTCTCCAGTACGATTACCCATTTTAACCAGACGGAGGTAGCCTCCAGGGCGTGTCTTGAAGCGAGGGGCAATGTCGTGAACCAGCTTGTGGACTAATTCTTTGTCCAAAATAACTTTCTCTATTTGACGGATATCATTGAGGCGGGCTCGCCGGGCCTGAGTAACCAGTTTTTCAATCAACGGCTGGGCGGCTTTGGCTTTGGCTTCGGTGGTTTCAATGGCTTCAGAGCGAATAAGAGCTCCTGCCAATCCCTTGAGGAGAGCCTGGCGTTGACCGGTGTCCCGATTTAGTTTCTTGCCGAAAACGTTGTGGGGCATACGCACCCTATCCTAGTTCAAAACCCCGCTGGGTAAGTGCGGCATCAATAACTTTGACAGATTTACCGCCTAAATTTTTGACTTTGGCTAGTTCGGCCCGAGGAACCGCGAGAAGGCTGGATACAGTGTCAAAACCAGCCTTTTGAAGAGCGTTGGCTATGCGGGTGGGTAAATCCAACTCCTCGATGGCAATATTGCTGCCCGCTTGGGGACGGGTGGAGACATCGGTGGAGGCTGAAACCGCAGCCGCCTGTTGGGGGTGAACAATACTAGTGAAATAACTGACCAAGATAGAAGCGGCTGTAGTAAGAGCAGTTTGGGGTGATAAGGTACCGTCGGTAGTGATATCCAGCATTAACTTGTCGTAATTAGTCAGCCGGCCCACGCGCGTGGCGGCAACTTCGTAGTTTACCCTGACTACCGGAGTAAAGCTGGCATCGGTAGGAATAACCCCAATAGTGGTGCTGGTCCTATCTTCGGCCGGAGAGTAACCGAAGCCCGATTCGATGGTGGCTTCTATTTCGAGGTGAGAGTTTTTGTCCGCCAAATGAGCGATTATCAGTTTGGGGTTGGCAATGGTGACGTCAGGAGGGGTGACGAATTGACCAGCCGTGACTTCACCCGGACCTTTAGCAGAAAAAGTGATGCGGGCGGGCTGATCTTTGGTGTAAGTAGGGCGGATTTGTTTGACGGCTAAAATCAGCTGGACAACATCCTCACGCACACCCGGCAGAGTGGTAAATTGGTGGCTGGCCCCCGAAATACTGACGCTGGTGACGGCTGCACCGGGGATAGAGGTATAAAGCACTCGCCGGAGGGCATTGCCTAAAGTGTGGCCAAAACCCTGAGGCAAAGGCTCGATAATAAACTTTCCGAAGTAGTCGGAAAGACTCTCAGTGGTAATAGTAAATTGAGGTTCTTGCATTTAGCGCGAATAGAACTCGACAATGAGTTGTTCATTAACGGGACTGTCAATTTCGCTACGATCAGGAAAGCGGGTCACATGACCCGCTGCAGCTTGGCGCTTGAGCCAGGCGGGGGGAAGATAATCAAGATTTCCGAGGCGCTCTTTGACGTGTGGAATTTCCATCGCCACTTTTTGTAAGGTAATAGTTTGACCAGCTCGTACCTGAAAAGAGGGAATGTTTACAACCGCCCCGTCGACAACCACATGGCCATGGGAAACAAGTTGTCTAGCCATGGAGCGAGAAGGGGCAAACCCAAGACGATAGACGATATTATCCAGACGGGTTTCCAGCAACCGGAGAAGGACTTCCCCGGTCTTGCCTCTTACCTTCCTGGCTTTTTCAAAGTACCCTCGAAATTGTCTTTCCATTATACCATAAATTCGCCGAATCTTTTGCTTTTCCCGAAGCTGGGTGCCGTAGCTGGTAGGGCGGCGGCGGGAACCCTTGGCCCCGTGCTGTCCGGGAGGCTGGGTCGCCCGGCGAAGCTTGTTGCCTTTGCCAAACAAGTCTACCCCCTCCCGTCGGGATAATCTGTTTTTTGGTCCGGTGTAGCGTGCCATATTAGTCGTTGGTTACCAACGAAAATGGGCGAAGGCTTTATTGGCTTCGGCCATACGGTGAGTATCCATCTTTTTCTTAATCGCCCCACCGGTACTATTAGCGGCGTCTATTATCTCCACCGCAAGTTTGTCGGCAAAGGTATGAAATTGGGAATTGGGACGGGAAATGGCGGCTGTGATAAGCCAACGGATAGCCAGTGAGTCGCGACGGGGTCCGCGAACCGGGGACGGGACTTGATAAGCCGCTCCACCGATTCTCCTGGAGCGGACTTCCATTTGGGGTCTGATGTTCTCCAAGGCAGTAAGAAAAACAGGTAAAGGCTCCTGCCCTGTTTGATTTTTAATAATTCCAAACGCGGTGTAGACCTGAGCCCGGGCGACAGATTTTTTTCCGCTTTTCATGACCCGATTGATCAATTTGGTAACTATGTCCGACTGAAAATTAGGGTCAGGGGTAACAATTCTTTTGGGAGCTGGTTTACTGCGCATATCAGCTGGCGGCGGCAACTTTGGGTCCTGAAGTAACTTTGGTCCCATAACGACTACGGCCTTGTTTGCGGGATTCCACCCCAGAGGCATCATATTTGCCTCTGACAATGTGGTATTTGACTCCCGGCAAGTCTTTGACTCTGCCTCCACGGACGAGGACTATGGCATGTTCGGCTATGTTGTGGCCAATCCCCGGAATATAAGCGGTAACATCGGTTTTATTTGAAAGGCGAACACGGGCTACTTTTCTTAATGCCGAATTAGGTTTTCTGGGAGTCATGGTCTTGACAATAGTAACTACTCCGCGTTTGAAAGGATTCACGGAGGTGGTAAATCGCCTATCCTTGGCGTTAAAAGACCGACGCAGAACAGTGGAATGGGCCTTTTTGACCTTAGTTTTACGTCCGATTCTTACGAGCTGGCTGATAGTAGGCATAACGCGGCTAATTATATAACAGCCCGGTCAGGGCTGGTGGGAATAAGACGGCCAATAATCACGTTTTCCTTAAGGCCTAAGAGGGGGTCAATCCGCCCTTCGATTGCGGCTTCCGCCAGCTGGGAGGTGGTCTCGATAAAAGAAGCGGCAGACAGCCAGGAACCGGTTTTCAGGGCGGCTCTGGTGATACCCAAGACGACTACCTGGGCCGAGGCCGGTTCGCCGCCGGCGGCCAGCGTCTTGGTGTTTTCGGCTTCAAATGCAGCCCTATCAATAATGTCTCCAGGCAGAAGAGTGGTGTCTCCCTGGGAGAGTATCCGGACCCTGTCACTCATCCGGCGGACAATTACCTCAAAATGCTTATCATGAATCGGCACCCCTTGGGATTCATAAACCAGCTGGATTTCCTCTATCAGGTACTCCTGAGCCCCATGCTGGCCTCTGACTTCCAAAACCTCCTTTATATCCAAAGAGCCTGTGGCTAATTGAGTACCGGCAGATATCAAATCGCCATCTTCGACTTTGAGCTCGGCAGTTAAGGGGATGAGATACTCCCTCTCTTCGACCGGTTTGACAGAGGCGTTGCGGATCCGGATTTTGTAACCCTCACCCGTCTCGACTACTTCGACCTTACCCGAAATTTCCGCCAGGGGTGAGACCATCTTGGGTGTCCTGGCCTCAAACAGCTCTTCTACTCTGGGTAAGCCCTGGGTGACGTCGATACTACCGACCGACAAACCCCCGCGCTTACCATGCAAAGTCATTTGAGTCCCGGGTTCACCGATACTTTGAGCGGCAACTACTCCTACGGGCTCACCGACATTTACCATAGCCATGGCGGACAGGCTCCAACCATAACAAGCGGCACAAATGCCGTGCCTGGCTTTGCAGGTCAGCGGAGAGCGAACCACCACTTGGGCAACCTGAAGCTGATCAAGCCGGGTAACTTTTTCTTCATCCAACAGGGTGCCGGATGCAAATAATACTTTGCGGGATTTGGGGGAAATAAGGTCGGCGGCCAAGATTCGTCCAAAAATACGGGAGACGAAAGATTTCGCCCGTTTTCCCGTGCGAGAAATCGTGAGCCCAGAATCGCTATGACAGTCGTCAAGGCGGATGATCATGTCGTGGGCAACATCCACTAACCTCCGGGTTAAATAACCCGCATCGGCGGTCCTGATAGCCGTGTCCGACAAGCCTTTCCGCTCACCCCGAGCGGCGGAAACATATTCAAAAGTGGAAAAGCCTTCCCGATAGTTACTCTTTAAAGGAAGGTCAACAATACGACCCATAGGGTCGACAACCAGTCCGCGCATCGCTGATAACTGACGGACTTGTTCCCGGGAGGCTTTTCCGGCTCCGGCATTTATGATCACCCGGATAGGGTTTTCTACGTCGAACAGATCCCAGGTAGCATCGGCCAGTTTTTCCGTGGTATCAAGCCATATTTCCTGGACCAGACGTTTCTTTTCTTCAAAAGTAATAAGACCCAGGGAATAGTTGTTCTCGATCTCAGCAACTTTGGCGTTAGCCTGGTCAATAAAATCTTTTTTGGCGGGGGAAATCATGCAATCGGTGATACTGACAGAAAGTCCGGAGATGGTTCCCGCCCAAAACCCAAGAGCTTTGATATCGTCAATCAGTTTGACAATGGAAGCAGTATCAAGAAGCTTGAAAGCAGAGTTGAAAAGTTTGATCATAACAGAACGGTTCACCGGTTCGTTTATAAAGGGCAGTTTTTCGGGGAGAATTTCATTGAACAGCAGGCGGCCGGGAGTGGTGGCAATGATTTGATGGTTGACCTGGACTTTGGCTGACTGGCAGAGAGGGATGAACCCTGTATGAAAGGCAAGGATGGCTTCCTGCGGAGAAGCGAAGACGGAAGAGTGGACGGGAAGAACCGGATCTACCGAGGTGAGATAGAAATTACCCAGGGCGATTTCTTTGGCTGAAGGGATGGAAATAGGCGTGCCGTCTGCCGGTTTTCTTAAATTTTGCTCGGGCATCATCAATTCTTTGACTTCAGTTATGGCCTCCTGACTCAGGGGAACATGGACGGCCATCTGGTCGCCGTCAAAATCGGCGTTAAACCCGGCACAGATACAAGGATGGATTTGAATCGCCGAACCCTCAATCAACAAAGGGTAAAATGCCTGGATACTCAGCTTGTGCAAAGTGGGGGCGCGGTTTAAAAGGATGGGGTGATTTTTGGTGATTTCCTCAAGGATGTCAAAAACCTCGGGCGGACGAGTTTCCAGCATATTTTTTGCAGATTTGACATTGGGAGCTAAGCCTTGGACGATCATTTGTCTTAAAACAAAGGGTTTAAACATCTCCAAAGCCATATCCTTGGGCAAACCGCATTGATTAATCTTCAGTTCGGGTCCGACGACAATCACCGAGCGGCCGGAATAATCCACCCGCTTACCCAGTAAATTTTGCCGGAAGCGGCCTTGTTTGCCGCGCAGGATATCAGAGAGAGATTTGGAATGAGCGGAAGCAGGCAGCCGGCGAGCCAGAGTGGAGCGCTGGGATGAATCTATAAGAGCGTCGACTGCTTCTTGGAGCATTCTTTTTTCGTTTCGAAGAATTATTTCCGGGGCACCCAAATCAATCAGGTGCTTGAGACGGTTATTACGATTGATTACCCGGCGGTAGAGATCATTTAAGTCTGAGGTGGCAAACCGACCGCCGGAAAGCTGAACCATGGGGCGTAAATCCGGGGGAATGACGGGGAGGATCTTGAGGATCATCCAGGCGGGGTCAATACCAGCCCGCCTAAGCCCGTCAACCACACGTAACCGCTTAGTCGCTTTTATATGGCGCTGGCCGGTAGAGGTGGCTATTTCCTGACGTAAAGCATTGCTTAGGCTACCCAGGTCAAGGTGTCTGATGACTTCAAGGATTGCTTCTGCTCCCATACCTACGGTGGCAAAATCCAAAGCGGAATACTCCGCGAGTTTAGAATATTCTTCTTCAGTCAAAACACTGCCCGGGCGAAGATTTTCGACAATATCCAGAAGTCGGGTGTAAAAGTTGGAAGTCTTTTCTATTTCCGAAGCCTCCTGATCGATAAAGGCTTGGAGAACCTGCTTGGTTTTGAGCTGCAGCTGGTCCAAAGCCAGAGCGGCCGCATCTTCATTGAGAGACTGGTCTTTGAGAGTTTTTATTTCCTGAGCTTCGGATTTTTCCGCTTCTTTACGCCGGGACGAGAAGTCGGATTTGACAGCTTCTTTCTTTTCGGCTGTTTCCCGACGGAGGCGCTCTATGGTTTTTTCCCGAGCCGAATTATCAACCTGGCCGACTATATACTGAGCAAAATAAATGACAGATTCCAAAGCCTTGGGGGCTACATCCATAAGCAGGGACAGCCGGGAAGGAGCACCCTTAAAATACCAGACGTGACACACCGGTGAAGCCAGAGTGATATGGCCCATACGTTCCCGACGAACCCGGGAATGGGTAACTTCCACCCCGCATTTATCACAAATGATGCCTTTGTAGCGAATGCGCTTGTATTTGCCGCAGTAACATTCCCAATCTTTGACCGGGCCAAAAATACGCTCATCGAATAGGCCGTCCTTTTCCGGACGAAGAGTCCGGTAGTTAATGGTTTCGGGTTTCGTGACTTCGCCGCGAGACCAGGTTTTAATAATATCTCCGGAGGCCAGCTTCAGCTGGAGGGCAGAAAAGTCATAAATATTTTTGAATGAATCCTCGCGGATATCGGTTTTTTGGGTCATATCTTATGGTTATTCGTTTTGAGCCAACAACTCATTGGAAGAGGTAATTTGAGTGTCATTAATAAGGACAGCTGCGTCATCGGTAACGGGTGGAGTAACGGAGGCAACGGCTGTATCGTCGACAGGTTTGGTTTTGATCCCAATCGGGATAACCTGAAGACCCAGGCTTTGGAGTTCTTTGACCAAGACGTTAAAGGATTCGGGGACAGAACTGGTGGGTATTTCCAGACCCTTGACTATAGCCTCAAAGGCTTTGGCCCGGCCAACCACGTCATCGGATTTGATAGTCAACATTTCCTGGAGAGTGTGGGCTGCACGATGAGCTTCCAAAGCCCAAACTTCCATTTCTCCTAGTCGTTGGCCTCCCATTTGGGCTTTACCTCCCAGCGGTTGTTGAGTTACCAAAGAATAAGGGCCGGTAGAGCGGGCATGAGTCTTATCCTCAACCATATGGTGAAGTTTGAGAATATAGCCTACCCCAACTACCGTGGGTTTTTCGTAAGGCTGTCCGGAACGACCATCAATAAGAGTAGTCTTACCACTGACGGGAAGGTTGGCGGCACGCATTTGGTCGGCGATTTGGTCCTCGGCAATTTTTTCAAATACGGGGACAGCGATTTTGTGACCAAGGACACTTTCAGCCCAACCTAAACGAGCTTCCAGCAGCTGGCCCAGGTTCATACGAGCCAGAACGGAGATGGGGGAAATCATGACATCCACGGGGGTACCGTCCAGTAAGTGGGGCATATCCGCCACTGGAACAATTCGGCTGATCACTCCTTTATTGCCGTGCCGCCCCGCCAGCTTGTCGCCGACGCTGATTTTTCTGGTTTGGGCGACTTTGACTAAGACTTTTTTGTTTACACCGGGAGGAAGTTCATCCCCGGTCTGCCTGTCCAAAACCTGAATGTCTACAACGATTCCTCTTTCTCCATGGGGCATGCGCAACGAGGTATCACGAACGTCGCGGGCTTTTTCACCAAAAATTGCGCGGAGTAATCTTTCCTCAGCTGAGAGCTCAGTTTCTCCTTTGGGAGCTATTTTTCCAACCAGAATATCATTCGGATTTACTTCAGATCCGATGGTAATTATGCCTTCTATATCCAGGCTGGCCAAAAATGTTTCCCCGACGTTGGGAATATCCCGGGTGAGCTCTTCGGGACCCAATTTTGTGTCGACCACGTCTGCTTCATATTCCTCAATGTGAATGGATGTAAGCACATCTTCTCTGACTAACCTATCCGAGATAACAATGGCATCTTCGTAACCCAGTCCTTCGAACGAAGCATAGGCGATAAACAGGTTTTGCCCCAAGGCGAGTTCCCCCTCCTGAGAAGCCGGACCGTCGACTAACAACTGGCCCCGGGTAATCTTTTGGCCGATAGACACCGCAGGCTGCTGATTGAAACAGGAGCTTTGGGAGGTGCGTTTAAATTTGAGCAGGTGATAAGTTTCCGAATCGCCTTTGAGAGTGATGTTTTCCGCGGGTTTATCATCGACAGTTTTTTTATCCAGTTTGATAACGATTTTTTCCGAGTCGACGTACGAAACTACTCCGGAGTTGCGTGCATAAACACACCAGCCAAGAGCACCGGCGATATCCCGCTCCATGCCGGTACCTATAACCGGACTGGCCGGCCGAAGAAGCGGAACTGCCTGAGTCTGCATGTTGGCTCCCATGAGAGCCCGGTTGGCCGCATCATTGGCCAGAAAAGGGATCAGAGAGGCAGAAGTACCAACTACCTGGCGAGGTACTGCGTCAATCAGATCAACGGTGTCGATGGGACCTTCCATAAAATTTCCCTGATAACGGATAGGCAACCATGTCTCGATCACATATCCGCGGTTGTCAATATGCACATCGCCGTGGGAGATGTGGTATGACTCTTCATCATCAGCGGTAAGGTAAACCAAGTCATTCCCTATTTTGACCCGGGTTTTGCCGCCCACTTTTTCCTTGATAAGTTTTCGGTAAGGAACTTCTAAGAAACCGAAATCATTAACGCGGGTGTACAAAGAAAGATAGGTAACTAAGCCGATGTTGGCTCCTTCGGGTGAACGGACAGGGTCGATCCGACCGTATTGACTACTGTTGACGTCACGGATGCTAAACGAGGCCCGCTCCCGGGTAATGCCTCCCCTGCCCATGACAGTCAGGCGGCGGAGATGGTCTATCTCCGAAAGAGGGTTGGTTTGCTCGAGAATCTGAGACAACTGAGAACTGCGGAAAAACTCATTTACCGCGGCAATAACCGGCCGGGCGTTGACCAACATAGAGGGAACAACCAGTTCGTCAGTCGAAACCAAGCTCATTTTTTCTTTGATAGCCCGTTCCAGACGTAACAGGCCATCCCGAAAAGCAGTCTGGGCAACCAGTTCGCCTACCCGACGGATCCGGCGATTGGCCAAATGGTCAATATCGTCAACCTTGCCATGGCCATTTTGCAAACCGATAAGGTAAGCGATGGCAGATACCAGGTCATCTCTGGTCAGGACCAGCTGATCGGAGTTCAAATTGAGGCGTTTGTTAAGTTTGTACCGTCCGACCTGACCCAAGTCGTAACGCCGGGGATTAAAAAACAGGTCATACATCAGACGCTGGGCATTTTCCAAAACAATCGGCTCACCGGGGCGCATTTTTTTATAAATTTCAACCAAGGCTTCTTCCGCGGTTTTGGTGGTATCTTTGGCCAGAGAACTTTCAAGGTAATGGTGGGAAGAATCAGTGTCGACCTGAGAAAAAGCGGTGGTGAGCTGGTCCGGATCGGACAGGCCCATAGCCCGAAGAAGAGTGGTAACGACAAACTTGCGCCGCCGATCAATCCGGACAGAAATAACATTAGCTCTGGAGATTTCAAATTCCAGCCAAGTGCCACGAATCGGGCGCAGTTCTGCAGTATGCAACAATCGTCCCGATGCGGCATCGAGCTCGAGTCCAAAATATACTCCGGGAGAGCGTACCAATTGGTTAATGACGGCTCTTTCTACCCCGTTGATTATAAATGTACCCCGATTGGTCATTTGGGGTATATCGCCTAAAAATACTTCCGCAGAGGTATTCTTTCCAGTTTGCTTATTAGTAAGCCTGGTTTTAACCCGGAGGGCCGCGGCAAAAGTGAGGCCTTTGTTAAGAGCGTGTTGGGGAGAAATACCGGGTTTTTCTATAGAGTGATCAAGGAATTCCAGAGTCCAGTTTTTGCCAGTAAAGTCTTCGACAGGATTGATTTCAGATAAACTGTTTTTGATGCCATCAGCGAGAAAACCGCGCCATGAGTCATGCTGAATCCGATTTAATTCAAGGGGGGGGAGATTAGGATATGATTGTCCCCAAAAAATGCGGTTGGCTGGCTTCATTTCGAGCTTGGTGTCGGGCGGAAAAAAGAAAAAGGCCTTTTTCGGCGCAAAAAGGCCGGCTAATTTTACCTAGCCTGCTAATAGAATGTCCCACTTATATCAAAGCCGGAGATATTTGTCAATGTTTGAATTATGTTCGGACAAGGACTCGGCATAATGGGTGACCCCGTCCGGATCTGTCAAATAGTACCAATAGGGGGAAGTTTGGGGGGTAAGAACTGCCGTAATCGCAGCCAGACCGGGATTGGCTATAGGGGAAGGAGGAAGTCCAGGGCTGAGATACGTATTGTATACCGAAGGGATCCGGGTGTCAGCTACCGGCTGCCACCAGTCACAAGTGAGTAATTGATTCCGGCATCTGATTGTATCGGAAGCGTATTGAACAGAAGCATCAACCTGTAAAGGCCATCCCGCCTCGAGACGCTTGAGAAGTATACCGGCAATCAGCGGGCGATCCTGATCCTGGTTGGCTTCGCGTTCAACCAGTGAAGCGACAATCAGTAAAGAATATTTTTGTGCCAGGTCCAGTCCGGACTTGCGGGTAAAATTTGAGGTGAGTATTGATATTGCCTCCGGGGCAGAAATGGTTTGAGATATCAAATAAGTGTCAGGGAAAAGTTGGCCTTCCAGCGAAGCTGTCAGAGTCATGAATTTTTCAGAATCAAAGTTTGAGTTGGGGCCGGATAAACTTTCGGCCATTCGGGCTGCGATTTGCTCCCGCCGCCAGCCTTCAGGAAGAGTCACCCAAATGTCTTTGGGACCAACCTTAAGTTGTCTGAGCAGTTCGGGAGTAGATAGGCTGGGGGAGAGAACGTAACCTCCGGGTTGGATAAACTTTTCCCAGGCGGACAGTCGGAGATAGATTTTGGCAACAAGACTTGAACGAATCAGTTTTTGGGCTTTTAATTTTCGGATAACTGACGTTGCCGACTCGTCTTTGGTGATCACAAAAGAAATTTTCGCGGGAGTTGGGGAGACAGGCCGGAGCAGATATAATCCCAAGATAAAGACGGCGAGAGATAAAAAAAGGGTTGCGAGAAGGAGTTTCACACTTCTTCAAAAAGAGCGCGGCGATATTTTCCGGTAGTTTGTTCCTTGATAAAGATGCGGTGGCACTTCGGGCAAACTGTCTTTGTGCCTTTGGCATGCGGTTCCACCTGACCCGAGTTTAAGTCACTGCCGCAACCTACACACCGACCCTGGGACAAAAGCCAGGCTTGAACCGGAGCGATAACATTTTTGAACATCTGGCATTGACTTTACTGGTTTGGAGGAACCGAGTCAAGTTATTTTTTGCGGCGATAAAAGGGAAGTTTATCCTCGATTTTTTCGACTAATTCACTGATGACCAGCGGCGGCGTTTCGAGTTCCTTTTCCAGGCTGGATTGAATTCTGGTGGTATCAACCGGAGTCAGCATCCTTTCTAACTCCGGGTCGGGCTCGGATTTGGGGAAATGGACTTTGTAAATTTGGGAAAGAAGCTTGAGACATTTAGTAATTTCTCTTTCCGCAATTTCATTAATCTGCAGGTGTATTTCTTCGCGCAAGGTATCGATTGTAGATTGGCGGTTCTGACTGATGAGAACGAAAATCGCAAGTGCAATGGCCTCAAGCGAAACCAGCATAGTGAGGAAGGTAAACGGGTAGGGATCAACGATGGTGAATCCGGGAATACGGCCGGTATTGCCCAGAATCCAAAAAACGAACAAGGTTAAATTAAGGATAAAAAAAGTGAAACTGCCGGAAGCACGATTGATTTGGTCAGCCAGGAGTTCCGGGAAACGGCGGTGCTTCAGTAGCTTGGCTTCGATGGAATGAGGGTTCGGCATAGTTTAAGTGTGACCCGACGGACTTGGAGTGTCAAGCCAGTTTTGGAGAATCAGGGCGGCGGCGGCTGTGTGCTCGAGACGAGCCCGTTTGCGCTGACCTGTATGGCGCAAAGACATTAGGGCATCATGGGAGGATAGAGTTTCATCCACAACTATAAGTTCGAAGTTTAAGTTTCGCAGTTCGTCGATAAATTTTTTGACTTGTTGTTTGAGGGGGCCGTCGGGCAATCCGATGATAATGGCTTTAACAGCGTGTTTTTCAGCTAGGGTGGAGATGATATCCAAAGCTTTGGGGGTACTGATAGTAGCCAGAGGCTGGGCCAATGGACCAACGGCCAGAGCCACGCCGATTTTTTTGGCTCCATAATCAAGACCCAGATAATTCACAAGCTTAGTTTACCAGCTCGGCGGTGGCGACAAAGCGGCGCCAGTAAGTGCCTAAGGGGACACAGGTAATATGACTTGTTGTTTGAGGGGGCCGTCGGGCAATCCGACGATAATGGCTTTAACAGCGTGTTTTTCAGCTAGGGTGGAGATGATATCCAAAGCTTTGGGGGTACTGATAGTAGCCAGAGGCTGGGCCAATGGACCAACGGCCAGAGCCACGCCGATTTTTTTGGCCCCATAATCAAGACCCAGATAATTCACAAGCTTAGTTTACCAGCTCGGCGGTGGCTACAAAGCGGCGCCAGTAAGTGCCTAAGGGGACACAGGTAATAAGAGTAAGCTGGTAACGATCGTAATGCTGGGTCAGAACCTCGATCTGGTTGGGGCGAACTTCCTGGGTTTTTTTGATAACGTAGCGGTAAGTAATACCGTCATATTTAACAATCACCTCGTCGCCGACTTGGGCTTTGGGCAAGGGATTAAAAATGGTCAAGGGATAGCCGGGGCGATACAGCTGAGGCAAAGAGGAATGACCAAAGACAACGGTGTTGCCGTAACTGCCGGGTAAGACGGTGCCGGGATAGTGGATGGCATTTTGCTTGAGATCGGTGCCGTTGACCTCCACAGTGACGTCCTGCATCTGCAGGCGGGGTATAGACAGAGAGAAATGCGTGACTTTACTGGGTGGCGGGCTGGGAGAAGAGGGGGCATTTTCAAACCATGAGGTGGCCAGAGTATAGTCGATGCTGGCCAATCCTAAGGCATTAACAACAAAGGTAGCAGGGCGGCCGGAGGTAGCGGTGGGATCAAGAAGCCGGGGATTGGGATAAAGCAGGAAACGAAGGTGGGACAAGGCGATAGGGAAGACGGCACTGGCAAGCAGAAGTACTCCGGCAAACAAAAAAAGGGTGGATATAATCCGGGTTGGCTTTTGGGACATTTAGGGTGAGGCCTGAATTTGAAGTTTAATCCGATCAGAAATATGGGGTAAGGTCAAAAATTTGGCGGGTAGGCGGGGGGAAACAACAAACTCAATTGCGGATACTGCAGGCAGACCACTAAGGAAATCGCGCGCGGAAGAAGCACTTTTGCCGGTAATACTTTTGATAATAGAGCCCGTGTCATACTCCGGCATGAGAAAAGCCTTGACATCGACATTAAGCGAAACGGTATCCGCACCAGTGCTTTTGACAGTAAAGCTGTGACGAATATCTTCAGTAAGAGCGAATCCTTGCGGGACTAAAGGCTTCAGAGAGTTTGAAATCAGGCTATCCAGATCATTTTTTGAAAAAACAAGGCCACGGGCTTTGACTGACAAACGCAGTGTAACTTCGTCGGCTACTTCTCCTTCTTTATGGCTTAATTCTTCAGAAACAGTTTGTAATTGGACCGACTCGGTAACCAAGCTATCGGAAGCGGAAACTTTACCGGAGAGTTCCTGCTGGGCCAGGTCTTTCAAGCTGTCGGAAATTTTTGAGCGCAAGGAAGCCAGGTCGTCTTTGGCAACAGCTTTGACTTGTTGGCTGGTACCCCCGGAGAAAGCGGTGTCGTTTTTGGCCACGAAGTCCAGGGTGGAGAAATTTCCAATTTTAAATTGAGTACCGGCAGAAAGATTGCTATCACTTCCGATTTGGGCTGCTGTGACTTTGGCTGTGGTTTTGCCGGGCTGGTATGAATTCGGGTCGGCTGTTCCGGAGGCCGAAGCGACCTGGATTTCGGTATCAAACACAAATTTAGGTCCAGAAGGTGAAGTGATAACTGTGCCTGAGGGAAAAGTCCGGGGGACGGAGGTGCCGTTGATAACTGTAATCGAACCTACGGCTTTATCCCCAATTAACTTCGAACCGGTGGCGGGTAAGGTTTGGTCATCAGATACTGTGACCTCTAGAAATCCGGAAGGCAGTTGAGACTTAGTCGTGTCCACATCGGCGGTCTGGGCCGCGGCAGTAAGTTCAAACTGGTGAGCAAGAGGCTGGAGGTTAACTGATAGGACAACAGTCGCGGTAGGCAAGAACCAGTAAGCTGCCAGCAGGCCCAAACCCAAGGTAATAATCAAACCTATGCTGGCCAGGGGGGCAGGAAAAACGGACAAGCGGGGGAAACGAATCCGGGGAAAGGAAACAACGGGCAGACGAAAAGTTCGGCGAGCAGGTGCGGAGGCAGACGGGAGAGGGGGAGGGGGTACTGGGGAAGCCGGTTGGGGAGGAGGAAGGTGGGCCACATCCGCTTCCGGGATAAATCCGAGGTCGGCTACTGACGCTGACTGCGACGGGGGGGTGGAAGGAGGACCAGAAGCAGGGATTGCATCCACGGTTTGAATCACTTCCCCCCCACCGGCAAGAGCGACAGCCCGGACGGTAAAGCCGGGAGACAAAATTTCAATTTTTGGGAAATGCAAAAAGGGCAAACGAGTCTGAGGCGCCTGCCAAGGATGTTTCAAAAGGGTCTGCTTAATTTCCTCCAGGTTCTGACTATCATCATATAAAAGTATCCGGGAAGGGAGCAGGTCCACGTGGCTGAAGCGGCTCAGGCCTTCGGTGACGTCGGAAACCACATCAGAGCTCCTGGTGACATAATTAGTCCGATCTATCTTACCAGCCTTCGGTGACGTCGGAAACCACATCAGAGCTCCTGGTGACATAATTAGTCCGATCTATCTTACCAAGACGGGCTAGGGTCACTTCCAGATATTGGGGCCAAAAACCTAATAAAAGAGCGGTAATAGGAGTGCCTTCGGAATTTTGCAGGAACCTAACGACGGCTTCTGTCGTAACCACGAAACCAACCGCGGTCAGGGATAACTTCTGGGTCAGAATTTTGAGAGTTTTAAGATGCGGGGGGGAAATTTTTTCCTGATCGATCCAATCCGCCGGCAAACCTAAAATAACTTTTTGGGGTTGAGTATTACCGGAGCTGTCCACACGTTCTGCAGCGTCGGTCAAAGACCTGTCGCAAGCCTGAATCAGACTGTCGTCGCCGGTGCCGTCCCAGCTGACCCGATTACTAACGGACAAAACCTGAGGGTTGGCATTGACGACTGTCCAGACGGCGCTGTTGACCGTATGGCGGTCGATTTCCAGGGACTGTCCAGACGGCGCTGTTGACCGTATGGCGGTCGATTTCCAGGGCAAAAAAATATTCACGGGAAGAGGGAGTATTTTTTTTGAAAAATGGCAGGGGCACAGAGAGTTAATAGTTAATAGTTAATAGTGAATAGTAATAATTAATCGGTGATTTGGGCATAGAGGCGACGAATTCCTGAGCCGGCGGACTCTTCCTTGACTATCTTAATACGACCTATCATTCCAGTCGAGCTGACATGAGGCCCGACGCAAACTTCTTTGGAATAATCCCCTATCCGGTAGACAGAAGTGAGGCGTGGGTATTTTTCGGGGAAAAATGCCAAAGCTCCTTCAGCTAAAGCCTGACTTTTAGGCATTTCCCGACGGGTGACTGGTAAATTGGCAGTGATCTTGTCGTTAATAACGGTTTCGACTTTCTGTAATTGCTCGGGGGTAAGTTTTGCAGGATGGGAAAAATCGAATCTTAAACGCTCGGAGTTGATATTACTCCCCTTTTGTTGCACGTGATTTCCCAGTACGTCGCGTAATGCCTGGTGTAATAAGTGGGTAGCCGTATGGTATTTGACTACAGCTTCTGACTTATCCGCCAGCCCACCCCTAAACATCCCAGCCGAAGCAGTGCGGGATAACTCCTGGTGTTTTTGAAACTGCTTATTAAATTCTTGGCGGTCAAACTGCAATCCTTTTTCCTGATAAAACTCTTCTATAACATCTGGCGGTAAACCGTAAGTTTGGAATAAATCAAATGGGCTTACTTTTCCAATTTTTTTGAAGCTGTCTTTAAGGGTTTTGCGGAATTTGTCGTGCTCGTTGACAATAATTTCAATTATTTTATCAGTGTTAGCCTGATCAAAATAAGAAGTACCGGAGTAAGTGGAAAAAACCGCTTTGACGATAACCTGATAGTCAATATTTGAGGAAAGTTGCTGGAGTTTGACCATGGACCGACGAAGCAGGCGGCGTAAAAAATATCCCTGGGCTTTATTTGACGGGGTTACACCATCGGAAATTAAAAAAACAGAGGCTTTCAGGTGATCAGCAATAATGCGGGTAGTAGGAGAAATGTTTCCTCCAAGTACATCTATTATCCGGGTGTATAAATCAGTTTTAAAAATATCGGAGAGATTGTTGACGGAGGCAGTTAACCGTTCCAATCCCCCTCCGAAGTCAATATTGTTCTTTTCCAATGGAACAAATCCGCTTTCGGTTTTTTTGTAGGTCATGAAGACGGAGTTACCGATTTCTAAAAATCGGCCGCAATCACAATTCGGGTGGCATTCCGGTCCATATTTGGGATCGTGGGGGGTACCGAAATCATAAAAAACTTCACTATCCGGACCACCCGGTTCACCGACTGGCATATCAGCTTTGATTCCCGCTCGGGACCACCAATTTTTGGTTTCATCGTAGTAGAAAATATGGTCTTTTGGAATGCCTAAACTTTTCCAAATATCTGCAGTTTCTTCATCCCTGGAAATTTGGCTGTCCCCGGCAAAAACTGAAACGTAAAGTTTTTCCGAAGGCAAACTTAATTCTTTGGTCATTAATTCATGAAACCAGGCGAGTTGTTCTTTTTTGAAGTAGTCACCCAAAGACCAATTTCCCAGCATTTCGAAAAAGGTGTCGTGGCGGTTATCGCCGACTTCTTCGATATCCTGGCTACGAAAACATTTTTGGGAATTGACAAAACGTGTACCTAGGGGATGCGGTTCTCCCAGAAGATACGGGACCATGGGCTGCATACCGGAGCTGGTGAAAAGAGTGGTGGGATCGTTTTCGGGGACGAGAGGAGCAGAAGGGATGATTTTGTGGCCTCGGGCGACAAAAAAATCCAGATATTTTTGGCGCAACCGGTCAGCCGAAAGCATGGTTCGATTTTAACATTGGCTTTCCAAGCACATTTATGTAAAATTAATCCGGTGCCTGAAATTCAAATTGCCAGGTCAAGGAATTGGGTAAGATTAGGCGTAATCTTTATTTTTGCGGGAAGTTTTTTTCTGTCAGGAGTGGGAATAGAGAGATACAGACAAAGGAAACCGGGAAATTTTAGCTCTCCCATACAAATTCCTAAGGTGGTTGTGAAACCGGCAGGTATATATGCCTGCAACGAAGATAGTGACTGCCATGTGGTCATTGACAAGAGTAAACCTTGCCCATGTAATGAGGCGATAAATAAGGAGTTTGTGGCAGGATTTGAATTTGAGGCCTACGAAAACCCTTATCCACCCACCGCAATTACCGAAGCAAATATCGCTTGTGACAGATGCTCATTTTTAGGATCATCGGCTTGTGTTAATAACCGGTGCGGATTGGTGTGGCAAAAAGGCGAGGTAAATACAAGCATTTGGAAAACGTTCTTTGAGAACAAGTCCAAATTAAAGTTCAAATATCCATCGACGTGGAAAGTAATTAGCAAATCTAAGAATTATGACCTTTGGCCCGATATCCCAGAATCTGCTTTTTGGTTTATGGATGTGACCGTGGCAGATGAAAATGGACGGGAATTACTAAAATTCCGGGATATCGAGCCTGAAATGGGGAGTCCGGTTTCCGCAATCAGAGCTGATCAATTCGTCTGGTTACCAGATCGGAAAACTGCTAGAGGAGTTTTGGGAATAGAAAATGGTTACTACTTTGAAGAGATGCTTTCTAAATGCGGTAAAAGCACTATTGGTAACAATGAAATCACTAACGGGGATGATGGGTGGTATTGTTTAGATAATAGCTGGGGCCCGACCACTTCTTGGAGTGGATATTATGTATATGTAGTAAAGGCAGGGTACGTGGATGAACAAACCTGGAGTATTTTAGACGCGATTGTGTTGTCTCACTCAAAGTAGAAGAGAATATCACGAGGGGCGGATGGGCAACCCCGAGCGGCGGAAGAGGTGGGGGCGACTGCGCGGAGATTCGTTTTTGGTTTTGTAGCCTTCACACCTTTAAGGTGTGAAACGTGTCACGAGGGGCGGAGGGGAAGACCCGAGCGGCGGAAGAGGCGGGGGCGATTGCGCGGAGATTCGTTTTTGGTTTTGGGAGGGGAAATGACCCTATCCGGAGTTTGGGCAATTATCTGATCCTGAGTGACGTCGACCAATTCTTTGACTTCGGAGTAAAACTCGTTGACCGCAGTGATGGGGCGGGCGGCAGTTTCGGAGAGGGTTTGAGTATGCTCGAGAATTCGATTAATACGACGCAGAGTGAGACGGAACTCGTGAAGTATATGGAAAACTTGGATAGAAACAAAGGCGATGAGAAAAGTCAAGGTGGTAACGACTACCGCCAGAAGGAGTTGAACAAACAAGGTCATGATGTTTTTTAGATTACCGGCTGGGAGCGGAGTTGTCAACCCGGTTGACGGTTTTGGAGATAGTCGATTTACGACCGGATTTGGCTATCGCGGTAACAACAATTTCATTTGAACCTAATTCCAGAGGGATCCGCAATGAAAAACTGCCCCCTTTGTCCAAAGCTACCAGCTGGCCGTTGACGGAGATAGTAGCCTCGGGGTCGGTTTTGCCGATCACTTCCAGAGTGGATTGATTAACCGATAAAGTACCGGTTGGAGATGAGATTTCCAGAGAAGGAGGTCCAGTGAGCAGGCGGTATTGATAAAAAAGGTACGCGCCGAAAAGGGCAAAAATCAAGGTCATGGTGGCGATGACGGTAGTTCTGGGTGTCCAAAGGCTGGCAGGCTTGACGGGCTGGGTGCCTACCCGGGGGACAATTTGCCCCTGCTGGTTTTCGTCAAAGTCCCGCCTAAATACGGCCAATAAATGCTCGGGGTTAAGACCTAAAAACTCACAATAATTTCTGATAAAACCCCGGGCGACAGTGGCGTTGGGAAGACGGGTGTAGTCATCCACCTCCAGAAATTTGAGGAACTGAGGCCGGATTTTGGTAATCCGGGCTACATCTTCGACTTCAAGTTTTTTAGCTGTGCGGGAGGCTTGTAAAATCTGGCCGGCGGTTTTCATGAAGCAGGTGATGCGGGCGGCAGTTGACGAAGAATAATCTCACGGGGTTTGGCACCGTCAGCCGGGCCGACAACACCTGCGTCCTGGAGCTCATCGAGAATCCGGGCAGCCCGGGCATAGCCGATGCTCAGTTTGCGCTGAAGAAACGAAGCGGATGCACTATCGCTTTGGATTATCAACCGAAAAGCCTCTTCAAATAAAGAATCCCGTTCCCCGCCATCAGCGGCAATGAAAGCGGCTCCTTTACCAGAGCGGCGGGATGAACCGACGGGCATAGTAGTTACTTCCTCGGTATAGTGAGGAGCGACACCTTGTTTTTTGAGAAAATCGATGAGCTGACGAATTTCCCGATCCGAAACGAAAGCACCCTGAATGCGGAGAGGTTTGGCCTGATCAGGAGGAATGTAGAGCATGTCCCCCCGGCCCAACAGCTTTTCGGCTCCAGGCTGATCTATGATGACCCGCGAATCGATCATTGACGAAACGGCAAAAGCGATGCGGGCGGGGATATTGGCTTTGATTAAGCCGGTGATAATATCCACTGAAGGCCGTTGAGTGGAAATTACCAGATGGATCCCGGTCGCCCGAGCCATTTGGGCTATCCGGGTAATTGCGTCCTCGACTTCTACCGGGGCAAACAGCATGATATCCGCAAGCTCATCTATGATAATGATGATATAGGGCATAGCCTGGAAACCGGAAAGCTCGTTGTAGCCTTCCAAATTTCTAACCCCGACTTCAGCAAAAAGCCGATAGCGGCGATCCATTTCAGCCATGGCCCATTTAAGAGCCGAGAGGACTTTTTCGGGTTCGACAATCACCGGGGAAAGGAGATGGGGAATACCGTTAAAACCTGTCAGTTCTACCCGTTTGGGATCGACCATAATCAAGTTCAACTCCTGGGGACTGGCGCGAAAAAGCATAGAGGCGATGAAGGCATTTATGCAAACCGATTTCCCGGACCCCGTGGCTCCGGCTATCAGGATGTGCGGCATGCGGTCTATATCAGCGATGACCGGGGCCCCGGATACATCCAAACCCATGGCGACAGCGATTTTGCTTTTGTGATGTTTCATCGGATCCGATTCAAGGACTTTTCTTAAGGAGACGAATTCAGGGGAGCGGTTGGGAAGCTCGATACCGACAAGCGAGCGGCCGGGAATAGGAGCTTCGATACGGATTTGGCCGGTGGGGGCCGCCAGAGCCAGGGCTAAATCGCTTCCTAAGGCGCTAATCTTGGAGAGCTTGGTGCCAATCGCTACTTCGAGGGCGTACTGGGTAACTGCCGGGCCAAGGTTGACTTCAACTACTTTGGCAATGATACCGAAAGCTTCCAGGGTTTTTTCGATGGTTGAAGCATTAACATTCACATTGCCGCGGTCCGCTTTGCCGGAAATATTTTCTGACAAGAGAGACAGGGGCGGGTAACGCCAGGGGGCAGAGGTGGCGGAAGCGGGGGGGGTGGGGACATATTCAGAGGGTGCGGAAGTTTTGGGTGTTTCGGATTTTGTAAGTTGAGGTGCCGAAGCAGAAGTCGAGGAAGTCATTCCGGACACTTTGATCATCTGGGGCGGAGCGACATCCGGTTTTTGACGGGATAAAGCCGAGGCGATTTGTGAAAAAAATCTGATCAGAAAATTCAATACATCTTCGAAGGGAATATTAAGCATAATAATAAAACCGATTCCAAAACCGGCGGTTAAAAAAAGAAAGGCCCCGGGGGTCGAAAGAAACAGACGGATGTTATCCCAAATCTGCCGACCTATCGACCCGGTATGAACCAGACCAATAGTGGCTATGATCACTACCAAGCTGCCGACAAAAACATGGGGTTCGCTTAAGGTGGATTTGATTTTGGTGATCATCAGGGCGCCGATAATCAAAGGGAAAGGCAGGAAAAAAACCGGAATAAGCCCCAACTGGCTCACCAATAACTGATTTACCCGGGTGAGAAGAATTCCCTGGTGCAAAAAAGAAATCCAGGTCAAACCGGCAACAGCGAACAGAAGAATTGCGGTTAGAGAACTGACCGTAGTTTTTTTCAGTTTGACTTTGAAATTTTTCCGACCAAGAAAAGAGCGCTTGCGGGACATGTTTTTATTATATCCCTTCTATGGCCGTCGTACTCGAGTTTGCAACCAAACGAGAGTTAACGGATATATAACCAGCGCGGTTTGCAGCTCTTTTGTCAGCTCCCGCCTATACTAAAGTTTCGGCGGGCAGGCCGGCGGCCTTCGCTCCTCTTTTTTCAATTGTTTTTTACGCTCAAAACTGATACAAGTAACATAATGGTTGAAACAACAAAAATTGCGATATTCAAAGGTAAAAAAATACGAAAAACTATCCACGCAAACGAGTGGTATTTTTCTATTGTGGATATTATCGAAGCGTTAACAGATAGTAATAAGCCAAGAGATTATTGGTACCGGATGAAACAGAGAGAAAAAGAGTCAAGCGGTGTTGAGTTGTCGACACTTTGTCGACAACTGAAATTGCCGTTCAAACGCTGGTTAGCAAGAGTTGGCTATGAACGGATGCAGGAGATAGAAGATCCCGAGTTAGCCACCAATTATAATTTTCAATTTTCATTTCTCAATTTTCAATCAATTTACATTTGAACAATGACTCAAGTTTCAAATAAATACGATTTGGAGGAGAGAACAACTGTTTTTGCCGAAAGGATAGTTGATCTGTGCAAGAGATGTCCTAAAAACTCAGTCACGATTCCAATACTTGATCAGTTGATCCGCTCTGGAACAAGTATCGGAGCCAATTATTGTGAAGCTAATGTTGCATCAAGTAAAAAAGACTTCAATAGCAAGATATTTATTTGTAAAAAAGAATCGAGGGAAACGAAATATTGGCTAAGACTTCTTGGTAGTGCCTTAGACGATGAAAACTTAAAGCAAGAATGCCGTGATTTATGGAAAGAAGCGCAGGAATTTAACCTGATCTTTTCTAAAATCGTTTCAAAGAAGAAAGTATTAAATGAAAATTAATAAACTGAAAATTCAATGAAAATTGTAAATTTAAAATTGAAAATTATGCTGAAAAAGTTACTATTCTTCGAACCGAAGGTGAGAAGTTTTGGACGGTTGGCTTTTAGTTCTCATTTCATTCGAACGATATTGTCCGGTATTACTCTTCGAGCGCTAGCGAGAAGTCTGTTTCCGACCGCTCGTAGTTCTCACTTCGTTCGAACAATAATACCTGTTTATTCTTCGAGGAGCGCAGCGACGAGAAATTTCATATCCTTATTCCTCATCCTCTCCCTTTTCTTATCATCGGTACTTCCTGCATACGCAGTCACGTTCACTGCCGGGATGGCCAAAAGAGACGGGCCGGGACCGTTTGCGGGAGCACCGATTGTACAAGGAAATTATGATGGAACCGGTACACCTGACAATTTAAGATACACCTCAAGCACAACATTATCTAGTGAATTTAAAAATGTCTATGATTTGAATCAGGGATCGGTTGTGATGTGGGTTACTCCGGAATGGAATGGTAATGACGGAAAAAATCACTACCTGTGGCGTCAGGGTTCAAGCGGCGGAGCCCTTTTTAAATTTTCAAATAATAATCTAAGATTTAATGTAGGAGGACAGATAGTTGATGTAGATGCTTCAACCTGGACTGCTGGCACAACATACAACGTGATTGCCAGGTGGGATATTGATAACACGTTGAATGGTACTAACTACCTCTCACTTTCAGTTAACGATTCACATACTTATGGTGTCACCACTATCCCATCCCCCTCGACAAATACTAATTTTTACGCTGGTGCTAGTAATACATCGCTTGCATCCGATTCTGTTATCGAAGGCTTGACCATATATCGCCGCCCACTTTTTGACGGCACATATGGAATTGATGTAGGCAATGGGGATGAGATAAATCAGATTTACAACTCCGGAAGCGGAAATGATCCGACTTTGATTACCGGAAGCTGGGATGTGGTGTTTGCCCTTCCCACTAATTCTTCAACGGGTGCGCTCGCGACAGGCACCGGCAATGCCTGGACACATCCGCATGCATCAAATCTTCTCTATACCTCCACCACCAACACTGGCGGGTTCATGATGAACGGGACATATACTTCGGATGGTTGGGCAACAGAAAATGGTGATACGCAAAGCTTGACTTTACAACCAGATGAGACAGCTGGGAAAGATACAAGGTTATATTCATATAGTAACGATATCACTAGAAATTATGGAACACATAATATTTTATTAACTTCCTCTTTTGATAAAGCTCTTATTGAATTCGATTTAAGTAATATTTCTGCTTCAGCTATTTTAAATAGCGCAACACTATATACATATCGAAACAATACTGGTACTGATAGAGCCTGGACTGTCAGTGTCTATTCTGTTGCCTCCGGTAATGCAGATTGGCCTGAAGGAACGAAAAATAATGCTACAGGTGTAGCTGGGGATAGTTGTTGGAGCTATAAAGATCAAACTCCTGGTAATGAAACACCTTGGGCTGGATCTGCAGGATTGTCGACGGCTGGTACTGATTATGAATCTGATGTTATTGGTTCTTTTTCTGGAAATCAAACTGACCCTATCGGAACAGAATATTCGACACAGTTAACAGCTAGCCGGGTTCAGGAATGGTTTGGAGAAACTAACACAAATTATGGAATACTGTTTGATCCGAGTAATGGTGGAACCTCTATTGCATCTTCAGATAACGCTACCGCCGCCTATCGTCCAAAACTCGTCGTCAACTACACAGCTCCTCCTACAGTTTCAGCACTTTCCACTTCTGAAAAAATATTTGCAGGAGGGTATAAGACTACCTCATCTGCGGCGAATCAGGGGATCTATTATGACAAAACTGTAACCGCAGGAGATGATTGGGTGATAAGAGCCATTGCCCACTCGGATGGCACAAGTATTCCCAAAGTCATTCTTTATGACCAGACCAACGGGGCCGAAATAGGTTCTCTTACCGGTACAACGACCAGCACCCGCGCCGCACCAAATGTTTTTATCTTCACCGGTGAAGCCCCGGCCTCTTCGACTACGCTCAGAGTGAAGCTGGTGAATACCCAAGCTTCAGGCACCGCCTACTGGCACCAGGTGGAGGTGCTGAGTAACTTAGTCAACAAACCATCAATGGAAACAGGTTCCGGAGATCCGTGGATTCCTGATGGTTGGGCTGGAGGTAACCTTGATGCAGGCGATAGTAGCCAGAGTCTTACAATTGTTCACAGTGGTTCGAGTTCAATCCAGTTTAATACAGGAGCGGCCAATGAAGTGGTATGGGAAAACCCAAGCAGAACAGTTACTGGAAGTAAATTTTACTCGACAGGTTTATATACGTATGGTGATGGCGGAGTTGGATTCAGGCTCGAAGGGGCAGGTGCTCAATTTATTCTTCAAAATGAAACGTCAAACGATCAAGTAAATTCATCAATACTTGCTTCTTGGAACCCCCTTTATGCCATTTACCGTACTCAAAGTACTGCGGCAGAAAGGATTAGTATAAATCCAAAATCCTCGGCGACTGGAAATCGATTTGTTGATGATGTGTATCAATTTCAACTCACAGATGTTTCTCTTACAGTCACCCCAGCTTCGGAGGCCAATTCGACTGAAAATACGGATGAGATTCGGGTGGATGGGAGGGATACGTATGTGCAAAGTTCCGCTTCATCAATCGGGACCACGTCTGGGTTTGTGTCGTTTAATTTCCGTCCCCGTCATGCTGGAGCAGATAGCGTCAAGTTTGCCGAGACAACGAGCGATGATGCCTACGTTATCTCTTTCAATGGTGATGCGGATGATTACATCAAAGTCTATTGGGATTCAGCCAATAATGTAAAGATGGATTATTCAATGGCAGGAACCACTGGAACAGGGACGTGGGATGCCACCAGTGCAATTGCTGCCAATACCGAATATGCAGCAGAAGTGGCATACACCGGTAGCTCAACCATGACCTTTAAGGTGGGAGGAACTACTAGAATTACTTTATCCTCAATCCCATCTGCATTTGGCACAGCTCCCAACACCGTCTACTTTGGAAGTGACACATCAGGAGGCAACCAGGGAGATGCCACATTCAGTAGCATTGTTTTTGACAACACTGCCCCAAGTATTTCTTTAACTGCTTTATCACCAGATCCGAATAATGATAATACTCCGAATTTAACCGGAACAGCAACAGAAGCCATCGGCACAGTATCAACTGTTGAATTTACCATGGACTGTGCAGGAGGTGATTGCTCCGGAGCCAGCTGGACAGCCTGTACGGCTGATGATGCCACCTTTGATGAAGCAGAAGAGGCTTTCACTTGCACCACCTCTGCCCTGTCTGATGCGGAACATACTATTTATGTGCGGGCCACTGATTCAAACGGCAATACTACAGCCGGTGGAAGCGAGAGCAGTGATACCTTTACCGTTGACACCACAGCACCTGGACTTCCGGGAACTCCTACAACTGATACTCCTACCAACTCCACCACCCAAGTCTGGGTCTGGTCTGCTGCCACTGATGCACTTTCGGGTGTGGCCTCTTATGCCTGGAGAGTTCTTGATGCAGCTTTAACCCAGGTGGCCTCAGGAACGACTGCACTTCTTACCGCCACCACCAATCTGGCAGAAGGCATCTATTCGTTTTTTGTCAAAGCCGTTGACAATGCCACTAATCTGGGCAGTGAAAGCGAAGGCAGTGTGACAGTGGATACCACGGCTCCGAGTGTCAGTGTGACCGCTTTGACTCCTGATCCCACATCTGACAATACACCAGCATTTACGGGAACGGCCAATGGCGGGACCACCATTTTGACAGACATTGAATTTCAAGTAGATTCCGTTGCAGGCAGCTGGACTGATTGTACTGCAACAGACGGAACAATCGATGAGACGGAAGAAGACTTTTCCTGTACAACTGAAGCGTTGGCAGACGGCAGCCATACTGTTTATGTGCGGGCAACGGATGAAGCCGCCAACACCACGGCAGAGGTTGATTACGGGACAGATTCATTTAGCGTGGATGCGGGAGTACCGAGTGTTAGCCTAACCGCAGTTTCACCTGATCCCACCACCGACTCCACACCCGTCATATCCGGCACAGCCACTGATACCGGAGGCACCATTTCAACAGTGGAATTCCAGGTGGATGCAACTTCAGGGTCATGGACCAGCTGTAGTGCAGATGACTCAAACTTTGATGAAGCAGAAGAGGCTTTCACTTGTCAGCTTTCAAGCTTAAGCGATGGGGAACATACGGTTTACGTCAGAGCTACGGATAATGCTTCTAATACCTCAACTAACGCTTCTGATACTTTTACTGTTGATACCACTGCTCCTGCCTCATTTGACTTAGATTCGCCGGGAGGAGATACTTATACAAATTCAGAAAGACCTACTTTTAGATGGAAGGCTACAACTGATGCCACCGCCGGACTTTCAAAGTATGTTTTGGAAATAGATAACCCTTCGGCAGGCTCAGGGCAAGCCAGCGGTGACTTCACCATTGACGACATTCCCACTTCAAGAACCACCGACTACGAAACAAATAAATACCTCATTCATTACGAGAACTTTTCCGATTCCGATTCGACCAATAACTACATTTCTGTTTATACCAAGTCTTCGAGTGAATGGAGCTCTGACAGTAACTCCGGCCAAAATGACGGGAAACTGCGGGAAGGGAGAGTTTCTTGGAAGGTAAGGGCAGTTGATAATGCAGGGAATGAAACGTCAAGTTCAAGAACTTTGTTTGTAGACAGAAACAGTCCAAAAGTAGAACTGACCCAAATTAACGATATTCCTTTTTCTTCAACTAATTTTTCTACAACCGATAAAACCCCGACTATCTTTGGCAAAATCACTGATTCACTTGCCGGTGGGGATTCTACTCAGACCCAGGATGAAAATGGACCAAAAATTGCTTCCGGTCCCAAGCAAGTTGAGATTAAGTTAGAGAAGAAAGAAGGACTAGGGTACAAACTGATAACCCTCTACACCATCAACATGGATAAACCTTGGTGGAGTTGTGACGGTAAAGAGGTTGCTGATAATTCAAAACAGAAATGCGACAAATATTTGACTTTTGAATACACATCCAAAGATACCTTAGATTACGGGACATACAAAATTACATTAACCGGAAAAGATAAAGCGGATAACCCTTCAAGCGAAACAACGCTAACGTTAAATGTCACTACTCTGGCTCAAATAACCACACCCGAAGAAAAGAAAATAATTGAGGAAGAAACCAAACCGCTAGCACCGGAGCAAAAAGAAAAAGTCAAAGAAGAACTGGAAATCACTAAACCTACGGCGGTTGAAAAACCGAATGTCCTGGAAGTTGTTGGTTCAAAGATCGCCGAAACTTTAGCTAATCTTTGGTGGGGATTGGTCGATACGGGCAAGACCACCACGAATTCACTGGCAACCGCCTGGAGTAGGTACCAGGCATTCGTTATTGGAACCAATCAAAAAACCGATGCTTTCACAAAAACAATTATTGGTCGAGCCGCTTATGCGGTTACCCAAAGCCTAGCCTTTGTGGGGCGAGGAGTTGGCCAAATACTTACTGCTTTCGGAAAGACAACCCAAACATTATTAGTAGCAGTCGGACAAGGCATCGGTAACACTGCCAAATCTATTGGCGAGGGATATAACCGTTTAGCTAATAATGCGCCGGGGGTAGCCAAGATAATTTTGACCGGAATTGGAAATACAGCCAACTTTGTAGCAAAAGCCATAACCAATACCCTGCAAAAAACAGGATCAGTAATTGCCAGCGCGGCAAACAGTGTGGGAATAATAACCACTGCTCTTGCTCAAAACACAGCTTTGGCGATGGGAAAAATTACAAATCCATTGGCTAGAGTAACAGACAGTATTACTCAAAAAGCAGACCGTTTAGTGGCTAAAACACAACTAACCGTTGAAATTTACAAAGAAGTATGGTTTGACAAAGAACCGACAAAGATTCTCTTGGTAAAGGTAGAGGCTGTGACCCCTACTTCCGCCGTCATCCATTGGCTGACCAACCATCATGCCACTTCAGCAGTCAACTATGGTTTTGATACGTCGTATGGCAGTAAAGTCCAATCGAGTGAGCGGGTAAAAGAACACAGAATGGAGCTAACTAATTTAGAAGCTGGCAAAACTTACTTTTTTGAAGTCATGAGCCAAAACAAAAATTATGTCTATGACGCCTATTACACCCTGACTACCCCGTCTAACAAGAGTGCGCAAGTCAAAGGGACCAGCACCGAGGGTCAGCTACTCAAAAAGCCGTTGGTTGAAGTGGTCGGCAACAAAAATGACTGGATACTAGTCCGCCGTACACCTATGAAAAGCGCCGAGGTAGTCGCGAAGGTCCAGGTCGGCCAAACTTTCCAACTTCTTAAAGAACAAGACGGCTGGCTCCTTATCAAGTTTGACGGAGAAGAGGGTTGGATGTTTGGTGAGTTTGGTATATCTACACTTCCACCACAACAGGGAGAATCATGGGGCGACGATGAGTCTCGTTGAATAAGAAGCGGCCAAGCGTGTCGATAACCAATTGTTTGAGATGGCGATCCGATTCAATTTTCCCGCGTTTGGTGGCAATGGCTTTTTTGACTCGGTCGGAGGCTCGGCGTCTGTTCAAACAAATAGCGGCCGAGGGTATCGATGACTAGTTGTTTGAGGTGCCGGTCCGATTCAATTTTCCCGCGTTTGGTGGCAATGGCTTTTTTGACTCGGTCGGAGGCTCGGCTTAACAAATCAGTGCTGTACTTTTCAAAGACAAATCCCCGGCTGACCAATTCGAAGTTGACCAAGCTGGACAGATCGTTTTGGTCAGCCTCGAGAACAGCAATTACTACTCCTTCTTCGGCTAACTGTTGCCGGTCACGCAAAACAACTTCTCCGACGTCACCAATACCTAAACCGTCAACCATGATGTTTCTGATGGAAACAGTTGGACCAAGACTGGCTTGTTTATTTGAGACAATGACTGTCTGATTAGTCATGGGTAAAAAAATCTTTTGGGTTGGGTAACCCATAGACTTAGCTAGTCGTGAATATTGAACCATTTGATTGTAATTACCCCCAAACGGGAGGACGTATTTAGGCCGGGTGAGGCTTAATAATAAGAGAAGATCCTGCTGACTGCCATGGCCTGAAACATGCAAATTGTCAGTGATGGCGGTATAGACAACCGTGGCTTGTTTGCGGGATAACTCGTTAATAACAGTGGCAACGGACGCTTCAGTGCCAGGAATGTAATCGGAGGAAAAAACCACTTTGTCATATGGCTGGAGAGTGATGTCACGATGATCACCAGAGGCTATTCTTTCCAGAGCAGAGCCGGTCTGACCTTGAGAACCGGCGGCTAAAACGCAAATTTTATTGGGAGGCAGTCTTTTGGCCTGATGCAACTGTACAAACGAATTTTGGGGAATATCGTAATAGCCCAATTTCCTGGCTACAGCCAGATTACGATCTACGCTTCTGCCGGCTAGGACAATTTTACGACCGTTACGGACGGCTGCTTTGGAGGCCTGATACCAACGGCTGATATTACTCCCTATGGAAGTAACAATAAACTTACCCGGACAGTCTGTGAGTTCGCGGTCAAACGTATCGTCTAAGGTGGTTTCCGACGGGGTGTACCCCTTACGCTCGCTTCCCAAGCAATCCGATAATAATAAATCTATTCCTTGGCTCCCTGCCTGGGCAATTCTTTGAAGATCGGAGAAGTCTTTATAAACTGGGGTGAAATCAAATTTGAAGTCACTACCATGATAAACAGTCCCCTCGGGTGTGGAAATTAAAAGATGAGTGGAATCGGGTATGGAATGAGTCACGTGAATGGATTCAATGGTAAATTGACCCAGATACAGCGGTTGTCTCTGGGGTAAAACATGAATATTTTGGGGTATACTCTGGTACTCGCTCAACTTATCGATAATTAAAGCGGCCGGAAGCCGAGAAGCGTATACGGGAACGTCCGGAAGTTTGGGTAAAATGTAGGGTAAACTGCCAATATGGTCTTCGTGACCGTGAGTGATGACCAGACCCCTGATTTTAGAAAGCTTGTCTTTGAGGTAGGAGATGTCCGGAATCAGAACATCTACACCTAGCATGTCTTCGGATGGAAAGCCAATACCACAATCAACCAACAAAATATCGTTGTCCAGTTCATAGACAAACATGTTGGTGTTGACGTTACCGAAACCGCCGAGGGGAATGATTTTTAACTGGCCCATATAGATATATTAATCTATTAGAATAATGTTGTCTGAGCGGGTTTTTGTAAAGTTTCGACAACAGTTATTGGAGTTTCATATTTTTGGCTCAAAAGGGTCTTTAATTTATTAAAGTCCTGAATGAAATCGTTAAGGACCGTCCCGGAACGCAGGGCGGCGGCGGGATGATACATGGGAAATATAATTGGTTTGTAGTTAGTTAGTTTGTCGTTTATAGTCGAGAATTCGAAGAAGCGGGGTTGGCCGTGGACGCGGGAAATTGAGACGTCGGGGATAAACTTGGCCATGCTAAAGCGGCCGAGAGTGGCAATGATTTTGGGCTGAATTATCTCAATCTCCTTGTCCAGATAAGGTCTGAAGGCCTCAATTTCATCTGGTTGGGGGTCACGGTTGTTTGGTGGTCGGGCTTTGACAATATTTGAAATATAAACTTGATCCCTGTCTAGGCCCAATGTTTCCTTAAGAGTTTTTACCAGTAATTTTCCGGCTGGGCCTACAAAAGGTTTTCGTTCTACTGTTTCCCAATAACCAGCCGCCTCACCTATAAACATCAATTCTGTGTTTGGGTTACCATCTCCAAAAACAATGTCTTTGGGTGAGTTAACAAATGGTGTATCACCTCTGGATTCGAGTTTTTGCTTCAGCGCTAATAATTCTTGTTTCTTATCCATATTTAATTAATTTCTGTATCATGCATCGATGCATGATACGGCTTTAGTAGCTGGGGAGGAAGTCGCGGACGTTGTCCGGAGTAATAACAAATTCCTTGCCCCGGCCTTCGACCACCAGTTTGGCAGTCTTTCTGACAATTCCCTGGATAGTCCGTTCGAGGGTCCGGAGACCGGCATCAAATCCCAAGGGTCGCACAATTTTGGGCCAGACCGTATCTTCTATTTTGAGAGTGTTTTTTGCTAAAGCGGCTTTTTGGATTTCGGCCGGCAGGACATAGTCGCGGCCGATAGTAATTTTTTCCTCATCGGTGTAGGAAGGCATGAGGATAGGTTCCAAACGGTCCATGACAGCAGTATTAATGTGAGTGGTGTTGTTGGCGGTGGCGATAAAAACAGCCTGGGAAAGATCAAAAGGGTAATCGATGAAATGATCAGAAAAAGCGTTGTTTTGCTCGGGATCGAGAAGCTCGACCAAAACTCCCATAATTTCTCCCCGGCTGGAGTCGGCCACACGGTCAATCTCATCAAGAAGAATCACGGGGTTTCGGGAACCTGCCCGGCGTAAACCTTTGATAATCTGGCCAGGTTCGGCGTCCGGCTGGATCCGGGATTGACCGCGCAGATCAAGGGCCGAACTCATGCCGCCAAAAGGGATACGAATGAATTTTCTACCCATAGCTTCACATATACTTGAGGCAATTGTAGTTTTACCGGTACCGACCAAGCCAACCAACAATAGAACCGGGGCATGGAAATCGGTGTTGCCTTTGGTCTCGTTGAGAATCAGAACGGACATATATTCCAGAAACCGGTGTTTTAGATCCTCAAGGCCAAAATGGTGAGAGTCCAGAACCTGCTTGACGTGTTTTAAGTCCAAGATGTCCGGAGTAGTGGTAGACCAGGGCAAGTGAGTGATCCAGTCAAGGTAATGTTGGACCTGTTCGAAGTCCGCAGAGTAGCTGCCGTGTTTGGCCTGACGAGACAGGCGGGCCAACATATCCTCGGCTTTTGTCCGGAGGTCATCAGGCAGAGTGGCAGAAGCAAGAAGCTGGGTAAGCTTGGTAATATCTGAGGTGAGCTGGTCGTCCATATGGATATTAGTTTACACCAAGTTTGGCTGAAGTATTGGGTTTTTAGAAGCGGCGCCTAGACCCTTGGTCACGAAAGCCGCCTGAACTACGACGAGGCGAAGGACCACGGAAGCTGCCGCCTGAGTAGGGTCTGGACGGCGGACGGTCTTCCCGAGCTTTGACAACAGGACTACCGGACGGGTCAAAAAGCATGCTTAAATTAACCCTGCCCTGAGGGTCAATTTCAGTTACCCAGACTTTGACTGTGTCACCTTCCTTGACTACCTGACGGGGGTCAGAAACGAAGTTACTATCCTTTGAGAAACGTGAACCAGGCCGTCTTTGCCAGGCAAGATGTTCACAAAGGCACCAAAAGGCTGGATACGAACGACGGTACCTTCGTAAATTTCACCCGGGGTAACTTCTTTACCCAAAGAACTGATCCAGGTTAAGGCTTTGTCCATCCCGGTCTGATTTAGGCCGGAGACGAAAACTGATCCATCGTCACGAACATCAATGGTAGTCTCGGTATCTGCCATCAATTTTCTGATTATTTTGCCGCCGGGACCGATAAGTTCGCCTATCCGGTCAACCGGGATTTGGACGGTGTTAATTTTGGGAGCATACGGAGAAAGCTGAGGCCGAGACACAGGTAAAACCTTGAGTATGGCTTCTAAAATTTGCAGGCGGGCGGTTTTGGCATAGACAAGCGTTTGACGACAAATGTCCAAGGTAATCCCCGGGACTTTGACATCAAGCTGAATTGCGGTAATACCGGTGGTGGTACCTGCGACTTTGAAATCCATATCGGTGTAGTAATCTTCCAGACCGATAATATCAGTCAAGAGAATAAATTTGTCGGTCTTTTGGGGGTATGAGTCGGGAGTGACTAAACCGATAGAAATACCGGCTACGGGAGCCGTTAAGGGAACGCCGGCGTCCATTAAAGAAAGGGTTGAACCGCAGGCACTGGCCATGGAGGTGGAACCGTTTGAACTCTCCACCTCGGAAACTACCCGGATGGCATAAGGGAAGACCGATTCGTCGGGAATAACCGGAGCCAAAGCCCGCTCCGCCAGAGCGCCGTGGCCTATTTCCCGGCGGCTGGGTGAGCCCATGCGGCCTGTTTCCCCAACACTATACGGGGGGAAATTATAATGGTGCATGTAGCGCTTGGTTTCCTCACCTTCTGCGGATTCGAGGGATTGAGACAAAGACGGTGCACCAAGAGTGGTAACTGTTAAGACCTGGGTTTGGCCGCGCTGGAAAATGGCCGAACCGTGAACCCGCGGTAAGACAGCCACCTCGGAGCTAAGCGGCCGGATTTGGTCAAATTTCCGGTCATCAGGACGACGGCTTTTGTCCAGAATATTGGTGCGAACTAATTTCTTGAGTAAGTTTTCTACTATGACGGGCAGGAAAGTTTTGTCTTTGTCTTCCAAGTCGGCTGCCGCCTGGGCAATAACATTATCCAGATGGCCCCCTTCTTTGTCGGCAAAATTGGAAATATAATCCTCTAACTTCGGACGGAGCAGTTTTTCCAGCTCGGCTACCAGTTTGGCCGGAGGCGGGCTGGTAGCAAGTGAGAGCTTGTCGCGACCGACTTCGGTAACAAGAGAGTTGATCAAACCGATAATATCTTGGTTGGTTGTGAAACCGGCCTGCAGAGCGGTCAAAACCTGATCCTCCGGGATTTGGCGGGCTCCGGCTTCAATCATATTGATGAGCCGGTCGGTGCTGGCGACTACCAAATCCAAATCAACGCCTGTGCGGTTTCCGTTTTGGGGGTTTGTCACCGGCTGGCCGTCAGTTAAGCCGACGCGGACCGCCCCAACGGGCCCGGACCAGGGAAGAGGGGAAATGGCTACGGCGGCGGAAGTGGCAATAATTCCTAATACGTCCGGGTCATTTACCAAATCAGCAGAAAGTACTGTAACTATAACCTGGATTTCACGGCGGAAGTCTTTGGGGAAAAGAGGACGGATAGAACGGTCAATCAGGCGGGCGGAGAGAGTCTCGGCGTCGGTAGGCCGGCCTTCACGCTTGACCCAGCGGGAACCTTTAATCCGGCCTCCGGCATAGAGACGTTCCTGATATTCTATGGAGAGGGGAAGATAATCCTTTTTGGAATCTTCCTGGCCAACTACAACTGTCGAAAGAACTACAGTATCGCCGTAACGGGCTAAAACGGCGCTCGTGGCTTGCTGGGCCAGGCGTCCGACTTCGAGCGACAGGACCCGACCCGCCAAATCTATGGATTTACTGACAACTTTCATTTACGAAATTTCCGAAGCGCTCCAGAAGTCTGAAGAAGAGGGTTTAACTTCTCTTCGCACTCCTTGAACGCCTCCTGGAAATTAATTATTTAAATGATATTATACCAGAATAATTTATTTTGACAGGGCCAGTTTTTTGGCAATGACTTGAAAACGTTTGGGGTCTTTCTTTTGCAAATAGAAAAGAAGCCGGCGGCGTTTGGAAACCATGCTGATAAGTCCCCTTCTGGAGTGATTGTCTTTTTTGTGAAGTTTGAGATGCTCGGCCAGTTTGGTGATTTTTTCAGATAACAGAGCCGCCTGGACTTCGGGCGAGCCAGTGTCGCCTTTGGCTTGGGCGAATTTTTTGATGACTTCCTGTTTGGCGGTGGTATCGAGGGCCATTTCTAATTTCTAAACATTAAAAAGGCGAGAGATACAGCGAAAGTGAGAGCTGAAAACCAACCAAACTTTCGTTAATGTCTCCGCTTTGTAGCAAGCGCTATTATAATCTCTTTTGTTAGATGGAGCAAGCGGAGGAACCTGTATCGCAAAATCAAAAAAATCAGATTTTTGGCAGCTTCCGGGGGTAAAGTGACTTGGGCATCACCGGTTTCTATGGTGATACCTGAGCCAGTGTCGTGAGATTCTGGTCTAAATGGGGATGGAAATTCTGACATATAAAATTGCGGGTTTATCTTAAGATTTGGGGAGCAGACTTTTGAGGAGAGATGGCCTTTCTAATTTCATCTAAAACCCTTTCGGCTTCTCCAACGGTTAGATCATCGGTGCTGGCATAAGTAAGTTTTACATTGCTCGCTAATACCCCCAAAGCTGTACTAACTAAAATATCCTGCTTTGGATCGCCAGTTAAACAGTCTTTAATTCTTTGTAAATCTGATAAATATTCCGTTACAGTTTGTTCTGTCATGTATTTCGGTCTGAATAAATTGAAAAATTAGGGCAGCATGGGGCCTTGGTAAATTTTGGGTTCATACCAGTCAGGCGGAGGTTCTTTGGCGTCGGCTTTATCCGGAGGAGCGACGGGTTGGCTGTCGGTACCGTAACCCAGCTGTGAGGAAGGTTGGGGGGCTTGGGGAATGGAGCCGGGAGGGAGATGGCCGGGATCAAAAGCCTGGTGACGCCGGGCACCTTGGCGGAGAAGATGAGCGGCGACTTCAAAAGTGCCGACAGTTACCAAATGGGACTGGAAATTTTGGGTAGTCATTTCAAGTCCGGAGAGGAGATTGGAGGCAGCGTCAACCGGCAAATGTAACCCTAAGGAATCAATAATAAGAGTCACCAACTCACATAATGAAGAGGTATCCGGGTCGTAATATTGGTGGGGAGTGTAATTCTCTGCCGGCAATTGCCGGGTGAGAGAAGCTACTGGAGAGGCAGAAATAATGTCTTTGGCCTGGTGATAAATCGAGCCCAGATGAAGCAGTTGATCGACTCCGACCAGAATATGGAGATCAGACTTGCCTGACCCGGAGACAAAACGGAGCCGGGTGTGGTCGAGATGAGGCGAGCCGGGTTTGGAAGTAACCACCAACTGCAACTGTCCGCCTTCGAGGTTATAACTGACTTTGTCCACATGCTCGGTCTGATCGGCAAAGGTGATCAGCAGATCCCTATTGGTAATAGAGGTGGTAATGGTGTCCACGCCCACCAGACGGTTGAACTCGACCGTCATAGAATCAGGACAAGCCGCGGCTACTGATTTGCCTAAGGATTCCAAGGATAATTTAAGAGCTAACCCTGAAGCCACAGAGTCGTAGGACGGATTTTGGGGAAGAAGGACGCTTACCAAACGGGCAGATTCAAGCAAGGCCTTCAACTGGCTAAGATCTGGTCGGGCCATGGGTGACGATGGCAATTATATTATCACCGACTTTAAAGTCAAGGTAAGGCGTGAATATAGCCCCAAACTCCGTACCGGACTTAACCGAAATGACGTCATTTTTGGAAATCTTGAGAGATTTAATTTTCGCAGTGCCTGAAGGCAGGTCGCCGCGGAGGAGTTTGACGGTATCCGATTTGGAAATGACTCCTTCGGTGCAGCGGATGCCGGCAATCCGGTCCTGGCCGATTTTGAACGCGGCCAGAACTTGACCTTTGCCGAGTATCGTCTCCTCGGACTGGGGAGAAGTAATTTTATTAAGATTGTCGAGAAGTTCATAGATAATATTTGAGGATAAAATGCGGACTTTCTCAATTTCGGCCAGCTTAGAAACACCAGAAGGGACTTTGACATTAAAGGCCACAATCAAACTTTGGGAACTACGAGCCAAAAGAACGTCACTGTCGTTGACATCGCCCGTTCCTGAATAAATAACCTGTATTTCGGGGCCGAGTGAAGACCGGACAGCTTCCAGAGAACCAGCCACATCGGTTTTGAGAATAATATTGAATCGGGCTGCGGATGCCTCGGCTTGGGTCTTATCCGTTTGAGGTGAAGTTGCGGGGGGGGAGGTGATTTTGTCGGCAAGCAGAGAGCCGACTGCAGGAACCCGGGATAAGCCCAGAATCTCTGCCGGAGTTCCGGGAAGGGCCAGGGTGACCGGTTGCCCCTGTGAATCGAACAGCGCTTTGACTTTGCCAATATTTTCCGTCTGGAACAGGGGCTGGCCGATTTTGAGAGTGCCGTTGGTGACTATGACGACAGCCAAAGGGCCTTTTTTTGAATCGAGACGGCTTTCAAGGACGAAGCTTTCCAGGGAGCCTTCGGGGTCTGACTGGGGAGGAGATAGACTAGCCAGAAGGTGGATAATCTCCAATAGTTCCGGAATGCCCCGGCCGGTTTTGGCAGAGATGGAGACCGCGGGAATCTGCCCTCCCGATCCTTCCACTAAAACCCCGGCTTCGGCCAGCTGGTGTTTGACGCGCTGGGGGTCTGCGGCAGAGAGATCGCTTTTGGTAATGGCAACCAAAAAAGGCACAGCAGTTTGACGGATAAAATTGATGGATTCAAGAGTCTGGGGCATGACCCCGTCATCGGCGGCGACTATCAGTATTGCCAGGTCAGCAACCGAAGACCCACGGTAGCGCATTTGGGAGAAGGCGGCGTGACCGGGAGTATCTATGAAGGTTAGTAGTTCGTGGTTTGTAGATCGTAGCTGGAAAGAGCGGGTATGTTGAGTGATACCACCCGCTTCGCCGGCGGTGACGTTCGTTTGGTGCAGGTAATCCAAGAGGGTTGTTTTGCCGTGGTCAACATGACCCAGGATGACAATTATGGGCGGACGGGGTGAAAGCATGATAAAAATTTCTAATTTCTAATATCTAAATCCTAAACAAGCCACAAATCCCAATGATGTCTCAATTCTTCAATTTGTCAAATCCCAATTGTGAATTTGAAACTTGCGATTTCATTGTGAATTGGAATTTGAGGTTTGTGGTTTGTCGTCTTGGTCGGAGATCTCTTCTTTTTGCTCCGAAGTACCTTTTTCACCGATAATATCGATGTGGATGCCGGTGAGTTTACCTGCCAGTTTGGCGTTTTGGCCGTCGCGACCAATAGCCAGTGGCAACTGGTCGGCGGGGGCTGTGACTAAAGCAGTCTGAGACTTGGAATTAACTTTGACCGTCAAGCCGCTGGCGGGAGAAAGAGCGGCGGAAATGTACTTATCCAAATCTTCGCTGAATTGAACTATATCTAATTTTTCCCCGTTGAGCTCCCCGATAACCGCCTGAACGCGGACTCCTTTTTGGCCGACACAAGAACCGACCGGATCGACACCTGACTGGTGGGAGTAAACTGCGACTTTGGAGCGGGAGCCAGGGTCCCGGGCAATGGCTTTGATTTCGACTGCCCCCGAAGCGACTTCGGGCACTTCCCGACGGAAAAGCTCGCGGATAAGGCCGGAATCGGATCTGGAAACTACAACTTCCTTACCCCGCAGGCTGTCCCTGATACTGTGTAAATAGAAAGTGAGGCGCTGGTTTAAACGGTAATCTTCCGAGTGAACCTGCTCGGAGGGGGACATAACAGCTTCGGCCTTGCCTATATCGACAATGATGTCACTGCCGACAAAACGAATAATCATGCCGTTTACCAGAGTCCCCAAACGCTTTTCATATTCGGCAACCACTACAGACTTCTCGGCTTCGCGGATTTTTTGGTAAATCACCTGTTTGGCGGTTTGAGCGGCTATCCGGCCGAAACCGGGAGGAGTGACATCAACCGGGGTGGCCCCTTTTTGAACCCGAACCCGGGTTTGTTCATCCTCCTGGTAAATCTCTCCGGGTGTTTCAAAAATCCGGGCTTGCCCGGTACCGGGATCCAGCTCGACTTCGTAAAGACAGTCTTCGCGGTAACTTTCGGGGTGGTCTTTTTTGAAAGCGGCCAGTTTGGCCTGTTTGATAGCATCCAGGACTATATCCGGGTCGAGATTACGCTCACGGGCGATTTGGGTAACCGCTTGGGCAAATTCTGTTCTGGCAACGGGTTTTTGAGGCATATCATGAGCCAAGCTACAAAAAAGGTGGGCAAATTACTTCCCACCTGGTTTGTGTCTTGACCTTATGTGATTATACCAATAAAACCCTGTCTGTGCCAGGAACTACTAGCTTGAGAGGCGGCCGATTAAATCTTTTTCTGCTTCGGGGGACAAAGGCTTGAGGGGTGATGCTTTCGCTCGTTTTCGCCGTTTTTTTAGCTCAGCCTGTTCCTCGGCTCGCTGTTTTCGTATTTCCTTCCCTTCAGCGGTTGCCTTTTCAGCTTCAACCTGGCCGGGCATTTTTCCTCCGGGAACTTCGGTTACCTGGATGGGGATGCGTTCGTCTGTATCTGTTTCTGCCGAGCCGACGCTTTTTCCGGTAGGTGTTCTTATTGTGTGGGGGGGAGCTCCGATTTCGGTTATCTCTGCTTCCGGGGTTTCTTGGCCTTCGTCTTGAGACATACTTATACATTATATTAACACTTTAAGTCTCCTCAAATTCTTCCAGGATTTTGTTTATATCACCCCGCCTGCGGCACCCCTCTTAATTTAAGAGGGGAAATTGCATAAACTCTGATTATGAGGCGACGGTATATTTTTAATACTTCATCCCTCAAATCAAGAAGAAAAGAGTTGCGAAATCACGCCACTGAAGCTGAGAAAATCTTATGGAGTTGTCTTAAGAAGAGTACTCTTGGGTATAAGTTTATTAGACAATACAGTACAGTGTAGAAGGTTATGTCGTCGATTTTTATTGTCCGAAAGGAAAATTGGCTATTGAAGTAGATGGTGCTGTTCATAGAAATTTGGGTCAAAAAATTTACGATCAATACCGCACTGAATTGCTCAATGCCTGGGGGATCAAGTTAATTAGGTTCTGGAATTGGGAAGTTAAAAATAATCTCTCTCAAGTACTTCATAAAATTGAATTGGTCCTCCCCTCTTAGATTAAGAGGGGAGCTAGAGAGGTGAAATTTAAGAAGAATGCTCAAACTCTTCCAGTAATTCTTTCTGATGGCGGGAGAGGCGGTCGGGAAGAGTGATTATTAAGCGAATGTAGAGGTCTCCCCGGTCTTCATTGCGGAGTGAATGAAGCTTAGGGATCCCTTTGCCGGAAAGGCGAATAGTGGTGGCCGGCTGGGTGCCGGGACGAATTTTGAGCTGGAGGCTGCCGTCCAGGGTCGGGACTTGAGTCTGACCCCCTAAAATAGCCAAGGTAAAAGGGATGGCGTGGTCCAGGTAGACATCGGCGCCGTCGCGGCGGTAACGAGGGTCAGGCTCGACTTCGAAAGTGATATCAAAATCTTTGAAACGCAGGTGGGTGCCGGTATCAGCACCAGCCGGGATTTTGATGGTATGCGTCTTACCCTCTATGGTGACCGATTCGGTATTGCCTTTGACTGCGGCCATAAAAGGGATACGCAGGGAATAATGGGGTTTGACGGGTTGTCTGCGGCCAAAGGGGTTTGACCCGCCGAAAAACTGCTCGAAAATTTCAAAAGGGTCAGAAAAGCCGCCGAAGTCGACGTTGCCAAACGGGCTGCCGCCGCCGGAAGTATAGTAATAGGTAAAGGGGCCCTGCTGGAAACCTCCACGCTGTCCCCTAACGCCGCCGAACGGACCTCCGGCCCCGCCGCCCATAGAAGGATCAAAAGCCGCGTGGCCGAACTGGTCATAAGTTTGTTTCTTTTTGGAGTCGGAAAGAACCTGGTAAGCTTCGTTGATTTCCTTGAAGCGGGTTTCAGCATCGGGGGATTTGTTGCGGTCCGGATGCCACTGCAAAGCCAACTTGCGATAGGCGCTTTTGAGCTCGGCGGCTGAGGCCGTCTTGGATACGCCTAAGATATCGTAATAGTCGCGCTTGGTAGCCATAAATATCACCCCCTCCTTTCAGGTTTCCCCCTCTTAAATTAAGAGGGGGATCAAAGGGGTGATACTGGCAATTGTACTACTGGAGTGCTAAGTTGACAAATGTAAAGCTTGACCTATAATGTGTCTGTATGGATTCTAGAAATATTAGGTTGGTGGCCATTCTAGGAGCTCTTTGGGCTGTTGATGAGATATCAAAAAGGGATTTATCGGGGGAAGAGGGCAGAAAGAGAAATGAAGAGTTAGTGGGGTTGTTGCGGTTTGGCATACAGGCTATTGAAGATACAGAGGGGGCACAAAGAAAATTGGAGGGCTTGATTTCTCGAACTAGGGAACATTTGCCGTGATAAACTCATGATTGTTGGCCGTGGTTAACTTTGGTAGAATAGGCGGTGCGAAAGCGCTATTTTTTTTGACTTATTAGCACTATATGGCTGCAGGAGATATTAAGACTACGAACAGGAATGTGCCGTTGGATCGGGTGCGGAATATTGGGATAATTGCCCATATCGACGCGGGGAAGACGACGACGACGGAACGGATTTTGTATTACACAGGCAAGAGCTACAAGATCGGGGATATTGACGAAGGGACGACGCAAATGGACTGGATGGCCCAGGAGCGGGAAAGAGGGATCACAATTGTTTCGGCGGCCACTACGACGTTTTGGGCGGTAACCGACCCGAATTCGCCGGTCGGTAACGAAGCCTTCCGGGTGAATATCATCGATACGCCGGGGCATGTGGATTTTACGGCGGAAGTGGAGAGAAGTTTGCGGGTTTTGGACGGAGCGGTCACGGTTTTGGACGCGGAGGAAACAGTGCAGTCACAAACAGAGACAGTGTGGCGGCAAGCGGATAAATATAAAGTCCCCCGAATAATTTTTGTAAACAAAAACGACAAACTGGGAGCTAATTTTGAAGGGACAGTGAAAGCGGTAATCGAGAGATTGGGCGCCAATCCGGCAGTGATGACCTACCCCATCGGGGCAGAGCATTCCTTCCGGGGAGTGGTCCTGCTTCTGGAAAGAAAGGCGCTGGTATGGCAGGGGGATGAAACCGGAACCAAATTCACGGAGGAAGAGATCCCGTCGGACATGACAACGGTTGTGGAAACCTGGCGGTCAAAACTAGTTGAGCAAATCTGCGAAACGGATGACTTGCTTCTGGAACAGTTTCTGGCGGGTAATGAGCCGCCCGTAAAAGAGCTGAAAACTGCTTTGCGAAAAGCTGTAATCGCATATAAAATGGTGCCGGTTTACGCCGGGGCTTCTTTGCGAAACAAGGGGGTGCAGCCGATGCTGGACGCGATTGTGGAGTATTTACCCAGCCCGGTGGACATTGACCATGTCAAAGGGATAAATCCAAAAACCGGTGAGGAAACTGTCAGGAAAACCGTCAACGAAGAGGCGTTTTCCGGCCTGGCTTTCAAAATCCAAACCGATCCGCATGTAGGGCGCCTGACTTACCTGCGGATTTATTCGGGCATGCTGAAGTCGGGACAAGCGGTCTATAACGCCACCAAAGACCGAGAAGAACGGGTGTCGCGGATGCTTCTGATGCACGCCAACAAACGGGAAGAAATCGACCAGGCGTTTGCGGGAGAGATTGTGGCTTTGGTGGGATTAAAGGAGACTACAACGGGGAATACGCTGTGCGATAAAGGAGCCCCGATTGTACTGGAATCAATAACTTTTCCGGATCCGGTAATTTCCCTGGCTATCGAACCTAAGACCAAAGCGGATCAGGAAAAAATGGGTTATGCGTTGAATAAATTATCGGACGAAGACCCGACCTTTACTATAAAAACCAATCATGAGACGGGGCAGACAATCATTTCGGGGATGGGAGAGCTACATCTGGAGATTATCGTGGACCGGATGAAGCGGGAATTTAACGTAGATGCGGGGACGGGCGCTCCGCAAGTAGCTTATAAGGAAACCGTAAAGAAATCAGCCGAAGGGGAAGGCAAATATATCCGCCAATCCGGCGGGCGGGGCCAGTACGGACACTGCTTTATAAAAATAGAGCCCCAGGTCCGGGGAGTTGGATACGAGTTTGTGAATGCCATTAAGGGCGGAGCTATACCGGGAGAGTTCATTCCGGCAGTAGAAAAAGGGATAAAAGACGCGCTGGAAAACGGGGTTTTGGCCGGGTACCCGACGGTGGATGTGAAGATTACTTTGTATGACGGGACGTACCACGATGTAGACTCATCGGAAATGGCGTTTAAAATCGCCGGGTCGATGGCCTTCCAACACGCAGCCAAGGCGGCAGAACCGACGCTTTTGGAGCCGGTAATGAAAGTGGAAGTGTCCGCACCGGATGAATTTATGGGGGAAGTCATCGGGGACCTGTCCTCCAAGCGGGCGCAGATTTCGGGGACGGACAAAAGAGGGCACCTGACGATCATTAACGCCTTTGCTCCCCTGGCGGAATTGTCCGGGTATGCGACGAAGCTGCGCTCCTTGTCCCAAGGCCGGACAAAAGAGGGCACCTGACGATCATTAACGCCTTTGCTCCCCTGGCGGAATTGTCCGGGTATGCGACGAAGCTGCGCTCCTTGTCCCAAGGCCGGGCGTCATACTACATGGAACCGTCACATTATGAGGAAGTACCCAAAAACATTGCCGAGGGTATCATCACCAAGAGCGGGAAAGTGGCGGCTTAAGCCAAATGCAAAAGGGTGAATTTACCTCTTGCGCCGAGGAAATTTATACTTTAAAATTTGGTATTAGTTCGAAAGGACTGGATTTTTTCGCATATGGCAACATTTGTCCGCTCTAAACCTCATGTCAACATCGGCACTATCGGTCATGTGGATCACGGCAAGACCACGCTGACTTCGGCCATCACTGTGGTTCTGGCCAAAAAGGGACTGGCTACTGCCAAAAAATACGACGAAATTGATTCGGCGCCGGAAGAAAAAGCGCGGGGAGTAACCATTAACCTGTCACACCAGGAGTACGAAACCGAGAAACGGCATTACGCCCATATTGACGCTCCCGGGCATGCCGACTATATCAAGAATATGATTACGGGAGCTGCGCAAATGGACGGGGCGATTTTGGTGGTATCAGCGCCCGACGGACCGATGCCGCAAACACGAGAACACATTTTACTGGCCAAGCAGGTGAATGTGCCGGCGGTCGTGGTGTTTATGAATAAAACGGACATGGTGGATGATCCGCAATTGCTGGACCTGGTAGAAATGGAGGTACGGGAGCTTTTGACAAAGTACGGTTATCCGGGAAATGAGGTGCCGATAATTCGCGGCTCTGCCCTGAAAGCAACCGAGGGGGACGCCAAAGCTGAGGAAGCGATAGTGGAGCTAATGGCAAAGGTGGATGAATATATCCCGACTCCGGTGCGGGAGCTGGATAAGCCTTTCCTGATGCCGGTCGAGGATGTGTTCTCGATCAAAGGCCGGGGGACGGTGGTAACCGGGAGAATTGAGCGGGGGGTGGTAAAAGTCAACGAGACGGTAGAAATCGTAGGGATTAAGCCGACGCAGTCGACGGTGGTTACCGGAGTGGAAATGTTTCGCAAGTCGTTGGATGAAGGACAGGCAGGAGACAATGTAGGCTTACTGCTTCGGGGAATTGATAAGGATAAGGTGGAGCGCGGACAGGTGATCGCCAAACCGGGAACAGTAACCCCGCATACTGAGTTTGAGGCCCAGGTATATATCCTGAAAAAAGAAGAGGGGGGCAGGCATACTTCATTTTTTACGGGGTACAGGCCGCAGTTTTATATCCGGACTACGGATGTGACGGGAGAAGTGACCCTGCCTTCTGGCGTCGAAATGGTGATGCCGGGAGATGACGCCAAAATGACGGTAAAACTGATTGTCCCGGTGGCCTTGGAAGAAGGCTTGCGGTTTGCCGTCCGCGAAGGCGGCAAGACCGTGGGAGCCGGGGTAGTCACAAAAATTATAAGCTAGTACTAAGTACTAAGTACGAAGTGCTAAGTAGCACCTTGATATGGCAAAGGGGAGATTGCGAGTAAAATTAAAATCGTTCGACCACAGAGTTATAGATGAAGCGGCAGCCAAAATACTGGATGCGGCGGTAACCACAGGCGCTAAAGTGATTGGGCCAATCCCCTTGCCTACCGATCGAAAACTGATTGTAGTAACGACTTCTCCGCATGTGGACAAAAACGCCCGGGACCATTATGAGATGCTGGTGCACAAGCGACTGATTGATATTGTGGACCCGACGGATAAAACCATCGAGGGCTTGTCGCACCTGGATCTGCCGGCAGGAGTGGATATTGAAGTGAAGATGTGATATTACCCTAGAGTTGTCTGTTTTTCGTCTTTATGTCAATTGAAGCGCATCTTATAAGTACAGCAGCTAATGTTTTGGGTAAGATAGCCGAATCTCCGGCAGTGGGATTCAAGGAATGGTGGGAGCAGGTGGATTTGTTAGTTTATATCGCGGGGAGGTATGGTAGCTTCGATAGTAGTGGGTAGTTTGTGGGCTGCCTATGTAGATAGGCATACCTACACTGATGAGGGCTCGGGCGCAAAAGGTTTCGTAGTGGGAACAAATGGAAGACCGTTGGTACCTGGGTCTAGAGAGATGAAGAGCTATTGTGGAGACACGGGGATAACCCAAGAGGAGGTGGTGGCAAATAATTTAGGGGTTACCGGGTCAGCCCAAAGATTAGCCCAACTACAAGGCTTGGATAATGTGCCTGGTGCGTATTTAAAATCCTCCCCTAAGAATAGGAGCGGATCAGGAGATGATTTCCTGGGTTGGCTATAACATACCCTGGCCAGCAAGAACGGGATATTGAAGTGAAGATGTAAGAGATATAGAATGGAACTATGAAAGGGCCGGATACGGATACTTAGGCGATAAGTTATTGCGGGAGACTTGTTTCTGTGCTAGAATTAGCTTTGGTTGTGAGCAGAAAGACGCGCCAACACTATTGCTCAGACTAAGATCGGTTGGCTCCCTTGTCAAAAATAAAGTGCCTACCGGCGCTTTTTTGTTGGCTGAAGATTATGCTTAATACTTTTTTTGCGATTAAATCCGGGATGACCGGAAAATACACACCTGATGGAGAACGGGTGGGGGCGACAGTGCTGTGGGTTTTGCCGATGAAGGTGGCAGATTTAAGGACGAAGGAGAAGCACGGATACGAAGCGGTAAGATTTATGATTGATGATTTAAGATTTAAAAATAAGAAATCGGTTAGAGAGGTCAGGAGCGACGAGAAACCCGAAGTGGGAACGGAGATAAAATTGGAAGAAGTACTGAAGCCCGGCGATATAGTGGCGGTAACCGGGACAAGCAAGGGAAAGGGATTTGCAGGAGGGGTAAAAAGACACGGCTTTGCCGGCGGTCCGAGAACCCATGGTCAATCCGACAGGGAGAGGGCTCCGGGGTCGATCGGCTCGACTACTACTCCGGGGCGGGTACTCAAAGGCAAACGGATGGCGGGGCATATGGGAAACGTAAGAGTAAATGTTACCGGATTGAAAGTTTTGGATGTGGACGGAGAAAAGAGATTGGTAATAATTAGAGGAGCAGTGCCGGGAGCAAACAAAAGTACATTATTAATGGTCAGAAAAAGCGAATGATTACAGCTGCAACTTACGATATCAAAGGCCAGCAGGGTGAAAAGATAAAATTGCCGGAAAAAATATTCGGAGCAAAAGTAAAGCCGATAGTTATGGCGCAAGCGGTGCGGGTATATTTAAGCAATCAAAGAAAGGCGCTGGCCAAGACCAAAACCCGGGCTGATGTGGCCAAAACCACGGCAAAAATGTACCGGCAAAAGGGAACCGGCAGAGCCAGGCACGGATCGTACGCAGCACCCATTTTTGTAGGAGGAGGAGTAGCCCACGGCCCGACAGGCAAACAAAATTATAGTCTGAAAATGCCTGCCAAGATGCGACAGGCTGCGATAATCGGCGCGTTGTCCGAAAAAGCGGCAGCCGGGGCAATCAAAGTGTTAGCCGGAACAAAAAAGGTGACAAAAAAAACCAAAAATATAACTGAGGCTGTTAATAAAATGCAGTTGCAGGGGGAGAGGATTTTAATGGTGACACAGAAGGGACAGGAGGAAGTTAAACGAGCCTGGCGGAACATAATTAAAGTTACTACCATAACGACAGATGAATTGAATACATATTTGATAATAGCCCATAAACAATTAGTGATAACCAGTGAAGCGCTGGAGGCGCTGATTAAAAGATATGCTGCTTAAAAGGCCGATAGTGACTGAAAAATCCGTCAAAGAAGGCACCGGAAAATCCCGCCGGTATGTCTTTGAAGTGGAGTACAAATCGACCAAGACCGCAGTCAAGAGAGCAGTAGAAAAAACATTCGGGGTAGGGGTAATCAAAGTGCAAACCACTAAAATTCCAGGTAAATCTTACCGGCTGGGGAAAAAATGGGTATTCAGGCGCAAGCCGGACCGGAAAAAAGCAGTAGTGACGCTAAAGCCTGGTGAGAAAATTGACCAAATAGAAATTACCGGAGCAAAAGAAACTTAATATGGCGCTCAAACTACTAAAACCAATAACCAGCGGAACCAGATTTGCCTCAAGACTAGATACTTCGATGCTGACTGCCAGACGATCGGAAAAGCGGCTAACTTATATTTTGCCCAAACAGTCGGGCCGGAATGCGACGGGTACGGTGACAACCCGGCATCAGGGGGCAAGACAAAAGAGATTTTACCGGGAAATCGATTGGAAAAGAGATAAAATTGACATCCCGGGCGAGGTAGTAACTATAGAATATGACCCTAACCGGACTGCAAATATTGCCCTAGTTAAGTACATCGACGGGGCCAGGAGATATATTTTGGCTCCAGACGGGTTGGCAGTAGGGCAACGCATTTTCTCGGGAGAAACGGCGGCGCTGTTGCCGGGAAATACGTTGCCGCTGTCTAACATTCCGGTGGGAACGGCGGTGCATAATCTAGAAATTGTTCCCGGAAAGGGTGCGCAGATGGTAAGAAGTGCGGGCGGAGCGGCAACGATAGTGGGGTTTGAAGAAAATTACACGCTGGTTAGATTACCTTCGGGAGAAGTACGCAGGTTTAATCCTGCGTGCCGGGCGACTATCGGACAACTGGGTAATACGGAATGGAAGAATATCAACTTCGGGAAGGCGGGTAGAAAAAGACTGTTGGGTATCAGGCCAACCGTGCGGGGAACGGCACAAAATCCCAGATCCCATCCTCATGGCGGCGGTGAAGGAAGGTCGGGTGAAGGGATGCACCCCAAAACGCCTTGGGGAAAATCTGCCAGAGGTACCCGAACCCGCAAAAAAACCAAGCACTCAGCTAAGTTAATTGCAGAAAGGAGAAAATAATAATATGAGTAGATCTAATAAAAAGGGGCCATTTATCGATTCTAAGTTGATGAAAAAAGTTTTGGCTATGTCTGCGTCGGGCAAAAAATCCCCTATTAAGACATGGTCGCGATCCTGTCAAATCCCTCCGGAATTTGTAGGTTTCACGTTCCAGATACATACGGGGAATAAATTCGCAGAAGTGTTTATAAGCGAGGGTATGGTGGGGCATCGGCTGGGAGAATTTGCCTCTACCAGGACATTCAGAGGCCACGGGGCGATAGTTAAACGAACTATGGAGAAAACTTAATATGAAAAATTCAAAACGCAAAATACTGGCAAAGCCAGCGCTGCGCGAGCAAAAGTCTCCAGTAAAGCCAAACCCGGATCCGCCAGACAAAGTGGTGGTGGCGAGGGCAAGCTTCGTCCGCCACAGCCCCCGCAAGCTGCGCCTGGTAGCCCAAGTGGTCCGAGGTGCCGATCCAAATAAGGCCATCGGATACCTGAAACTTTTACCCCACAGGGCGGCCGGGAGCCTGATAAAAGTATATCAACAAGCTCTGGCTAATGCGAAAAATGCAGGGTTGTCACCGGCAGACCTGACAGTAAAAAGCCTGCAGATCGAGGAAGGACCAAAAGGAGCAAAAAAAGCTGATGTTCATGCCCACGGAGCTAGATATGACCGAGGAATAAGGAGAAAAAGGATGGCACATATAAGACTAGAGTTAATTACCAAAACTCGCTATGGGGCAAAAAATTAATCCTGTCGCATATAGGTTACCGCTCTCCCCTACCGAGACTTGGAAGTCGCGGTGGTTTACTACCAATCCCAAAAGATACAAATCCTATCTGGCCGAAGACGTAAGGCTGAGAAAGGCATTGATGCAAAAACTGGCCCCTGCGGGGGTAACAAGAGTAGAGATAGAGAGGTCATTACGAAGTATGAGAGTGATAATTTTCGTCACCCGGCCGGGAGTGGTAATCGGACGAGGGGGCTCCGGGATCGAGGAACTTAAAAAATTTATTTACCAAACATTAGGATATGCGCCGGGAGATAAAAATATCCCCAAAATTGATATGCCGATAGAAGAAGTAAAAGAAGCGGATTTGAGTGCTTATTTAGTGGCCATAAAAATAGCCGAACAGCTGGTGAGGCGGATGCCTGCCCGAAGAGTAGTTAATAAGGCCATGGAAAGAACAATGCAAAGCAGGGCCAACGGGATTAAAGTGGTGTTGGCAGGACGGATTGCCGGTGCAGAAATTGCCAGAAGGGAAGTTTATCATACGGGATCGGTCCCTCTGCAGACGCTGCGGGCCAATGTGGACTATGCCGCTGTCCCCGCTTTGACGCGATCCGGATATATAGGGATAAAAGTCTGGATTTATAAAGGAGAGAAAACATAATATGCTGCAACCCAAGAAACAAAAATATCGAAAACAGTTCAGAGGGCAGATGCCTGGACTGTCCAGGCGGGGGGCTGAGGTGAATTTTGGGGAGTACGGCTTGAAGGCGTTGGGCCGAGGGTGGTTGTCAGCCCGGCAGATTGAAGCTGCCAGGAAAGCTATTTCCCGGCATGCTCACCGGGGAGGAAAAGTGTGGATCAGAGTTTTTCCCGATAAACCGATTACCAAAAAAGCATTAGGGACAAGAATGGGGTCGGGAAAGGGAGATATTCATGAGTATGTGAGCGTGGTAACTCCGGGACGGATACTTTTTGAGATCGCGGGTGTTACATCTGAAGTTGCGGCTGTAGCTTTCAGAAGAGCGGCGGCAAAACTACCTTTTAAAGTTAAGCTAGTTGCAAGATAAGATATGGCGGAGAAAAAAAATACCAAAAAGAAATTGGACCTGGCGGGCATGACCGTTGAGGAGCTGCAGGCCGAGGCAAAAAAAATAAAGATCGAGCTAGGTAAGCTCCGGTTTGAAAAATCATCCGCCAAGTCACGAAACTTGAAGCGGAAATATTATTTAAGAAAACAGTTAGCCCGCGTCCTAACAGAATTAAATGCCAAATTATTTAAGCGTGGTACAATTCTCAAGTCTGTATGAAAACGATTACGGGAAAAGTCGTATCCAATAAAACACCAAAAATGGTAGTAGTCGAGGTGGTCAGATTTGTGGCGCATCCTATGTACCATAAGAGGGTGAGGAGAACGAAAAAGTACCATGCCCATACGGAAAATCCACTAAATTTGGGAGATAAAGTAAGGCTGGTAGAAACAGCTCCGATTAGCCGGACCAAGCGTTTTACGGTAAAGGAAGTAATGAAAAAATAACATGATTCAACTAAGAAGCATCCTCACCCTGGCTGATAATTGCGGAGCAAAACGCCTGCTGGTAATCGGAGTGATGGGCGGATGGAAAAAAACTTATGGTTATTTGGGGGATATAGTGACGGCAGTGGTGGACCAAGCAGATCCGATCGGAGTGGTTAAAGATTCTGAAATTGTAAAGGCGGTAATCGTGCGTACCAGAAAGGAAAAGGGGCGAAAGGACGGAAGCTATATCAGATTTGATGATAACGCCGCAGTGGTGATTGATCCAAAAACTAAAGATCCACGAGGAACCCGAATATTCGGGCCTATCGCTCGAGAGGTAAAAGAGGCGGGTTTTAATAAGATCGCGTCATTAGCAGCAGAAGTGTTATGAAAAATTATTCAAAAATCAAATTAAAAAAGGGTGATTTGGTGAGAGTGACGGTAGGGAAAGACAAAGGGAAACAAGCAAAAATTGAGCGGGTATTTCCAAAAGAAAGTCGGGTGTTGATATTGGGTATAAATCAGTATAAAAGGCACCGTAAACCTCAAGGAGAAGGACGACCGGGAGAAATTCTGATACTGGACCGGCCAGTGCCTGCGGCCAACGTAGTCCTAGTGTGCCCAAAATGTAAACAGTCAACACGAATAGGTTATCGGTTTGACGCCGGCAAAAAAATCAGGGTCTGCCGGAAGTGCGATGCAGACGTAGATTAATTTCGTATGGATTTAAAAAAACAATACCAGGAAAAAGCAGTGCCGCAATTGATGGGGGAGCTGGGAGTGACAAATAGAATGGCGGTGCCAAAGATGGTGAAGGTCGTTTTGAATATAGGTTTGGGACAGGCTGCCCACGATAAGGGAGTGCTAGATAAAGCTGCCGACCAGCTGACAGTAATTACAGGCCAAAAACCTAAAGTAACTCGGGCGAAAGCATCCATTGCTAATTTTAAGATCAGAGAGGGTGATCCGGTAGGATTGACTGTGACACTAAGAGGAAAAAGGATGGAAGATTTTCTGGTGAAACTGATCACCGTGACTTTACCGCGGGTGAGAGACTTCCACGGGGTTTCCGGAGGAGCATTTGACAAACAGGGAAATTATACTCTAGGTCTTCACGAACAAATCGTCTTTCCGGAGATAGATTATGCCAAGATTGATAAAATCAGAGGTCTGGAAATAACTATGGTGACAAATGCCGGAGATGCTAAAATCTCCCGGCGGCTTTTGGAACTTATAGGAATTCCTTTTACCAAATCCTAATTTCTAAATCCTAAACAAAATGGCAAAAACATCAAAAATTGTTAAGCAAACCAAGGGTTATTTAAAATACCCGAATCAATACCGCAACCGGTGCCAGATGTGCGGCCGGTCAAGAGCTTATCTACGAGCTTTCGGCTTATGCCGGTTGTGTTTTCGGGAGCTGGCCAACCGGGGAGAGTTGCCCGGGATAAGGAAGGCGTCATGGTAAACGATCATCTATCGGATTTAGTCGCAAGAATCAGGAACGGATACATGGCGGACTTGCCGTTAATCCGTGCCCCCTACACCAGAGCCGTTTATGGCGTAGTCAGAGTACTGGTTGAGGAAGGATACCTAGCCCGGGCGGAAAAAAAGGAAAACGCGGTAGAAATAACCCTAAAATATAAAGGTAAAAAGCCGGCCATATTGGGAATTAAAAGAAGTAGTAAACCAGGAGCGCGAATTTATACCAGCTTAAAGGATATGCCGAAAGTGTGGGGGGGGTTGGGTATAAATATTCTGTCTACACCCAAGGGGATTATCAGTAGCAAACAGGCACGGAAATTAAATACAGGAGGAGAGATAGTGGCCCAAGTGTGGTAACTGTTTTAAAAATATGTCCAGAATAGGAAAAATGCCAATTACCATTCCCGCCGGAGTGTCCGTTACGGTAAGGGAGGGGGTAGCGGCTATTGTGGGGCAAAAGGGAAATCTGGAAGTCAAAATCCCCAGCGGTGTCGAAGTAAAAGTGGAGAAGGATAGAATTTTAGTAACTGCCCCCAGGGATAAAAATCATCTGCAAGGCTTGGTCCGAGCCTTAGTTGTTAATGCCATAACAGGGATAAATGAGGGGTGGAGTAAAACCGTAGAGTTGTCAGGTACAGGATATAGGGCGAGTGTCGCTGATTCTGATTTACAGCTGGCTCTGGGTTTTTCCCACCCGGTGACGGTGAAAGCTCCGGCCGGGGTGACTTTTGAAGTCAAAGATAATAAAATCACAGTGTTTGGAAGTAACAAAGAAACCGTAGGTGAGACGGCGGCAATAATCAGAGGCCTTAGGCCGGCCGATCCCTACAAGGCTAAGGGTTTTACATACCAGGGGGAAATCATCGTTCGCAAGGCAGGAAAGGCGGCCAAAGCGGGAATAACGGGGGTAAAGTAAAATGATAAAACGCTACAAAAACCAACAAGCAAAAAGGGTGAAACGAACCCGGAGCAAGCTAGCCCTGAATCCGAAAATCCCGCGGTTGACAGTGATCAAATCTAATAAATATATATATGCCCAAATAATAGATCAGGAAACAGGTCGGACATTGTTAACGGTACGGGGTGTATCACCTGTCGAGACCGGAGAACAAGTAGTCAAAAGGGCGTTAAAAACCGGAATTAAAAGGGTCGTGTTTGACCGCGGACAATACAACTACCATGGCCGAATTAGGCTTTTGGCCGAAACGGCGAGAAAAGGAGGTATTAAGTTTTAAACATATGTTCAGATATGAGCCCAGAGAACCAAAAGAGTTTGAAGAAAAAGTGGTACAGGTAAATAGGGTGAGCAAAAAGACCAAAGGGGGGAACAGAATAAGTTTCTCAGCCCTAGTGGTGGTAGGTGACAGAAAGGGCAGAGTGGGAGTAGGCTTGGGAAAAGCGAAAGACGTATCATCCGCAATTCGAAAGGGCAGTACCTATGCCCAGAAACACCTGATCAGCGTACCGATGTCCGGCACATCCATTCCCCATGAAATGAGAGTTAAGGTGGGAGCGGCTAGAATTCTATTGAAACCCGCTCCGGCGGGAAGCGGAGTAATTGCCGGGGGTCCGGTGAGAGCGGTAGTGGAGGCAGCCGGAATAAGGGATGTGGTGGGTAAAATATTGGGAACTTCCAACCGGGCCAGCAATGTATATGCAGCGTTTGAAGCTTTACGCCGGTTGAAATCTGCGAATATTTAATTATGGATTTAGCAAATTTACCAAAAATTACTAAAAGATCAGCCAAAAGGGTAGGGCGGGGATACGGTTCGGGCAGGGGCGGGCATACCAGCGGCCGGGGAAGCAAAGGGCAGAAAGCCAGGGGGAAAATAAGAGTCGGATTTGAGGGGACAAAAGCGAAAAAGTCGCTGGTAAAACGATTGCCACTGCTGCGCGGAAAAGGTAAATTTAAACCGCTTAAGGGGAAGTTCTTACCTTTGAATTTGAGTGATCTGAGCGACTGGCCAGCCAAGCTCCCGGTAACGACGGAAAACTTGGCCCGCAGAGGAAGGGGGGGAGCGACTAAAATATTAGCCAGGGGAGACATAAAACAGGCTTTGGTAATCAAAGTGCCGATTTCACAAGCCGCAGCCAAAAAAATACTCAAGGCGGGTGGTAAGATAGACAAAATCTAGCTTATGGAGAAAGTTTGGTCAACATTACGTCAGATATGGTCGGCGCCGGATTTAAAACGAAAACTGGTATTCACGGCGATTATGCTGGTCACTTACCGAATGCTGGCTCATATTCCAGTGGCGGGAATCGACAGGACCGCGTTAAAACAGCTGTTTGCGGGGAGTCAACTTTTGGGCCTTTTAGATATATTTTCCGGGGGGACGCTGGCTAATTTCAGTTTGGTAGCTCTGGGACTCGGGCCTTACATAAATGCTTCAATAATCATGCAATTGCTAACAGTCGTGTTTCCCAAACTGGAGGAACTGCAGAAAGAAGGGGAATACGGGCGGGAAGTGGTGAATCAATATACCAGAATGCTGACGGTACCAATTGCGCTTTTACAGGGATTTGGGATGTATTTTTTGCTGCATAACCAGGGGGTAATCGGATCCCTGTCTCCGCTATTACTGCTGACCCTTCTGGTCACCATGACGGCGGGAACGATGCTGACGGTTTGGCTCGGAGAATTGATTAGTGAATACGGGGTAGGAAACGGAATAAGCCTGTTAATATTTGCGGGAATTGTAGGACGACTGCCGGTAGTTTTGGGCCAGACGGCATTGACTTTTGAAACGTTGAGCTTGGGTAACCTGCTGGTATTCGGAATATCGAGCCTGGTGGTGGTGGCGGGAGTGGTATTTATGAATGAAGCCTCCAGAAATATTGTGGTTTCTTATGCCAAAAGAATCAGGGCGGGGCGAACTTATGGGGGGCAATCGACCCATCTGCCGCTGAGAGTTAACCAGGCAGGGGTGATCCCGATAATCTTTGCGGTTTCTCTGGTTTTACTGCCTTCCATGGTAGGCAAATTTTTGGAACAGATTCCCAATGCACAAATAGCCAATGCCGCCAGAACTATCGTGGCGGTAATGCAACCGGGCGGATGGACGTACAACTTAATTTACTTCGGACTAGTAGTCGGGTTCACTTATTTTTATACAGCGGTGGTGTTTAATCCGGAAAAAATCGCTGACGATTTGAAAAAATACGGCGGTTTTATTCCCGGCATTCGGCCAGGAGACGCAACGGCAAAGTATTTGTCAGGAGTATTAAACCGAATAACTTTGGCGGGAGCTTTGTTTTTGGGACTGATTGCCGTCCTGCCGGCGGTAATGCAGACAGTGTTTAAAATTCCGACTATGACGATAGGTGGGACAGGGCTATTAATTGTGGTGTCAGTCGTTTTGGAGACTACGAAATCGTTGCAATCCCAACTGCTGGTACGCAACTATGAGGGATTTTTGCAAGTGTAATTTATGGGCTCGCTATGAACATCGTCATTCTCGGGTCACAGGGGTCGGGAAAAGGCACCCAGGCTAAACTACTGGCGGAAAAATATGGTCTGACTCAAATTGAAACCGGGAAGTTGCTGAGGGATATCGCCGAAACAGATCATCCTTGGGGAAAGCGTATAAAAAGCATGATGCTTAAGGGAGTGTTGGTCTCCGATAAGATATTGATGGCGGTTTTAAAGCAGACATTGGCCAAGCCGGCGGGAAATGGGCGAATATTCGACGGAACACCGCGGAATCTGCCCCAATATGAATTAATAAAAAATATTCTGAAGTCGAGGGGGGAGAAGTTGGACCGAGTGATAATGCTGAAGGTATCAGAGGCTGAAGCTGTCAAAAGAATTTCCGCCAGGAGAATATGCAAGAATTGCGGCAGAATATACAACCTGATTACCGACCCGCCGCCTGGTGACTTAAAATGCGAATGCAAGGGCGAGCTGGTCCAGCGGGAAGATGATTATCCGGATGTGATTAAAAAAAGGCTGAAGGCTTTTAATAAATCCACGCTGGAAGTGGCCAAAAGAGCTCTAAGGGAGGGAATTTTACTGGAGATTGACGGGGAAAGGCCTGTTGAAGAAATTTTTCGGGAGATAGTTTCATGGATAAATTGACGATAAAAACGCCTGAGGAAATTGAGATAATGGCGGAAGGAGGAAGAAAGCTTGCTGAAATAAGGGACGAAATATCGAGACAGGTTCAGCCGGGTATATCCACCGGACAACTTGATACGATGGCAGAAAAAATGATTATAAAAGCGGGAGGAAAACCGTCGTTTAAGATGGTACCCGGGTACGCTTGGGCGACCTGCATAAACCTGAACGAAACAGTAGTCCACGGAATTCCAGGAGAGGAAAAAATAAAAAAGGGGGACAAAGTGGGAATTGACGTAGGAATGTTTTATAAAGGCTACCATACAGATACTTCGGTAACTGTGGGAGGGCCGGAAAAATTCCTGGAGGTCGGCAGATTAGCTCTGAAAAAGGCAGCGGAGCAGGCGTCCCCCGGCAAAAGAATAATGGATATATCAAAGATGATGCAAGAAACGGTAGAGGGGGCAGGATACTCGGTCGTCCGGGCACTGACCGGACACGGTATAGGCAGAAAGCTGCATGAGGAACCAGCTATCCCCTGCTTTGCGGTGGGAAAATATGAACACTCACCCTTCCTGGTTTCAGGGATGGTATTGGCTATTGAAGTCATGTACAACGAAGGTGCGGCTGAGGTCGCCTACAAAAATGACGATGGATGGACAATAGTTACTGCCGATGATAAAATATCTGGGTTGTTTGAGCATACTGTGGCCGTGACTGGAGACGGTCCGGTAGTTTTGACGACAGTGAAAAAATGAGTGCGCCAACAGTCTTTGAGGTTGAAGGGGTAGTTTTGGAAAATTTACCTAACACCAGCTTTAGGGTGAAAGTAACCAGCTCCTTGCCTGACAACTTAACAGACAAGATTCTGCTCTGCCACCTGGCAGGGAGAATGAGGCGCAATTGGGTAAGACTGTTACCGGGAGACAAGGTCCGACTGGAAATAAACAGCCTGGACATGTCAAAAGGACGGGTAATTTACCGACTAAAATAAATAAAAATGAAGGTTGCAGCATCTATAAAAACCAGGTGCCGAAACTGCCGGGTAATAAAACGCCGGGGGGTTTTGTATGTAATTTGCGTTAATCCTAAGCACAAACAAAGACAAGGATGAAGATATGCCCAGAATTGCCGGGGTAGATATCCCTGAAAATAAACGGCTGGAAGTAGCATTAACATATATCTATGGGGTAGGCAGGTCGAAAGTGACAGATATTTTAAGAAAAGCGGGTGTTGGCGGCGATAAAAGGACGAATCAATTGTCTCCTGAGGAACTGTCAAAGATCCAAAAAGCTACAGAGGTTATAAAAGTTGAGGGTGACTTGCGCAAAGAAGTGGCCTTAAATATCTCCAGGCTCAAAGAAATCGGATCGTATAGGGGAATGCGGCACGCCCGGGGATTACCAGTCCGAGGGCAGAGGACCCGGACAAACGCCCGGATCAGAAGAGGTAAAAAAGTAACTATCGGGGCTTTAAAGAAAGAGGCTCTGGCTCAGGTAGAGGCTGCCAAAGCAGAGAAAGAGAGAAAGGAGGCAAAAGCTAAATAATATGGGGGTGAACGGAAAAGTGTACATTACGGCTACATTTAATAACACTCTGGTAACTGTAACAGATGCGGGTGGGAATACCGTATCCTGGGGTTCTGCAGGAGCGTCCGGGTTTAAGGGAACCCGAAAGTCCACACCTTTTGCGGCCACTACAGCGGTTGAAGCCGCAGCGCGTAAAGCTATGGCTTCCGGAATAAAAGAAGCTGAAGTATACCTGAAAGGCCCGGGTTCCGGCCGGGATGCGGCTTTAAGAGCTCTGAAGGCGGCGGGAATGAAGATGACTTTGATTGCTGATGTAACTCCGATGGCCCATAATGGGGCAAGGCTGAAAAAGAAAAGGAGAGTTTAGACCGGGATAACTTCTCCCCCGGTAAGCCGGACAAGATCAGAGGGTGAGAGGGGAAAGAGGGCATTGGGGTGGCCAGCTGCAACCCAAATTGCAGCAAACGATAATAAATCCTGATCGATAAGTGTCCGAATCGGCTGTAAGTGAGCCACCGGAGGCACACCACCGGCAGAAAAGCCGGTGACGTGGAGTACAAAATCAGGGCCGGCAGTTTTGATTTTTTGCCCCAGATACTCCCCTACTTTGGTCTTGTCAACCCTGTTTTTGCCGCTGACGATAATAAGAATCGGCTTTTGGGTTGCCACAATATAAAAGACAAGTGATTTGGCGATTTTTTCCAAGTCACAACCAACGGCTGTGGCGGCATCCCGGGCAGTCTTGGCTGTGACTCCCAGAAGTTTAATCCGCGGAGTAAAACCGCGAGACTCAAGCCACAATTTAACCCGGTTGACTTCGACGGGAAAAGAAGAGGTCATTGGCTGGATAGGGAAAGTCCCAGGGAGCGGATTTGAATTTTGCCTTCAGGGCTGGGGGGAGGAGTGATATTCACCCATTTGGAAAGATCGTTTTCGGTTTGCCAAACTTTAGTAATAGGGTTGAGCCTCCTTTCAAAGGATGAACGAAAGACGGTCCGGACGCCGACGGACTCCACCAGATTAGTAAAAGCCGCTGATTTGAAATGGGATTCACTTAGGTGGGTTATTTCCTCGCGGGTAGCGGAATCATAATAGTTGACCAGGTCTCTAAGGAGGTGGGAAAGCTGCATATCCGCTTTTTCTACCGGTAATCCGACGTCTTTAGCCTCGGAATACAGAATGGGAAAACCGTGCTCGGGGTAATCATTGTGAAGGTGATTGGCAATCCGGGATATCTGATCGTCTGACTTAAACGACTGGGGATGCAGCTGCATCATTTTGGTGGCGATGAGAACGGAGTGAGACGAGACGCGGTCGATTTCCCCGATGGTAACAGGGTGAATATATTTAAACAGAGTGCGATAAGAGCCTTCTTTCTGACTGTCGGTGACAGCCGGGCCTTCGGCGTCCAGGAATTTGAGGATGCGTTTGATCTGATCGACCGAGACTGATACCGGCCTATTGTCCGGCCCCCTGGGATTGAGACCGTGGGTGAGGCTGCTGTCGATGGCAGTCAGATAACCTGAGGGGCTCATAATAATTTTATCTGCCGCTAGAGTCAGCAGGGTGGCGGCAGACGCACAGCGCGAGGGAACAATCATGTGCAAGTTTTGGCAATATTCCCGCAGGATGTGAGCAATTCTTAAAGAAGCAGAACCGTGGCCGCCGTTGCTAATTATGACCAGGGAAATTGTAGGTTGGGGTCCTATAGTTCTTAATTGTTCCAAAAAAATATCGGGGTGATTTTGGTTGATGGATTGGTCCTTGGGAGTGTAGTAACACATAACTTTGGTGGAAAGCCGGGATTCCAGTTTGGTAAGTATGTCCTGGGTCTCTTGGAAATTGAGAGGAGGCTCGCGAAATTTGACAGATTTGGCGGAGGCGGGCGGGGGTGGGGGAGCCGGAGGCGGAGGAGGAGCAGACGGAGGTTGGGGCTTATCGTTATCAGGCATGCAGGTTAAGTCAATTGATAAGTGACTTTCATGGCGGGTTCATTTTATCTTTTGAGTCGAGTTTTGGCAAACCAGATTGACTTCACGGGCACGTTGTCCTATAATTATTTTGTGGACCTTAGAGAATTAGTTCGTGCAGCAGAAGCTTTCAAGGCTAAAAAAGAAGGGCTTCTTCTCGTTTCTGGAGTAAGTGAGGAGCTTGCGCAAGCCGTCGCTGCTGTCGAAGCCGCAAAGTTATTAATTCCAGCTCGTCTCAGGAAAAAAGGGATAACAATACATCCTAATGTCGCAATATTTGTAATGAGAGTTTTTGGCGCAGAAGAAGACTAGGTGTCAATTCACGACTTCGCCTTCTTCGGGAGTACTTTTATCGTTACCCTTGTTTTCGGGTTTGGGTTGATCACCGTCAGCAGTTTGATCGGAGGGAGGGGTTTGAGCCTGGCTTTGCTGATACATAGAGGAACCCAGTTTTTGCAGCGAATCCATCAGGTCTTTGGATTTGGCGTCCAGGTCTTCCTTAGTGCCGGTTTCCAAAATATCTTTTAATGCCTTGGACTTATCCTCGACCTCGGATTTGAGATCAGCCGGGGCTTTCTCGCCGGCATCTTTGAGAGTTTTTTCGGCAGTGAAGATCAGGGAATCGGCTTGATTACGAGCTTCGATATGGGCTTTTTTGGTAGAATCTTCGGATGCATGTTTCTCGGCTTCGGCGCGCATGCGTTCGACTTCCTTTTCGTCCAGATTAGTCGAGTTGGTGATGGTGATATGCTGGGATTTGCCGGTGGCTTTGTCTTTGGCAGAGACTTTGAGAATTCCGGAGGCGTCAATATCGAAAGCGACTTCGATTTGGGGAACTCCCCGGGGGGCGGGAGGGATGCCGTCCAAAATGAAGCGGCCTAAAGTCTTGTTGTCTGCTGCCATGGGACGCTCGCCCTGAAGGACATGGATTTCGACAGAAGTTTGACTATCGGCGGCAGTCGAAAAAATCTGGGACTTACTGGTAGGGATAGTAGTGTTCCGTTCAATAAGCGGGGTCATAACTCCGCCCAGAGTCTCCAAGCCGAGAGTCAGGGGAGTGACATCCAGAAGCACGACATCTTTGACGTCGCCGGTCAGGACTCCGCCCTGGATAGCCGCTCCGATAGCTACCACTTCGTCGGGATTGACACTCCTGTTGGGTTCTTTGCCGAAAAGGTTTTTGACAGTATCTATGACTTTCGGCATACGGGTCATACCCCCAACCAACACTATCTCATCTATGTCTTTACTCTCCTTTTTAGCGTCTTTTAAGGCAGCTTTGACCGGCGCGGTAGTCTTTTGGATCAACTCATCAACGATGGATTCAAGTTTGGACCGGGTTAATTTCAGGGTTAAGTGAAGAGGCTGGCTGTCCTTTTGGGTAATGTAAGGCTGGTTGATTTCATACTCAAGGCTGGAGGAAAGCTCTATTTTGGCTTTTTCGGCCGCATCGCGGATACGCTGAAGAGCCTGAGAGTCTTTTTTCAGGTCAACACCGTGGTCTTTTCTAAACTCGGCAACGATCCAGTCCATTATTGCCTGGTCGAAGTCGTCCCCCCCTAAATGGGTGTCGCCGTTGGTGGACTTGACTTCAAATACTCCGTCCCCCAGTTCGAGAATGGAAATATCAAAAGTACCCCCACCTAAATCATAAACGGCCACAGTATGAGCGTTTTTTTTGTCCAGGCCATAGGCTAACGCGGCTGCCGTCGGCTCGTTGATAATCCGTTCCACCTTGAGACCGGCAATCTCACCCGCTTGTTTGGTAGCCTGGCGTTGGGAGTCATCAAAATATGCCGGCACGGTGATAACTGCCCGATCAACGGGGCTACCCAGGTAGGCTTCGGCGTGAGCTTTCATGGTTCGTAAAACCTGAGCTGAGATCTCCTGGGGGGTATAGGACTTGCCCTCCACTTCCACCGTGGCCATGTTGTCTTTACCGGAAACGATTTTGTACGGGACCATGCCTTCGGTACGTTTGACCTCAGGGTCCGTGGATTTACGACCCATGAGACGCTTGATACTGTAAATAGTGTTTTTGGGATTTAGGATCATCTGGCGTTTGGCCACGTCCCCTACCAAGTTTTTGACCGGCTCCACGACAGAAGGAGTAATGTTACGACCTGTATCGGCAGCGGGGATGACTTTGGGCTGACCGCCTTCCATTACGGCCACACAAGAATTAGTGGTTCCGAGATCAATACCGATTATTTTGGACATATTAATTTAGCTCCCGGTTTGGTTAATTAATTGAGGATCCCTCGACTGCGTCGCGTCCGACGCGACTGGCTCGGAATGAATGTTTTCAGGTACCCTGAAAACTTTCACTTTGGCCGGGCGGAGAATGTAGTCTCCGATCCGATAGCCTTTTAAACTTACTTCGGCAATTGTATTTTGCTGTTTGTCGCCCGGTAAATCAAGAGTTTCGATACATTCGTGGAGGGAAGAGTCAAAAGCATCGCCGAGGCCGGGAGAGATAACTTGGAGACCTTCCTGGTTTAAAGCTTCATGGAATTGTCTTGCGGCCATCTGGACACCTATATCCTCGTTGTGTGCAGCTGCCAGTTCGATAACATCAAGTGAGGGAATAAGGCGGGCAATAAGATTGGCGTTGGCCAGTTTGACAAATTCCGATTTGTCGTGTTCAATCCTTCTTTTGAGATTGTGATAGTCCGCTAGTGCCCGTTTCCAATTCTGGTCCAAAGCTTTTACCTGGTGCTGGAGTTCGGAGACTGATGGAGTTGAGGTTTTGACTTTAGACATAATAAAAAGGAGGAATTATTGCCAATGCTTGTGCATTTCAGAAAAAAGCTGGGAGAAATATTTAAGAGTGGGAATTACGTACGGGAAATTCAGCCGGCAAGGACCAATAACAGCCAGTGATCCGCGGTGATTTCCGCCTGCAGAAAAGTAAGTAAAGGCCATACCCACCGGGTCAAAGAAAGGCCAGCCCAGGTCGGCTCCAAAAATTATATGCACCGGGTCTTGGCTGTAAGTCCGATCAAAAAATAGCTGGGTGAGACGGGATTGCTGATCCAGCAGAGAAAGTACCGTCTTGGTAACATCGATGTCAAAAAATTCCGGCATGTCCAAGATATTGGCTATGCCGGCGTAATAAATATCCCCCTCGTCAGTGGCGGTAACCGATAGAGTCTTGGTGCGTTCGGCCAAAGCCAAGGTAGCCTGACGCATAAATTTGTCAAAGTCAAAACGGGAATCCCAAACTTTTTCTTTTGCCGAAACTTCGTCGGCGACAGAAAGGCGTTTTTCCTGCATGAGATGATCGACGAAAAAATGTAAGGCTGTAGGGGTGGGAATACGACCGGCAGACGTGTGGGGCTGACGCAAAAAACCCTGATGAGTAAGAGCGGCCATTTCGTTTCTGATAGTGGCCGGGGAAACACCCAGGTTGTATTTCTTTTCCAGCTGTTCACTAGCGATAGGCTCGGCCGTGGCGATATATTCCTCGACCAGGGCTTTCAGGATCTGAGTTTGACGGGGAGTAAGATTCATTTAGCAGAAACTTAACACGAGTGCTAACTGTTGTCAAGTGGTGAGGCGAAGGTTACAATTGGAGAGTGAAAAACAGGGAGCAGACGATTTCATTTATCGGGGTGGTGGCTTTGGCCTTGTTACTCCCGGGAATTTTGAAGCTGGCCAATAACGCGGTGAGATACCTGGTAGGAGCGGAGGGGAGGTTAGCGGCGATTGCGGTAGAAACCGACCGGGAGCTGGGACCGCTGCCTAAGGTATGGCGGGGACTGGCCCAGGGGGGAGACAACTTACCGGGGTTTTTGGACGGCCTAGAAGTCAAGGTGGCGGCAGTCAAGCCGGCGTATATAAGAATTGACCATATTTATGACCAGTTCGGGGTGGTGTCGAGAGACAGCCGGGGTTTGGTGTTTAATTGGGGGAGCTTGGATAAAGTAATAAACAAAATCAGGGAAACCGGGGCGATTCCATTTTTGTCCCTGTCTTACATGCCGCCAGCTTTGGCTGTGTCCGATTCGGTCTCGCCTCCCCGGGATTGGAATGAGTGGGCATTGGTTGTCCAAAGGACAATAGAGCATTACAGCGGGGAAATGGGGATAGACGGAGTATATTACGAAGTGTGGAACGAACCGGATTTGTTCGGGAAATGGAAAATGGGAGGGGGAAAAGATTATCGGAACCTGTATTTGTATGCAGCCAGGGGAGCGGCGGCTGCTTCCCAAGTAAAACAATTCAAACTGGGGGGCCCCGGGACAACGGGACTGTATCCTAACTGGATAAATAATTTTTTTCCGTATATTCTGAAAAATAAAATAAGGTTGGATTTTTTTTCCTGGCATCGGTATGATCTGGACGTAGGCAGGTATAGTGACGACATTGCCAAAGCGGACAGGTGGATTGAAGGACATCCGTATTTTTCACAAGTGGAAAAGATAATTACTGAGATGGCACCCAGGAGTGAGGCGGGGGGGGCAAACGATACTGCCGTCGGGGCGGCACATTTGGTGGCCGTATCGAGAGAGCTGATGTTTAAAGCCAAATCGGGTTTTAGTTTTGCGGTCTCCGGCCAATGGGGACTGGTAGGCAAGCCCCGATACCAGGCTTTGGTGCTGCTTTCGACGCTTGGAGATCAAAGGCTGTCCGTGACGGGTGAAGGTAGTTGGGTGAGAGCAATCGGAGCAAAAAAAGACGGTGTCTATCAGGTAATTTTGACTAATTATGATCCCAAGGGCAGTCATAGTGAAGTTGTTCCGGTCAGTTTTTTGGGGTTGGTTCCCAGTGATTACCGGTTGCGGACGACGATTTTAGGGACAGGAACAACTACAGCAGAAATAGCATCGCCGGGAGCGATGCTGCAAAAAGAAGTGGCTATGCAACCAAACAGCGTAGTGCTTCTGGAGCTGGAAGTGAAATAGTCAAACGGCGGGTTTAGCTAACTTTGAGAATTGCCAGGAAAGCTTCCTGGGGGATGTCTACCCGGCCGACGCGTTTCATGCGGGCTTTGCCTTTCTTTTGTTTTTTGAGCAATTTGTCTTTTCGGGTCTGGTCGCCACCGTAGAGTTTGGCGGTAACGTCCTTTCTGAAAGCTTTGACGTCAGCCCGGGCTAATATCTTGCTGCCGACTGCAGCCTGGACTGCAACCTCAAATTGCTGGCGGGGAATAAGGTCTATGAGGCGCTCGACCAAAGCTTTGGCTACTCTGGGGGCCGATAAGCGGGGAACGATTTGGGACATAGCGTCAACCGGTTGACCGGCAACCAAAACTTCAAGTTTAACCAGGTCAGCCGGATAAAAACCTGATAATTCATAATCGAGAGTGGCAAAACCCTGGGAGACGCTTTTGAGCTGGTCGTAATAATCCTTGAGAAGCTCGGCAAGAGGGAAGGAGTAAGTAAGGTGAATTATCCGAGCTAAATGCTCCAGATTCTGCAGCTGGCCGCGGCGGGAGTGAGTCAGTTGCATTACAGCGCCAAGATAGTCTTCGGGGACATAGATCGAGAGTAAGATGAAAGGCTCGCGAATAGTTTTTATTTGAGAAGGGTCGGGTAAGTCCATGGCTTTAGAAATGGTACTGAGCTCGTGGTTGGTGGTGATAATTTCATAAGACACGGAGGGGGCGGCTGCAATCAGATTCAGACCAAATTCCCGCTCCAGGCGCTCCTGGACGATATCGGCGTGCAACAACCCCAACAAGCCAACTCTGAAACCGTTGCCCAAGGCCGGGGAAAATTCGGGGAAAAAAGTTAAAGAGCTATCCTGAAGACGAAGTCTGGCTAAAGAATCCCGGAGCAAATTAATCTGTGAGCCGTCAGTGGGGTGGAGACTGATGAAAACGACGGGTTTGACAGGTTGGTAACCGGGAAGGGGGTTAATTGTTGATGGTTCTTGGTTCATCACGGTTATGGTGTCGCCGACAGTAAGACGGGAAATATCTTTGAGAGTGGTGACGACATAGCCAACTTCACCGGCGTGGAGGGTAGGGCAAGGTTTTCTTTCGGGAGTAAAAAATCCTACTTCCAAAGCTGACGTTTCCGTGTGGGTACCCAGCAGAAATAATTTATCATGAGTCCGGATCTGACCGTCAACTACCCTGATCCAGGCGATGACACCCAGGTGGGGGTCGAAGTTGGAGTTGAAAACCAGGGCTCGGGTTAGGGATCCATCAGCGGTAGTGCGTGGCGGGGGGATGCGGTTAATAATAGCTTCCAGAAGTTCCGGGACACCCTGACCGGTTTTGGCGGAAATAAACAGAATTGAGTCTAAGTCTAAGTTTAGGATATCGTGAATTTGTCTTTTGGTGCCCTCTATATCCGCAGTGGCAACATCAATTTTATTGATAATGGGGATAATGGTTAACCCGAGTTTTTGGGCTTGGTGGAAATGGGCCAAGGTTTGAGCCTGGACACCCTGGGTGGCATCGACAAGTAAAATCGCCCCCTCGCAGGCGGCAAGAGAACGATTGACTTCGTAGGAAAAGTCAACGTGGCCGGGAGTATCGATTAAATTCAAAGTGCAAAATTCAAAATTCAAAATTTTGGTATCCTTCGGATATATTTTAAATTGACCGTTTTCGAAGCCATATTTCATTTCCATCCTTACGGGGGCGAGTTTGATGGTAATCCCCCGCTCTCTTTCGATGGGATTACTGTCGAGGAGCTGGGCACGCATCTGGCGGGGGGAAACAGTGCCGGTTAATTCCAGCATCCGGTCTGCCAGAGTGGATTTACCATGATCAATGTGGGCAATAATTGCGAAGTTGCGGATATTTTGCATGAGGGTATTTTACCAAGAGATTCTTCGACTCGCTTTTCTCGCTCAGGATGACATTGCGATGTCAGTTCTGGTCCGGGGCGGGGAGGATGATAGGTTCGGCCGGAGGCGGAGAAGTCAACTGCCGACCAAGACTGAAAAGGCGCTGGAGCAGGGCAACAAAAGCCGACAGTTCGTTGACACGGAAAAGAAAAGAGAGAAATAAATAAACTATCAAGCCGATAATCGAGGTGGAAAAAGTTAAAGCAATTAAAGGCAAGGTGCGGGTGGTGTCAAATACAAATTGATCCAGAAACCGCATGGGAAGCCAGAGGGAAAAACCGGTTATCAAGCCGGTGATGCCAAGTTTGGCTAGAGATGTCACCAAGCGAGAGGCCAGAGGCGGATCCAGGTGCAGCCTGCGGGAAAGAAAAGCAAATAAAACAAAGGTTTCCAAAACCGCAGTGACCGAAATAGCCAGAGCTAAGCCAATAACTCCCAAACCAAATACCCGGGTGGCAACCACGGCTAAAGTCACATCAAACGCGGCGGCAGCCAAGCCGATAAAAAGAGGGGTCTTGGTATCATGAAGGGCATAAAAAGCGCGGACGACCAATTGCATAATAGCAGTAAAGGTGGCAGCGGAGGCCAATACTGCCAGAGTTTTTCCGGTGGTCAAGGTGGCTGCCCAAGGAAAAGAGCGGGAACCGAAAACCAAACGAACAATAGGGACACGCAGAACTATAAACAAGATGCTTAGGGGCAGAGCAAAGAAAACAGCCTGAAGAAGGGTGTCCACCAGGGTGCGGCGAAAAGCCTGCTGGTCAGAGTCGGATGACAGGCGGGATAGAGTGGGCATAGCAGCCTGGCCAAGAGTCACCCCAAAGAGAGTTGAGGGAATAGCGTATAAAAGGCGGGCAACGTTTAGAAGAGTGAGAGATCCGGAAGCCATAAGGGAGGCTAAAAAGACAGCGACAAACATTTCTATCTGATCTATCCCCAGAGCCAGAGCCCGAGGGGGCATCAGCCGCAAAGTTTCCTTGACTCCGGGGTGGCGCCAGTCGAGTAAGGCCTGGGGACGAAAGCCGAGCCGGAAAGTCAGCGGAGCCTGAAGCGCCATATGAAAGAACGCTCCGAGAACGACGCCAACTGCGGGACCGAAAATTCCTAAAGCGGGGGACAAAAAAACAGTACCGGCGATAATACCCAGGTTATAGACAATCGGAGCTAAGGCGGGGATTAAGAAACGCTGATGAGAGTGGATAATGGCTGTTAAGAAGCTGGACACCGTAAAAAAAAGCTGGGCTACGAGCATGACCCGCAAAAGTGAGGCCATAACAGATATTTGTCCCAAATTGAAACCCGGTGCAATAAGCCGGGAGAAAAAGGGGGCGAAAGCAAAAATTACCAGAGACAGGAGAAAAAATGCCAACAGCACCAAATTAAGAGAAGCGCTGGCGATATACCAGGCTTGGGACTGACTTTTGGATAAATAACGGGTAAAAACCGGTATGAAAGCGGCGGAAAGTGAACCAATTACCAAGAGTTGGAAAAGGGTGTCGGGAATGACAAAAGCGGCATAATAGATGTCCAAAATGGCAGCTTTTGAACCAAAAAAATAACTGATTAAAAGCCGGGTTTTAATAAGACCCATAACCTGGGAAAGCCCGTAAGTGACCATAATCACAAAAGCTGCTGAGAGAATGTTGGTTTGGCGCCGGAAGAGAAGGGAACTGCCGTTTTGGAGAAACCTACGCATGTGTGATATTATATGGCCGCGATGCCGATAACCAAAGGTGCAATTAGAAAATTGAGAGCGGATAAACGCAAAAAAGAGGCGAACTTGCGCGTGAGGGTGGTTCTCTCGGAGACTATCAGGAACATGCGAAAAAAATCCACAGCAGTTAATTTGAAGAAAGTGTTTAAAGCGATTGATAAGGCAGCGAAACGAGGGATAGTCCATAAAAATAAGGCTGCGAGAATAAAGTCACGTTTGGCAAGGCTGGTTGTTGCAAAAAGAAGTTGATATACTGGGGGTATGGCTGCCCGGGGAAAACCGGTAAATTTGTTGCCTCCGTCAGAATTTGAGTCTTCTTTTTGGGGGAAATTTTTGAAATGGGCGGTATCCGGAGGAAGGTACATTATTATTGTTACGGAATTGATCGTAATACTGGCATTTTTGTCCCGATTCAAACTGGATAAGGAGATTTCCGAACTGAACGAAGAAATTCAGGGCAAAGTGAGCGTCCTGGAGGCCGAACTTCCTATTGAAAAGGAGTTCAGAGGGCAACAGCGGAAGCTGTCTGCGGCAGATGAAATTCTAAACAGCCGGTATCAGGCCGGATCGACTTTGGACAAATTGGCGGAAAGAGTATCCGAAGAGGTTAAGTTGTCTTCCGTGGATATGGGAAGACAGGTAATCAAAGTGGAAGCTAACTCACTGGGGGAACAGGGACTGGGGCAATTATTATCAGGCTTAAGTATTGATCCTACCTGGAAAAGCGTAGAGCTAAGCCAGATTCAAGAAGAGCCTTTAACGGGAATTAAGTTCATTCTGGAGATTACTTTGTAATATGGCGCTGCAATACAAAAATAGTTTGGCCCGGTACCGGAAATATCTACAGGTGGTGCAAAGTCAGCCATTGTTCGTTGCGAGCCTGTGGGTAATATTGTCACTTCTGCTGGTAATTCTTTTAGTGGTAATGGCAATCCGCCCGACCCTCGTTACGATTGGGGGCCTGGTGGGACAGATAAAACAACAGCAAGTTCTGGCGGCCAGGTTAGATGAGAAAATCCGGCAGGTGCAAAAAGCGGCTGCCGAACTGCAAGCCGCGAGACCCAGGTTGGGGGTGGTAAGTGAGAGTTTGCCGGACTTTCCCGCATGGGAAGGATTGGCAGAAGACTTTCCCGCATGGGAAGGATTGGCAGAAAGATGGGAAAGAATAGCGGGTGAAAATGGAGTGGGGTTAACAGAAGTGGTTTTTGAGGGGGTGCCTATTTCAGGAGTCGCTGAGGAAATAATTAAGGGAGAGAGAATTAACCTACCTCAGGGAGTAAAAGCGGTCAGGTTTTCCGTGACCGTCACAGGCCAGTATCCGCAGATCAGGGGGTGGTTAGCAACTTTGGAAAAGACGCGGCGGTTGGTGTTAATTAAAAGGCTGAAAATTATCAAAGCAGAGGACGGAAGTCTGACCGCCGTGGCGGAAGGAGTAAGCGGGTTTATGCCCGCATCGGAGAGTTTATGAGAAACAGGAGTCTGGATAAAGACGTTGTGATAGTATTAATATCGACACTTTTAACTGTCGCGTCGTGGGTGGGTTTTGAGGTGTACAGAGCATATGCCGAGATTAATTTACCAGAAGCTGTCGAAAAACATTTGACACCACTGAATCCGCAAATTGACTATACGACTATCGAAAAACTGGAAAAATTAAATCCATGAAAAGACCAGAGATTACCATACCGACGGTTTTGGGATTATTGATGGCTGTGAGCGGCCTGGTGACAGGCATTTGGCTGGTGGCTAATCAAGTAAGAGAGCGGGGGGTAGCCTCGGCTGAGGAAACTCCTCAAGAGGTCAAAATCACAAATATTTCTGATTCGAGTTTTACGGTGTCTTGGGTGACCGAGCGGGCAACTTCGGGGTATGTGAAGTACGGCGAGGAACAAGAAGAACCAGAATTGATAGTATCCGACGAACGGGACCAGCAAAAAGGGTCTGTCGAGAATTATTTTACCCACTATGTGGTAATCCAAGGGCTGAAACCCGAGACGGGATATGAATTTGAAATTGGTTCGGGACGGAACCTGTATAATCTGGGAGAGGAACTATACAGAGCGGAGACAGCCCCGGCAATTACTGAGACTCCGGATGCTGATGTAGCTTACGGAAAGATAACCACCAAAAACGGAGATCCGGCAGAAGGGGCAATTGTTTATTATCAAATACCGGGAGCGGTGTTGTTGTCCGCAATAGTCAAACAAAGCGGGTCCTTCGTAATACCCGTGTCTACAGCCAGGGTTACGGATTTGACGGAATATGCCTCGTACGACCGCGAAAAAACAACGGTGCAATTAACCATACAGGGGGGTCCGATGGGAATGACAACTGCAGAAACTTCAACTGATAATGACAGTCCTGTGGGAGATATGGCACTGGGAGGGACATATGCTTTCACACAACAGGATATCGTTTCAAACCCCTTACCTACTGCAACTCCCGAACCAGAAATAATAGGGCCGCCGACAAGCCTGTCGGTACTGGCTCCCAAGTCCGGAGAAAAATTAAATTCCACCCGCCCGCAAATCATAGGTAAGGCGCCGGCGGGAACTGAAATAACCATAGAAATCCATTCTGAAGCCCTGGTGAGCGGCATTGCCGTGGCTGATGATACCGGAAATTACGCTTACAGCGTGCCAATGGATATACCGGCGGGCGAGCATACATTGACCGTAAGCGCGGTTATCGACGGGTTAGTACAAACGGTTACAAAGACGTTTATGGTGTTTGCTGCCGGGGAAAGTTTCCTACCAGCCTTTTCCGCCTCACCTTCGGCAACGATGGCTCCCAGTCCCTCCGCCACCGGCGGGGCAAGTCCGACAGTAACCCCAAGAGTCTCCCCTTCTCCCACTGCCAAACCAACAACAACCATTATTCCGACCACAAGTCCGACTTTGATGCCGCCTACCCCGACCCCGGCGACTAATTCGGGGCTACCAAAAACCGGGGAAGTGAATACGACTTGGCTGATTCTAATTGCAGCGACAGGCATGATAATTGCGGGGAGTTGGAGCTATACAAAAGCAAGGTGGGGACGGTAAAATCCAGATAATGAGCAGGGTTACTAAAGTGGGTCTGGATTTTGACGGAGTAGTAGCTTATAACCCATTTAGGGTTATCCGGGCACCTATTACCGGTTTTAAACGTAAGATCTTAAAAAAGAGAGGATTAAAGTTTTTTATACCCCATAATCGTTGGCAGCAGTTTTTGTGGAGAGTGTTGCATGAATCTAGTATTGTTCCAGCTCCCGGTCTTCAATTACTGCGAGAGATGGTAAAAGAGAGAAAAATTGAAGCACATTTGGTAACTGCTAGATTTAATTTTTTAAACCAAAATCTGGAGAGGTGGTTGGAAAAATTTCGGGTCAGAGATTTATTTACTACAGTAAGTGTGAACAATAAGAATCAACAACCACATTTATTTAAACAGGAGATAATTAAAAAATACAAATTCGATTACTATATAGAAGACAACCTGGATGTGGTGGAATATCTGGAAAAAAATAACCGAGTTAAAATCTGTTGGATTTATAATCTGGTAGATAAGTTTCTTTACAGGAATCGGGCGGGGTTTGGCTATTTAAAGAAAGCATTGCAATGGATACAAGACCAAGAAAAGTGAAGCTGCTTCTGGTAATTACATATTACTACCCACATTGGACCGGTCTGACACAATATGCTAAAGCTTTAGCGGAGAGTCTGGATAAGAAAATGTTTTCGGTTTCAGTATTGGCCTATAAACACGAGTTGGATTTACGGGAGGAAGAAGAAATTTCTGATGTGAGAGTGATAAGAATTCCTGCATGGTTCCGCTTGTCCCGAACAATGGTGTCCCCGCTTTGGTTTGCGGTTTTGTGGCGACAAATGGCAGGCTGTGATAAGGTGGTTGCTTTTACTCCCCAGGCTGAAGTAGCTGCGGTTGCCGTTATGGCGTGGGTTTGGCGCAAACCATTTTGGCTTATTCATAATGGTGACCTAGTATTACCCAAAGGGGTAGGTAATCGAATATTGGAAAAAATATTTTATATGACTACATCACTGGCAATCAGTCTTTCCCGGGGGGTAATCGTAAATACCAAAGACTATGCAACACATTCAGCATTACTGAAAAAGTTCCCGAAGAAATGGATAGAATTACGTCCCCCTTTTCCACCCCTTGAGCCGAAATCGAAAATAGAAAAACAGATAAACTCGAAGTTAAAAGGTTTTAAACATAGAATCGGCTTTTCGGGTAGATGGGTGGAGGAAAAAGGATTTGATATTTTGCTTAAAGCAGTGCCATTGGTGACATGTAAAATACCAAATACGGGTTTTGTATTTGCGGGAGAAACTAATATTACATATGAAAATTTTTATAAGTCTCAGGAAAACATTATAAAACGGTTAGAACCTAATTTAGTTATGTTAGGAAAATTGGAACATGAAGATATGGGGGCATTTTATAAAGCCTGTGATGTGTTGGTGGTCTCGTCCCGTAGTGATTTTTTTCCATTTGTCCAGGCCGAAGCTATGTTGGCGGGAGTACCGGTGGTAGTAACAGATATTCCCGGAGCCCGACAGCCGGTTATCCAAACCGGAATGGGGGTGGTGGTAGCAAAGGAGTCCCCAACTGCTTTGGCTGAAGGGATTTTGGAAGTGTTGCGAAATAAAAAAAGGTTCACGGTTCAGAAAGAGAAGGTTAAGAAGTATTTTGACTACCCGTCCACGATACAAAAGTATGAAAGTTTGCTGATTTAGAATATGGCGGGTGGGGTCGAAAAACTCATGGACCAGGAATTGGATCCGGCATTTGCCCGAAGGGCAAAACTAGTGTTGGAAAACCTGAAAGCGGGAAAAAAAGGGGCAGCGAAAGTGTTAGATGTGGGGTGTGGTCGGGGATTTTATGAGCAACTGATAAGTGAGATCTATCCACATTACACTGTTACCGCGGTGGATAAGAATTCAGACTACCTGAATGTAGCCAGATCGAGCCTGGGAGGTACGAAAGTAAAATTTATGGAGGGAGACGCGACCCGGTTGCCTTTTGGGGACGGTGAGTTTGATATGGTTATAAGCACGGAACTGTTGGAACATATCCGGGATGACCGACTGGCAATTCAGGAAATGCAAAGGGTGGTGAAGAGGGGAGGGAAAGCGGTAATAACAGTACCGGTTAAAAACTACCCTTTCTGGTGGGATCCGGCTAATTGGATTTTAGAAAGACTGACAGGAAAACATCTCCCGGTCAACATTTGGTGGTTGGCCGGGATATGGGCTGATCACGTGCGACTTTATAGTGAAAGAGAGCTTATTAATAAATTTACTGCCGAGGGATGGAAGGTGGAAAAAATTTTCAGATGTACCCATTACTGCCTGCCAATGGCGCACTTTTGGTTTTATGCGGTGGGAAAAAATTTAGTGGAAATGGGCTGCATGCCCAACTATTCCCGTTTTAATTACCATAAACGGGACACAAAATTGCGAAAGCTACTACTTTCTGTTATCCGCCGGGTGGATCGGGCAAACGAGGGATTAAGGCTGGGGGAAAATGACAGTTTTCTAAATATTGTTTTGGTAGCAAAGAAGCTCTGAGGGTCCAAATAGTGATTAGAAAGAGGAGATTTTATTAAATATTTCTGGGGGAGAAAGACGGGCGGTATTTTGAAAAATGAGCACCTTTGGGTGATCGTAGACGGTAAAGGTTTCGTCGGCGTAGTCATCGACGAAACTGACGCCTGAGAGGGGGCATTG
>Ga0209542_10000786_pt1 | contig 76431 bp, 69 predicted proteins | sample RifCSPhighO2_01_FD_184028 | JGI IMG/M metagenome (GOLD analysis project Ga0209542, IMG submission 184028) | Soil microbial communities from Rifle, Colorado - Rifle CSP2_plank highO2_0.1 (SPAdes) (version 2) | ecosystem: Environmental > Terrestrial > Deep subsurface > Rock core/Sediment ...
GGGATTACAACCATACCAGGATACACTCCGCTTTAAAAATGCCGCCATCATCATTTGCCCAAAAATACGATCTTGCTACAATGAAAACACATATCAACTTAGTGTCTTAAGAATGGGGTCCACTTCAGTCAGGCCTTCAACTGCGTCAAAAGTAAGGGTGACTTTCTGACCGACTTTCACTTGAGCGATATCAACTTCATTCAAAGAAATTTCAGCAATACGCTGTTTGGTTATAATGGTAGCCACAGCCGTTCCGCCCGATGCGGAATCTCCTCTTTTTAAGTTCACCTTGGCAACAACTCCGGCAAAGGGTGCTCGAACATAAAAGTTGGCCAAATTATCTTGAGCATCTTGCAAAGTTGCTTCACGTTGCTTGATTGTATTTTCTTGGGCTACGATATCCAATGGATTAAATTGCTGATTATATTCAAGAGTTTGCTTGCTATTAGCCAAAGACTGCTGGCCGTTGCGAATTGAGTTTTGGATATTCAATAAACTGGAGATATTGCCGTTAAGCTGTCCGACATATTTAGCTACGTTCGCCTGATATCCCGTTATTGCACTTGGAATTGACCTATTGGGTTGGTAAGTGTGGACATTATCTACAACATTATCCAAAAGGTTTTGCTCGCTTTTGACGGCTTGAGACATTAATCTTGCTGTTTCCAATGTTTGATCAACCAACTTCTCTATTTCTTCTCTGCTTGAACTGCGGCTTATATTTTTAAAGTCATTGGAGTTTTTATTATATGCATCTCTAGCAATCCTATAATCGTTCTCGGCACTATGAATAAAAATTGCAAAATTGGAGGTATAATAACTTTCCGCTAAGTTTTGATATGCCCCCGTATTCGACTGCCCCACTGATCCGACGGTCGTGTCGTATAAAACAGCGCGGGTTCCATCAATGATACTCGGCAACTCAAGGAAGGCGTTCGATATAGTATTGAAAGCGTCTTCATAGGTCTTAGTTAAATTGGTTTCCGACGTTGCGATATCATTTTGAAGCTTGGGTAAATCGTTGTTTTGATTCAGCTGCATTTTTTGTAGTTGAACCTTGGCGCTTTCCAAATTTATCTGAGCATCACGGACCGCTTTTTGGGCATCTTTAGAATCAAGTTGGGTAATAAGAGTACCAGCTCTAACTTCCTGACCGTTCTTGACCCCCACGTAAATGACATCCCCGGATACCTTGGGTTTTACATCTACCTGATCTGAAACAGAAACCTGTCCACTGCCGGTTATCGAGGTTACGATCGTACCTTTTTCGACAGCCGCAAACACATACTTTACTTGCGTAGCTCCACCGCCTTTGAATGTAAAATAGGAACCGATTACTAATCCCAGAATTGCAAATCCGGCTATAAACTTGTGCTTTAAAATTGTGCTTAAGATTTTAGTAAACATATTATTATCTGCGAATCACCCGCTCCGCCGGATCGAGGCGAGTCGGCGATGGAAACGGCATCACTCGAATAAATTTCGCTATTATTTGACCGGAGTCACTAGGTTCACCGATTACGACAATGGGTTCATCGACTTTCAAATCATTCAACTGAATAACGTCTTTGAAACGCCTAATTTCAGTATCGTCACTTATTTTGATTATCTGTTCAACGCCATCTTTACCTCTTACCGCCAATTCAGAATCTTTAACCTCAATAATCTGCCCGAAGGTTCCATGAGCTCCGATAAAGTCTTTACCCATAAAATCTTGAGATAAATTCCTTAAAAATCCGCCTCTCGGTCCTCCGAAGTTACGGTGATAATTCTCTCCCCACGCATATGAGAATTTTGCTTTTCTATAACCCACCGCCACGCCTACACTGAAAGTTCCGACCAATACGGCAAGGCAAAAAAGAACCACCATCAGAACGGCTACCTTTTTTGACTTAATGAAACTTAATATTTTATTTGTGTCCATATTTTTGTTTGTTTATTGATTTTATGAGAATTGTAGTTTTTTCTATTGCAAAAACGGCAAATCTCACAAAAAGCATTAGGAAGGCCAGTGAAAAAATAAGTCCGGCAATGACAACTCCCGGCATTGATTCAAAAGCGGCAAACATGAAACTGTGCCAATATTTAATAACTATACCCGGATCAGAAAAGGCAAGATAAAGAAATGGGCCAAAACTGGATGTCGCTAAAACATGTTTAACGCCTATAAAAGCGAATACCGAAAGAATCAGAAACGTTACCAGTAAGGTTGTAAAAAACTTCAAATTACTCTTTACTATCGCCAATTCCTTTTCAAGGCCTAGTCTTTTGATAATGCGCGAAAAGAGACCCCGGGGAATATAATTTTCCTGTTTGTCTCGCATATATACTAATACGAACAAAGGATGCATTTTGGTGCATCCTTTGTGTAAATTTCAAGTATTTTATTGAGATTAAAGGAGTTTCCTTAAGAGTGCTAATCCACGTCTATATCTGCTTTTTACTGTATTTAAGGGTTCTTTGAGTTTATCGGCAATCTCTCTAAGGTTTAAGCTGTCATTAGCGTACAGCTTGATTACGGAATTATAATGTGTCGGTAGCTTAGCTAATGCCAGGGCTAGTTCTTTTGATTGCTGTTGCAAAAATATCTGATCAAGAACTGATGGAGATTCATCGGCTATTGAATTTTCGAAGCCTTCCTCTTGTAACACAGAGAATGGTATAGCCTTTTGTTTTCTAAGCTCATCTATGGCGGTTCGTTTGGCAATCGTAAAAATCCAAGTTCTGAAAGATTTTGTTTGATCAAAGCTTTTAATATTTTTCCAAACTTTTACAAAGACCTCTTGGGTTATATCTGAGGCGCTATCCTGATTGCCCGTATATCTTTTAACAAAACCGAAAATAAGAGGCATATACCTCTTTACTAATTCTTCTAGGGCCTTCTCATCCTTTTTCAGATATCTATCAACTAATTGTTCATCGGTAAACACTTTGCTCCGCCTACAGAACGCATTCAGAATACTGGATTGGCCTAAAATAAGCGAAGATTTTAAATATTTTCACTCAATTCCGGCTTTTCAGCAATTTATTTAGTTATGAACAGCAACGCTTGTTGGAGAAAAAAGCATGCTATAATTAGGGTACTAGGATTAAACGACATTAATGGATATTTATTGTCGTTAAAAAGTGTCGATTTTTTTAATTCTCAAGTTGAACAAATTCATTTAACCCCATTTTGTCGTTAGGGGCTTTTTGTGTTTGACCAAGATAGAATTAATTGACATTTTATTAAAAGTATAGTAAAATATTATCCTAGGTTGCAATTATAAGTTGTAAAAGATATAATCTTAAAAATTAAAAAAACTCCTTTTTAGAGGCATTACCAGGTGTATGAAACCTGCCACATCTTCTACAAGATGGTGGTAACGTTACCACTAGAACCTTGCCAGGTTCTTTAGCCAATTACCCCGGCCACATACGTTCGTAACGCCTCAAAAAAGAAGTTTTTGTAAAAGATTTAGCTGAAAGGCAAGAAGTGGACCATGGGGGAATCGAACCCCAGTTAACATCCGAGCAGGATCATACTTCAAGCGATTTGGAGTCGCTGGTGTTACACCACCACGACTAGCATGGCCCACTTCCTACCTTCCAACTAGGTCTTTTTTGTTAAACAAAAAACTACAGCAATGGCGGACCTCCATGGGTTTTCATTTTATTGAATACCCACAAGTTGGCACCGTGGGATTTTATGTCCCCACGGAGACCCACCGTTAGTGTAGTTTTTGCTGAGTAACGTTTGGTTACGCTGTCCGCCCGTCTCGGTGCCATGAGACGAATAAATTGTCATTGAACTTACTTTCATTATACCAAAACCACAATAAAAGCAAATGTTTATAACTCCAGGTTAAGCATTCTTGGGTTCTTGACCTAGTAATTGCAGAAACTGTTGTAAAGAAGCACCGAGATTGTGGATTTCGTCATTGACTTTTTTAAAATAATCGAGTAAGATTAATTTAATAGTAAGTTCCTATTCAACTTATGGAAATTAACCCGAGTTGGACGACTAATGTCGTTACATCGCCTGTCGGGGGCCCACCATAGCTCATTATTGAGCCGAGGCCGAGTATGGCAAAACCTCTCAAGAGATTACACAAGAATCAATACTTTGTGCCCTCTCTTGAGAGGTTTTTTCTTTTTTTGGCGGTAAAGTCATTGCGTAAATCAAGCCCTTTTTGTTCTTGGCTGGTCGCTCACGCAATGACTACCAGCTAAGGATAAAGAGGGTTTTATGTTTGAAGAAGATAATAAAAAATCAGATCAACAGCCGGTAGAACAAGAGGTTTGGGATGACGGAAACCTAGTCAATGCTTTTGATTTACTTTTGCGAATAGATATGAGAATTAACCCCGATTTATATAAACCTAATTCAAATAATTAAATGGACACAGTAATTTTAACTTTTCCACGCCATAAGTTTGAGATAAAAGATCTATCTTATTTTGGCACGACAAGGGATTTGGCCACAAATGATCCGCGAGGGTTTGCGCCATATTACAACAATCCGACACCACAAGAGAAACGAGAAGGAATATACATGCCGGTTTTCTCTTTATACCGGCGTGGCAGGGTCTGGTGGCTCAACGTACAGTTTTCAGTTCAAAAGCTATTATTTGGAAATAGTGCGGATGAGGCTGAAGAAACAGATTTTGAACCTTCCATAAAAAAATTACAGGAATGTCTTCAAAGAAGAAGTATCCAGATTGAGGATCAAGACATACGAGATGCTTCTCCAATAGCCATTCATCCGGCAAAGAACATAATTATTGGGGATGGTTATAGATCTATATTCGTAGTATCGGAGCTGTCCAAAGTTAATTTAACCGAGAAGCTCGAAATGGATAGAAAGCAATACAAGAACAACGGGCACGCCCTGCAATACTATTCAAAAGCTCATGCTCTCGTGATATATGACAAAAAAGCAGACAACAGAAAATCAACAAGCCGTGCGATAGAAGAAGACAGAATGCCACAACAACTATCACTTTTTAAAGAATTGAACAAAAAGCACTTACTACCCGAAATCCTACGTATTGAGGTCAGGTTATGCGATAAAACAAAGATGAATCAGGTATTGAAAAAATTAGGATATTCGATAAATCCGACATTTAAAGATGTTTTCAAAAAAGATTTATGGCAAAAAGTGGTACAGATGTATTGGCAACATTTTGTGGCTGAAAAGAATTTATTTTTGTATGATATGACAAGTGGTCCGCAGGCCTCTATTAGAAAGATCATTAGAAATAATACGACCATAAAACCAAAGCAGGCCATTTACCAAGCTGGGATACTAGCTCTTGCAAGGGATCAAGAAGGCATCCGTGGCATGCGTAAAGAATTATCGGCAATATGTGATCGAAGAACTTGGTATCGTATCGCAGACGACTTTAAGCCATTAAATAAATCACAGAAAATCATTGATTGTCATAGTTGGGTCAGGGATATTGAGAACCAACTAAGAGATTTTAAAAGTTATAAACTTCCTAAATTTGATGTGTAAAGAATAGTAAAGTATAATATAATAGTATGGATAAAGAGTTTTATACAGCCAAAGAACTGGCTGAAAAATTGAGGGTAAATATAATGACGATTTACCGGTATATAGATAAGGGTAAACTTATGGCCCATAAGATTGGCAAGGAATTTAGAATTGATAAAATCGAATTTAATAAGTGGTTAGATAAAACCAAAACAAAATAATACTATGTCGATCAAAAAACCAAGCTTAAATATGACTAAGGAGCAAGAGCGTTCGGAACTACACCGCGCTATCTGGCAGATTGCTACTGATCTACGTGGTAGCGTTGATGGTTGGGATTTTAAGCAATACGTATTAGGAATACTTTTTTACCGATTCATTAGTGAAAACCTTACCAATTACATCAACGCCGATGAGCGTCGTTCAGGTAAAAAAGATTTTGACTACGCAAATTTGTCAGATAAACAAGCCGAATTCGGACGGGCCGACACCGTAAAAGAAAAAGGTTTTTATATTTTACCAAGTGCACTTTTTGTAAATGTTCGTAAAAATGCACGTAATGACGCAAATTTGAACGAAACACTTGCCAATGTTTTTAACAATATTGAAAATTCAGCAAAAGGTGCAAGTAGCGAAGATGATCTGAAGGGCCTTTTTGATGACTTGGATGTTAATTCAAACAAGATCGGTGCTAATGTTGAAAAAAGAAATCAGAAGCTCGTTAAACTCCTTGAAGCAATCGGTGATCTCAATCTTGGTGATTACGGAGATAATACCATAGATGCATTCGGTGATGCATACGAATTCCTCATGACAATGTATGCCTCAAACGCCGGTAAATCTGGAGGTGAATTCTTTACTCCTCAAGAAGTAAGTGAACTTTTGGCAGAAATAACTACTGTAGGAAAAAAAGAAGTTAACAAAGTCTATGACCCTGCGTGTGGTTCCGGTTCACTTCTACTTAAATTTGCGAAAGTCCTTGGCAAAGAAAATGTTCGACAGGGTTTCTATGGTCAGGAAATTAATATCACCACCTACAATCTCTGTCGCATCAATATGTTCCTCCATGACATCAACTATAACAACTTTGATATTGCTCACGGTGACACACTTACTGACCCAAAGCATTGGGATGATGAGCCGTTTGACGCTATTGTTTCTAATCCCCCATATTCAATTCATTGGGAAGGCGACGCAAACCCAATTCTTATAAATGATCTGCGCTTTTCACCGGCCGGAGTACTAGCACCAAAAAGCAAGGCAGACCTTGCTTTTACTTTGCATATACTTTCTTGGCTTTCTACAAGTGGTACTGCGGCGATTGTCGAATTCCCAGGGGTTCTTTATCGTGGTGGCGCAGAACAAAAAATTAGAAAATACCTTGTAGATAATAACTATGTTGATACTGTAATTCAGTTACCCGCTGATCTGTTTTTTGGTGTTGGTATTGCGACTTGTATTCTAGTTCTAAAAAAGAGTAAAAAAGATAATAAGATACTCTTTATTGATGCATCTTCCGAGTTTGTGCGTGCTGGTAGTAAAAATAAATTGAGCGAGAAAAATCGTCTCAAAATTTTGGAAGCGTTTACTACTCGTAAAGACGTAGAATATTTTACAAAACTTGTCGAAAATAAAAATATTTCTGAAAACGACTACAACATTGCCGTATCAAGCTATATTGTAAAAGAAGATACTCGCGAGGTGGTGGATATTACAGAGCTCAATAAAAACATTACTCATACCGTTGCAAAACAAAACGAATTACGCATGGCGATTGATAAAATTATTCACGATATTGAGGGAATGAAACAAGCTAGGCACACAAGTAAAATTGAAAAGATGATTGTTGATCTCTGCCCGAACGGAGTAGAATTTAAGAAACTTGGTGAAGTTTGTGAAGTAAAAACCGGCGGTGATACCCCGATGAATTACAAGAAAGGGCAACTTGAACCATCAGACGAATTCCCTTATCCAATTTACTCTAACGGCATAGAAACTTATGGTTATTCTAGTACTTATAAAATTGATAGGGACGCTGTAACGATTTCATCAATTGGTAATGTCGGTTTTGTTGCTTATAGAAAAGCTAAATTTACGCCGATAATAAGGTTAAAAGTTTTAATACCAAAAACCGATTTACTTGATATAAAGTTTTTGTTTTATGTTGTATCTATAATTAATTTTGTTGGTACAAATGCAAGTTTATCAAGCATGAAGGCCGACGATGTAAAGAAATACAAAATTCCATTTCCACCGCTTCAGGTACAGAAAGAGATTGTTACGATGCTAAATAAGTTTTCAGAGCTAGAAGCAGGTTTAGAGGCTGAGGTAGATGCTAGAAAAAAACAATATGCTCACTATCGATCTAAGCTCCTAATGTTTAAGGATATAGAGTAAATATGCCAATTAATACTAAGTACAACTTGGTTGCGAAAAGTCCGCAAAGCACTGTTGTTGCAGAATACGTTACAGACAGCAAGCGTGTTGCTCACTATCAAAGCGAAGCAGAGCTTGAGCGTGCTTTTATGGAGCAACTCGGTACACAGGCATATGAATATATTTCTATTACCTCTGAGGCGGATTTAGTGCAGAATCTAAGGAAACAATTAGAAAAGCTTAATGGTTTTGTGTTTACTGACACTGAATGGGAGAAGTTCTTCGTAGGCGAAATTGCAAATCCAAATCAGAGCATAGAAGAAAAAACAGCAACTATTCAAGAAGACCATGTTAAAAATCTAACTCGTGATGACGGTTCAATAAAAAATGTCTATATCATAAAAAAAGACAATATTCACGACAATAGCTTGCAGGTTATCAATCAGTATGCGACCGCAGACGGCAAACGCACCAATCGCTATGATGTGACGGTTTTAGTAAACGGCCTGCCACTCGTGCATATTGAACTCAAGCGCCGTGGAGTGGCAATACAGGAGGCATTCAATCAGATCAACCGCTACCAGCGCGAGAGCTTTTGGGCTTCTTCTGGACTTTTTGAATATGTGCAATTGTTTGTTATCTCAAATGGTACGCATACGAAATATTACAGCAATACTACTCGTGCACAGTACATCAAGGAATTAAACGAAGGTGGCGTAAAGAAAGGTAAGCGTACGAGCAATAGTTTCGAATTCACGAGCTGGTGGGCAGATGCGACCAATCGCCCGATTACCGACCTCATGGATTTTGCAAAGACCTTTTTTGCGAAGCATGCCCTGCTAAATATTTTGACTAAATATTGCGTATTCACTACCGAGCATTTACTCCTTGTGATGCGACCATATCAGATTGTTGCGACTGAGCGTATTTTGAGTCGTACGGAGGTCAGTACAAATTATAAAAAACTCGGCACACCGGGGGCAGGCGGTTATATTTGGCATACCACGGGGTCAGGAAAGACCTTGACTAGCTTCAAGGCAGCACAGCTCGTCAGTAAATTGCCGTATGTAGATAAAGTGTTGTTTGTAGTTGACCGCAAGGATTTGGACTACCAGACAATGAAGGAGTATGACAAGTTTGAAAAAGGCGCAGCGAATAGCAATACCAGCACTGCAGTACTTAAAAAACAACTTGAGAATCCTAATACTCGCATTATCATTACAACTATTCAGAAGTTAGATCGTTTTATTGATCGCAACTCCGGGCACACTATTTTTGATGGGCATATCGTTTTGATTTTTGATGAGTGTCATCGCTCTCAATTTGGTGATATGCATGCAGCGATAACCAAGGCATTTAAAAACTATCACATCTTTGGATTCACTGGTACGCCGATTTTTGCTATCAATGCCTCTTCGGGTGGACGACCTGATCTTAAAACAACCGAGCAAGCATTTGGCGAGAAATTGCACACCTATACCATCGTAGATGCTATTGCAGATAAAAATGTTCTACCGTTTAAGGTTGATTATGTTTCTACGGTTCGTGAGGCGGAAAATATCGAAGATAAAAAAGTGAGCGATATAGACCGCGAGGCGGTGCTCTCAGCGACAGATCGTTTGGAGAATATTGTAAGATATATTCGTGAGCACTTTGACCAGAAAACCAAGCGAAACAGTTTCTATAAAATAAAAGATCGCAGACTGGCAGGATTTAACTCAATTTTTGCCGTTGCTTCTATTGATGTGGCCAAAAAGTATTATGCTGAGTTTAAAAAACAATTAGCAGATGAGCCGAGTGACAAACGACTCAAGATAGCGACGATTTATAGTTTTGGGGTAAACGACGAAGATGCGGATGGAATGATTGATGAAAATTCCGAAGACACCAGTGGACTTGATGTGAGCTCAAGGGATTTCCTCGATAGCGCTATCAAGGATTATAATGTGATATTTGGAACTTCATATGACACTTCATCGGATAAGTTTCAGAACTACTACAAGGATGTCAGTGAGCGAGTAAAGAATCGGGAGATTGATATCTTGATTGTGGTTAATATGTTTTTGACCGGATTTGATGCCACGACCCTAAATACTTTGTGGGTCGATAAAAACCTCCGTTTGCATGGTCTATTGCAAGCATATTCAAGGACTAACCGCATTCTAAATAGTGTAAAAACTTTTGGAAATATTGTTTGCTTTCGTAATTTAGAAAATGCAACAAATGAATCCATCGCCCTCTTTGGCGATAAAGAAGCAAGCGGAATCGTGCTTTTGAAGGCATATGCTGACTACTACCATGGTTATAAAGATGGCGATAAGGAAGTTCGAGGATATGAAAGCCTAGTAAAAGAACTGTTAGAAAAATTCCCCGCAAGTGAAAGAATTATAGGAGAACAAAATCAAAAAGATTTTATAAAATTATATGGAGCAATTTTACGTGTGCGAAATATCCTTATAACTTTTGATGAATTTGCTGGTAACGAAATCCTAACCGAACGAGATGTGCAGGATTATCACAGCATGTACATTGATATCTATAATGAATTCCGTAAAGGCATAGAAGAAAAAAAAGAAAACATCAACGACGATGTAGTGTTTGAAATGGAACTTATCAAACAGATAGAGATAAATATTGACTATGTGCTCGGTCTTATCAAGAGATACCACGAAGACCATATTAAGAATCGGGAACTGTTACTTGATATTAACAAAGCGATAGATTCCAGCGTCGAGTTACGCAACAAAAAGGATCTTATTAACCAATTCATTACATCTCTCGATGTTAAAGCAGCAGTTGATGAAGACTGGCAGAAATTTGTTGAAGAAAAGAAAATCGAAGAATTAGAGAAGATTATTACCGCCGAAAACCTTGATCATGATGCTACTTATGCATTTATTAAAAACGCATTTAGGGATGGGGCGGTTGCAATAACCGGCACAGCAATTTCAAGGGTGTTGCCACCAGTATCTCGGTTTTCTCCAACTGGTGAACGGACCCAAAAACGAGAAGGTGTCCTGAATAAACTCACAAGTTTTTTTGAGAGATTCTTTGATATTTCTGGGGGTAAGTTTTTAGAATAAAATAACTATGAAATCAATAATACTCGCAAGAGTTTCGACACAAGAGCAAATGGATGGGCAATCAATACCTGCCCAGCTTGAGCGGTCCAGAGAATACCGGAAGCGTAAGGGGCTAGAACCGTGGAAAGAGTTTCAGTTTGATGAATCATCTATTAAGGACCATAGGAAAAAATTTGAAGAAATTATCGATCTTATTAAAAGCTCAAGAGAGCGTGTTGCTTTTATCGTGGAAACAATTGATCGAATGCAACGCAGTTTCAAGGAATCGGTCTTATTGCTTGATATAATTAAGGCCGACAAAGTCGAAGTTCACTTTATTCGAGAAAACTTAATTATTGATAAGGATTCAAATAGTTCAGAGCTTTTGCGATGGGATATGGGCGTAATGTTTGCTCGGGGCTTTGTGCTACAAATTAGTGATAATGTAAAAAGAACATTTAGGCAAAAACTGGCTAATGGAGAAGCGATAGGACAACCTAAACTAGGATATATTTCAGCTATCAAGGATGGCAAGAAGTTTCATATACCCGATCCGGAAAAAGCACACTTTATACCAGCTATTTTTGAGCTCTATCTGCAAGGATGGTCTTTCAGGGCTATTGCTGATGAAATGTATAAAAGAGGCCTAAGAAGCAGGAATAATAAAAAGGTTTCTCAAAGCAATATTCAAAAAGTTATCAAAGACCCATTTTATTGCGGTATTATAATATCAAAGGGCAAAGAGTACCCTCATCATTACGAAAAATTGATTTCATTTGAAAAATATAGCAAGGCACAGAATTTGATGACTCGTAAAAGCAACCTTTCAACAAAGACCCGCCACAAGGTATTCGCCTTAAGTCGGCTGGTCCATTGTAAAAATTGCCACGGCCTCATATCGGCAGAACCAAAAAGGGGGCACCTCGTGTATTATAGCTGTTCTAACTATAAGAATATGTGCAAACGTCTTTATATTCGCGAGGAAGTTATGCTCAAGCCGGTCCTAAAAGCCCTGAAATCAATCCAGTTGCCACAGGAAAGAATGGATATGCTAGTAAACAGCTTAAAGCGCACCCATGAGGCAAAAAGGGCCTATCAGGAAGAAGCCACAAGCGAATTACGACAACGATACGATAAAATTCAAGCAATGAATGACCGGTTAATAGACATGCTTGCAGATGGGCGTATTACTGACGATGTATATGACAAGAAATTAAAACAATATAAAGAAGATCAAAGATCAATTGAGCTTCAATTACAAGAATATACAGATGCCGATGAGCAGTATCATATCACGGCAAAAACAATACTATCACTAGCACAAAGGGCTTTAGAAATATTCAACCGTTCTGAAGTAACCGAAAAACAGCAATTTTTAGGGTATTTTCTTCAGAACGCTCAACTGAATGGAAGTAACCTAGAGTTTACCTTGAGAAACCCATTTAATTTGCTTGCAGAATATGCAAGCCGTCCTAACTGGCTCCCAGAACATGACATTATTATAACCATTTTATCAGACCAAGAATACATGACCAATCTTTGGAATAAGCTCTGCTATATTAAGGAGGTGGCGAGAGTTGGAGACTAATCTTGGTATTCAGCATAAGCATCGTGAGCCAATTTGTCGGCCCTTTTACCTAACACCGAATCTCTGGAATGATGAATATATGTTACGCCATCTTTGAATCTTTGCTCATATTTTTTTGCTTCATCAAATAGTGGTTTTATGTGGTCCTTTTTTATTCTATACTCCCCGTTCATCCACCTAACTACTAACTGGCTATCCATTCTTACCTCAACATTGTATCTAGCAACGGCAACTGCTTTATCAAGAGCAAAAACCAATGCCCTAAATTCTGCTTCAGGAACAGTCATTTCTCCTAGATACTTTTTAAAATGACACTCTTCTCCTTTATAGTCTATTATTAAAACCCCACAAGCAGATTTGCCTTTGGATAACCTGTTTTTTAGATGTGCGTCTTTAATCCTACAACAAGCATCAACTATAATCTTAGTCTTATTCATAATGACAAGATTATAGAACAATGTAGCTTTTTATCAAGACTTTTTTTATTATATTAATAGCCTATAGTATATATCATCTATGAATAAGTATTCGAAAGTAACAACTTCAGGCTCAAACAACTTTGATGTTATAGTAATTAATACTATTTTTACTGTTTCCTACTTCTCATCAAAAGATGGCATAAAGACTTCCTCTAAAGACAAAGCGGATTACTTATCAAGCGTAGAGGAAGAAATAAAAAAATGCTCTGCTAAATTAAAAGATGGTGGTTTTATGTTTATATATGGCTTACCTGCCTGGCTACCCGAATATTTTAATCTCATAAGAAAAGACTTTACATTTAGATACTGGATTGCGATTGATGGTGGCCATAAAGATACATCAATAAAAAACAATATCCCCAAGAGTCACGTAGGCCTACTAATGCTATCAAAAGGAAATAAATATGGCCCATTAAATACCAAGCAGGAAAAGATTAGCTATTCGGCTTGCTTGCATTGTAGAAATAATCTTAAAGATTGGGGTGGAAAGAAACACTTGATGAACAAAAATGGAACAGCAATATCAGATGTATGGAAAGATTTTTATCATAAGAATGGCCATATTGTTGATTCTATCGGGATTAATCTCGAGTTGGTAGATTTTGATAAAACATCGATAAAAATTGACGGCAAGATAATCCCTCCTCAGATATTAGATAGGATATATAACTTAACCAATAGGATTGGCTATAGATTTGGACTCCACAATATAATCGTCCCACCTCCAAAGAGTGTTTTTAAAACACCGCCAAGTGTTGACACAAAAACCAGAGCTGCAGATTTAGACAAAGTAGTTATGGCGAATTGTATAGAAGAAATGAAAAGGCTATATAAAAGATATCCAAATGGTTGTTTTGATATTTTCTTTGCAGACCCTCCCTATAATTTAGATAAGAAATACGACAAGTATAAGGATACGAACAATGAGACTGAATATATAAACTGGTCAAATGAATGGCTAGATTTAGGGATTAAACTCTTAAAACCGGGCGGGTCATTATTTTCCCTTAATATCCCGGAGTGGTCTCTTCATCAAGCAATTTATCTAAATGATATCGCATATTTTCAAAATTGGATTGTCTGGGATTCTATGTCAGTTCCTTTGGGCAAGATAATGCCTGCCCATTATTCTTTATTGCACTATTCTCAAACTCCGAATGTTAAATTCTGCGGCCATAAATGGATTGATAATCCTGGTTATTGCCTAAGAGCTTCATGTATTAAAGCAAGGACGGTTTTGGGTGATGATAAGAAAGTAGTACTTGCTGATATATGGTCTGACGTTCACAGAATAAAACATAAGAAAAATAGAGATTACCATCCATGTCAATTGCCTCATAAATTAATGGAGAGGATTATTAGCCTATTTTCAAAAGAGGGAGATTTAATATTCGACCCATTCGCCGGAGCAGGAACAACTGCTATCGTAGCAAAGAAGCTAAATCGCCATTATTATACAACCGAAATTTCTGCGGACTATATAAATATAACAAACCGTAGATTGAAAGAAGTAGGTGAATATGGAGATATAGTTCTGCGCTCAGTTAAACACGACAACAATGGACTAACAAAAAAGAGCGTAGAATTAGTCGTACAAAAATTAGCATTAGAGCTAAGTAGGAAACCCACCCTAGAAGAGTTGTTAAATAAAGGTAAGTTCAAGAGGACCGATTTAACAAAACTGTATGGAGATGAAAATAGGGCCTTAAAAGTAGCTAGAGTTGCTCTTACAAATAGTAATTAAATATCTCCTTAAGTAGCTCTAGGTTTTTGTAATTGACGGCATAATCACAAGAGTTCACAAACCTGCCAACATCATTTTTGCCCCTAGCCATCCAGCCCGCTCCATCAATAAAATTAATAAATAGCACATCTTTTTTATTGGCCGCATTGTATCTCTTTATCGCAGAGAATAACGCATCGTTGGCGTCTCCTTTTTTAGTTTGACCAGAGGCAGTGGTTTTTGTATAGCTGCTTTCAATCAATATTTTCGGGTCTTTTTTATTAGGAATTATTAAATCTATCTTCGGGTTTCTTTCAGCTCCTGTGGTTGTTCTCTGGTAGTAACTTTCTAAAAGTTCTAGAGAACCCACTTCATATTTACCGTCTGGCACAAGTTTGCCTATAATCTCTCTTTCTACAAATGTTCCTACCTTTTGACTAAATCTGCCTGAATATTTATCTTCCAACATAAGCCTCAATTTTGAAGTGTCTTTTTTAAGCGAGGATAAATTATTTATTACAAAACGTCTAAGGATTATCGGCTCATCAGCAAGTATTTCCATTAATAGTTTATCTTTGTGACCGCTTGTAAATATCCGAGAGAAAACTTTTATTAATTCCGGGTCTTCATTTATGCTTTCGAGATCGGCAACAGAAAGACCATATTTTTCATTAATAGCCGGAAGAATATAATTTTTTATCTTTTCATTTGATATGCCCGTGACCGCAAGGATTATAGCCCATCCAATATTTTCTTCTTTTGCTCCTTCGTTCATCATCAGGTCATATTCAGGCCGTCTCTTTATCGTTAAATCTATTACCTTTTTGAAATTATTTTCTGGGTTATCATCAAACTCTAATTTAGAAAAATCCTCTATAATGCTTTTAATAAAATTATCAAATTGAGACGCCAAATCGGGCATTGGTATTGCCGGAGAAAGGGATTGATAGAATTCACCTAGAGATAGTCTCTGTGGTTTATTGTCGGTCATTTTAACCGAACTTTAGCAGAATTAGCCGTGATTTGCAAAACAAAAAAGCAGGTTGTGCCTGCTCTTTGTTTTCAGAGATATTTTGTTATTAACTAATCAAAATATTCTTCCTGGTTTTATTTTAGGAAAGTCATGCGTAAGTTTTTAATTACTCTTTATTATTTCAATTTTTTTAACCCAAGTTTCAACATATCCTCCGTCATTATAGATAAATTCGTCTCCGTCTTTTTCTTCACACATAACATTATCAACCGTAGCCGTTACTTCAAATATAGTATTTCTATCTCTATCGTTGTCGCCTATATTCCCGAATACATCAAAAATATATTTAACCCAGCTAGAGTCCCATTCCTCACCCCATTTTCGCAAACCTTCCTCATCATTAGAAAAATCTTCTTTTGAGCGAGGGTCATCGGCGCTAGCCAGGAATGTTCCCCAGAAATGACCGTGTTTCTCGTGCGATCCAACAGGATGTTCCTTATCAATCACCCAAAACCTGATACCGCTCGTGTGAGCGTTGGGAGAAACCACCGCATTCCATGTTATCTCTTTGTCTCTGTATAAACTCCCGATATTACACCAAGTGAAAACAACATCGTTAAAAGTAGGATTTACCTTGATTACGCCGAGAAGATTTAAAAGATGTTGAACTTCGGACAGATTATTAAACCACTCCAAGTCCTGTTTTACTTTTTCGTCTATATTTTCGTTGAATTCTAAAATCAAAATCTCGGCAAGCGCTTGTTTCTTGCCAACGTCAGATCCAGCGGCAACTTTGGCAAGTGGCTGATAAAACTCCTTTAAAAAATCGGCGTACATACAAAAAAGCCAGGAATTGTGGTTGCACTCATTTCTTTCTTGTGTAAATAACGGAGCGTTAATGCCATTGATATTCGACAACCTGAAATCGGAATTTCCCGAGATGTACGTAAAATTACTCGCCGCAGAGTCCCATTGGTAACGCATGGATACCTTGTCTGATATAAGTTCTTCGTCCCCAAATTCGTATAAACGTCTGAAGTCAAAATCTATATAAGAATTTCCGTCAATGTTCTTAAAAGATTTTTCAACCGAGAAACTGCTTCCTAACCACCCAGAGTCATTAAAGATTCCCCAGCCAGAGCCAAAACCGCCGATTGAAGGATATTCAAGGACTTTTTTTAATTCTAGTCTGTCTTTTTCTATCCAATACCAAGTGTCTACGTATTCACTCATATCAGAACCACTATTGCCGAGTTTTGTTGAAACAAACCACTGATTATTCAATTTATCTGAAACAATTTCATAACTTGGACCGTGTCTTTTACCGTTGCTAACAATGAGGTCAGCCAAGAATTCATCATTATAAAAAAAGTAGTAATTTGACGTACTCATTACGCCCATTATGGCGGCAAGGTTTACGTCGTTTACTTTCTTATATTCTATTATCGCATCAAATTCAGAATTAGGATTTCTTATGTCATTCCAAACATAGACGACATTTATATAATCTCCTATCTTTTCGGCGCTTTTACAGATAACAAATGCCTCAAGCGGTTCTTTCGGCCAGTTATCTAACGCTTCATTGGGATATTTGTATTCATTACAAAACTTCTTTCCCGCTTCACGATGCTGGGCGTACTCTTTATCCCAATCAACTTTCTCCGACTCATTGTCATCCAGCGACCACTCCTCATTTAATGGAGCGCTGTTTGTTCTAAATAAAAACAGGTTAATTAAAACCAAAAGCCCCATTACTAATACCACAATCCAATTTTGTTTTAGAAAATTTAACATTTAACAATCAGGTTCAATCATAATATAACGATAGACCGTTTTATTGCCAAAAAAATATTTTTAGCTCATAGGCAACTCCAACTACTAGAACTAAAATGGCCCCCAACATAAAACCTATTATTAAAAGTGCTTTTCTCGTTTCATCGTCCATATTTTTTTACTTTTTCTTTGCTGTTTCAAATATGTTGTCAATTCGCCCAACAACCGCCTCACTACAGTGTATGTCGCTATCTTTGGATTCATAGGCCGTTATACCTCTTAAACGAAGAGCATGTTGAGCTTTATCAATCCATTCTTCCAAAGGTTGACTTAATGAGCAACCACCAGAGCCACAATAACTTGCCAGAAGATATCCTATATTTGTACATATTTGCTCGTCATTTAGTTCTTCGGGTTCGCTGGAGAGAATTTTTCTATCCTCCATCTCAAAGAGTCGTGCCCGTTTTTCGCCCATGTCATCAAAGATAATGTCACCAGATACATACTCAGCATTACTAACAGGAGCAGAAGGTGTTTTGGAATTATCAACAAAAAGAAAAATATTCACCCCTATTAAGATAAAGATAAAAACAAAAACCGTTTTATTTACGTGTTTTAACTTATTGAAAATTAGTTTCATTTGATTTTTCTAATTTTTTCTCGTTTTCAACTCGGTCATATAGTTCCCCCAAGTCAAAAGGTTTTCCTGTTATGCTAACATCGGACTCATTCTTGTCTTTCCAGCTATAATTATTTTTAAGATTAAATATTGCACCAGCCACATGCTTACCTGAAAACAAGAATTCTTCTGCATATCTTTCACAAAGTGCTTTGGCTCTTTTTATGGTGCCAAAAAATTCTTCGTCTTTTGAGTAGTTTAAAAGTGTCTGTCTGTTTACGCCAAGGCCTACTGCCAAACCACTCATGGTTAATGGTTTACCACTTTTTTCGCATCCATCAAAATATTCCGAGATTGCCCTTTCTAACGCCTCGCTAGTTTTAAACTTTAATGGTCTGCCGACTTTGTTGTTTGGCACATTGTCCATAAGTTAATTATAAGTGCCATTCAAAAGATTAAAACCAATGGCAAGACATAACCTTTAAATGTCTAACAACAAAGTTCCATCACTGTTTTTAAAATACCTGTTTTTGCCGTCTAACCTAGGCGAGCTTAAGAGGTAGTCCCCGAAGTGGTAACAAATTACCTTTTGGACGTATTCTTATAAATTTCAACCACTTCTGATAATCCACTTTCGCCCTCGGTCCAATCCATAGCCCAGAGGGACCTATCAAATTCTCTCAACGAGGAGCAGTACTTCTTCCAAACACCTTTGCAGATATCTACATAATTGAAATAATCTTCTGGTTTAAAATTTTCAGCTTTTGAAGGTAATTTTCTTTCCGCACATTTTTGCTTCTCTAGTTCCATTAAAGAATTTAAGGCCCTATAATCTAAAACCGTAAATTCTTCTGGATAGCAGACAGTTAAAATAGCCGAAGCAATGGCAATACCTACTCCTTTTATACCCAATAATTTCTTCAGTTTTTCCATTCTGTCTGTAGCCAGCCACAATTCCTTACTAAGTTCTTCTATGGATTGACCGTTCCATTTTGAAGCAATTTTTATACCAGAGGGCTTTCTTTTCCAAAAGACAATGGCAAAAAACTCATTCCCTGTTAGACAGTGGTTTCTTTGAAAATTATTATAAACTTCTTTAAATAAATAACTTTCTAATTCGGAGGGGTAATATTTTAGATAGTCCCGCAGTTCCATAAAGCAATGCAGGGAATGTGTAAAAACACAAAGCCCGCTACTAGGAAGAGGTCTTACGACCATCTCTGCCAAAGTTTCCCCTGGCAACGCGATGAACGCCCTAATAACGGGGTCTCTATGTTCATCGCGATTACTGACCATGCCCTGCAGAATCTGCCGAGTTTAGGCCTTTATTTATTATTAAATTGTGGTTTAATTCTACTACATGAAAAACAAATATTCAATACAATCAACTTCAAGCGTAGATTTGAAAAAAGAGCTGGAAGATTTAGATACAGAAACGCTAGAAAAACTCAGTGCAATTTTAAAAACCAAGGACTCTCTTTTAAAGACAAAAGGGCATAAAAAGTTAATCAATTACTTTCGGGAAACATCCGACAAGGAAGTTATACAAACTAAAATAAAAAGTTTTAGAAAAAAGTATGGAATACCACTAAACGGTTTTATTCTAAACCCCGATGACTACAAAGAAATACCAGAGAGTTGGTGGCACAAAACAGGGAAATTTATAAAATCATATGAACTTAATAAGGATGTATGCGACATACTTAAAATATATCGCTTGAGTAAGGATTGGGTCTTATTTTTAACAGCATATCTCTTTTATAATAAATTAGTTATTGATGGAGCCGAGAATAGGTACAACTTACTCCAAGCAGTTGATATCAGTTCAAATAAAAATAAAATCGCTGGTATAGACCCAGCCTTTTATCCCGTAGCTGTCTGTATCAGTACTTATGCGTCAAAAAGGGACATATTGGATTTTATAGGAAGGACTTACAATCCCTTGATTTCGTCATTGCAAACAGAATACAAAAGTAAGGAAGTAAAAATTGGCAAATTCAGAACCAAAAAACCTGAAATTCAAGCAAGAAATAAATTTATTTATAACCATCGCCACTTGCCGTTTAAAGAAATAGTGAGCATGGTGAGCAGTGAGTTTCCTGGCAAGATAACAAACACTATTGACGAAGGTAGTGTGGGTAAAATAATTTCTCTGGAGAAGAAAAGACGAAAAGAAGTGTAGTACAGAAAATTCTTATATTTTAACTTCCATTAAGGATACCCTGATTAAAAGTCAGGTATTTTTATGTCCGAAAACAAAGAACAACAAAAAGAGATAGACCAAGTCGCAGAAAAATTGGCTGAGTTGTTTTTACATCAGATTTATCAGGACCTAAATTTTCCAAAGAATAAAGACGTTAAAAACGAGCAATATGAACGATAAAGAATCAAAATTATATAGATATTCAAGGGTTTATTGGGATGTGAGTGCAAGATTTAAGTTAAAACCTATTGAAATCCTGCTTATGTCTTATATTCATAGCCTTTCAACAAGAGGCAGGTGTTGGGCTTCCCAAAAGGGAATGGCAAAAATTATGGGGACGACTGAAACCACAGTTAACCAAAAGATTAAAAAATTAGTTGAAATGGATTTAATAGAAAAAGTTTCCTGTAATGAAGACCAAAAAAAGATGGAATATAAAACAACTGAAATCTGGCGAGAACTGGTTTGGGAGATAGAGCAATTTCTTAGTGAAAGACATAAAGAAAAAGCCCGATAGGGTTAAAAGAGAAGAGCCCTCGTCATTAAAAAACTTAATACAATAATAAATAATAAATTAATAATTAAATAATATTAAAAATAAAATCAGCTTTTAAAAGCTGATGATAGAGGTTTTATTCTTTTAAACAGGAACATATAATACGCACGAACATGATTTTCCCTCATAGGTCACAATTAAAAGGCAGCCCGCAGATTTCTTATAAACGGAAGTCATGTTCGCGGGTTGCCTTTTGGTTGTAACCAAATCATTATATGAATAAAAAAAATGCAATTGGATATTGCCGTGTCAGCACCGATGAACAAGCCAAACACGGTCTTTCTTTAGATGTTCAGGAAGAATCCTGTAAAATGGCCATCCAAAGTGATGGATATGAACTACTAAAAATAATCAGGGACGAAGGTAAGAGTGGCGGAAACCTTAATAGAGCTGGGATGAGGGAATTAATATCGCTGGTCATAAATAAAAAAATAGATGCCATTTATACTATAAGCGGTGACCGCCTAAACAGAAATACCCTGGAATACATGCAGTTGAGAAAGTTGCTACGAGAAAATGATATTGATTTGAAATACATTAACCAAGCAAACACTGATGACTCGGCCATGGGAAGAACTATGGACACGGTTCTAGCTTCCTTTAACGAATTCCAGAGATTGCAAACATCAGAAAAAGTTAAAAAGGTTTCAGCCGCTAGGGTTGAAGCTGGTTATTTCCCTACGGGAGCCCCTATCGGCTACAAAAACGATATTAATCCAGACCCAAATGCCGACAGACTGGCGAAAAAGGTTATAGTTCCCGATGCAATGGCTCCACTGGTAACAGAGGCCTTTAAATTCTTTGCTACGGGCAATTTTAATGGTTACGACCTTTGTAATTTACTAAACCAGAAAGGATTAAGGACAAGGTACGGTAAGCCGATGCTACCAAGCCGATTCTATGAACTATTAAAAAATAGAATATATCTTGGAGAGGTTCATCATGGCAAAAATCATAACCCTAACGGAAAGCACAAGCCCCTTATAGATAAGGCGACATTTGACAGGGTCCAGTCCATTCTAGACGGCCACAATAAGCATGCCTGCAGACGTAGGAAGTATTGTTGGCTCTTGGGCGGCTTTGTATACTGTGCCAGGCATGGAAAGCGATATACAGCCGAGTGGCATCTAAACAAAAAGTTGGCTTATTACCACTGCACCAACAGGAATGGGTGCGGAAAATACATTGAGACCAACAAATTGGAGGCCTTAATAGCCGATAAGTTTAAAGACTTAGAATTTAACCCTGAGTTTATTGATAAGATAATAGAAAAGGCAAAAACGGCTTTTTATGCAAGCAGAGATGAGTATGATGCCAAAAGACAGGCCTTGGTAAACCAGAAAACGGCTTTTGAGGCGAAATTAAAATCAGCTGAAGATAAGTTGTTCTCGGAAATATTGTTAAGTGATGACTATAAGAGGATAAGATATGAAGTTAAAACAGAAATTGAAAGCATAGAAGAACAATTAGCGCATCTATCTCAAAGGCAAGAGGTCAAAGTGGACATAGCAAAAGAAATTCTGTCATTTACGAAAAATATTTACCTGACTTACAAAAAAGCTCCGCCTCATATTAAAAGGCATTACTTGAGTCTGTTTTGGGACAGATTTGAGATCCAAGATGGAGTTATAATAAAATCCGTTTCCTCTATACTGTTCAACCATCTTTTAGATCTGGAACAGATCTACCTTAAAAATCAAAACCCCCAGATTACTGGGGATTCTGACGTTCTTATAAATATAGCAACAGAGCTCCGCGGCCAGGACTCGAACCTGGAACCATCTCCTTACACATGATCCATAACTTTCGTAATGGGGTGGACTATCTTATGTCCCCAAAGGGACCCGGGTATATAGTCTCTACACATTTATCACTTGCGTGAATTTAGCTCGGGATTGCCAGTTTAAAGGTTTCCCCGAATTAGCCCGGTTTTTCATCGCGCATTTCTGCGCGAAGCTGCCTTACTCGACAGGGAGCCGCTCTACCATTGAGCTACCGCGGAATGTTTTCGTCTAGCCATTTTCTACCCTGACCAGACTTCAAAAAATGTTCTCTTCTGATTGCTTCTGTTCTTGTACCGCATTCTTCGTAGTAAAGCAGTACAAATGGACTATTTGCTCGTGTCCACTTATTGCTTCCGACACTATGTTCACGAAGTCTACTTATTAGAACATCAATCTACCAATCAGAATATATTTTACCAAAAAACAAGAAATCAATCAATCCAAGATTTAAGTGGTTCGGAAGCTGTGGTTAAGGTCAAAGCATAATAATCTAAACGGCTCACCATGGTGAGCCGTTTAGATTATTGAAGAAAAGGAATCTGACCCATTTTCTACTCGATGGACTGGTGATATTTACATCCATTTAAATAGTTGATATATTAAGTGAAGTTTTTTGAACAAAGAAATAGGAAGAATAAAATGAATTGTCCCCATTGCAATAGTAATTTCAAGACCACAGAAGAACTAAATGAACATAGAAGAGAAGTTGCCATTATTAACCGTATAAATATGACTCCTCAGGAAACAGAGAACAGGGAGAGAGCTTGGCAGGCCTTATTTGATTTAGAAGAACTGCGAGCCATATATCCTGGATTTTAACCGACCCAAATAGTCGGCTTTTTTATTTGGGTTTATCCAATTTCGGCACATAACATGTCCGATAATTCTCTCGAATCCATGTTCGGAGCCAGAGAAAATGACCTGAGTTTATGCAGGTTTTTTACTTCCATGAACATGGAAGTTTTTTAACTTATCCACACATAACGATAAATATATATTGACAAACGATAAGTCATAGATTAAGCTGGGGTTATTAATAAATTTAAAAAAATATTTATGAAAAAAGTATCAACAAATTTTTTAAGATTTGTGATCTTTCTCCTGGGAATAGGTGTTCTTGCTCTGTGTATTTTTGCCTTGCCGGGGGCGTGGAAAGGAGGCTCGGAAGAATTTCCTACGGCCAGTTGTGTAGTCCTTCTGATTGTTATGGGTATCTACATAACGGCTGCGCCTTTCCTTATTCTTTTATGGCAGGCCCTTAAACTATTGAACTATATTGACCATAATAAAGCTTTCTCGGATTTGTCTGTAAAAGCATTAAGGAATATAAAATATTGCGCCAGTATTATTGCTGTCGTGTATGTTGTATTTGTACCCCTTTTGATTCCGGTTGCGGAGGCAGACGACGCTCCAGGCCTTGTACCAATAGGACTTGTGATATCTTTCATTCCGATTGCGGTCGCGATCTTTGCCGCTGTTCTTCAGAGATTATTTCAAAACGCAATAGACATAAAATCTGAAAATGATTTAACGGTTTAAAATATAGAAACTATGGCAATTATAATCAACATTGACATAATGCTGGCTAAAAGAAAAATGAGCGTCACTGAACTTGCGGAGAAAGTCGGGATAACAATGGCCAACATTTCTATATTGAAAAATGGAAAAGCAAAAGCAATTCGCCTTTCCACGCTTGAGGCAATTTGCAAGGCTTTGGAATGTCAGCCCGGAGATATCTTGGAATATAAAAAATAAATAAAAAAATTATGGAACGAGCTTCAATAATATTTCTAAAGACAGTAATTGTACTTATCGGAATCGTAGCACTTGTAGTCATGATTCGGTTTCCCTTGACCGAAGGGAGGGCCGTAAACTTAGACCTGTTTAGTATTTACTCTGATCCGTTCATCATCTATGGGTACCTGGCGTCTATCCCGTTTTTTATTGCACTTTACCAAGCGTTTAAATTACTCGGATACATCGGACAAAATGAAGTATTCTCATTGAGCTCTGTGAAAGCTTTAAGGACTATAAAATATTGCGCAATCATATTAAGCATCTCAATTGTGATGGCAGCAATATACATAAGGATATCTTGTTGCACAGTAGCTGAAGTAGACGGTGGAGACGATCCGGCGGGTTTTATTGCCGTAAGTATTGTGGCTACTTTTATTTCTATCGTAATCGCCACCGCGGCGGCGATGTTTGAACGGATTTTCCAAAATGCCCAAATAAAATTGGATGGGGTGAATTAGGAAAAGCTATTGTTTTCTGCTAGACTCATGAATAACTAATTAATAAGTAAACATATGGCAAAAAGAAGAACTGGTCTGAGCGGAAGTAATAACAAGCGCAGAAGAACACATTCCCCAAAAACTAAGAAACGTTTGGAGGCAAAAAGGATCATGCTGGAATCAAGAAAAAAGTAGAGGTAAAAATTGACAAAATACTACCGAAAATCGACGAATAATGTCGAATTTTTGAGCAACTGAATCGCCTTCCAGGGATTAAACCAGATAGTTGCCAAAGAGAAATAATCAGCTCCGGCTTTTTCATATAATTCTACGTCTTTATCAGAGTATATTCCTCCGCCTCCAATAATTTTTATATTTGGGTATTTTGCCCTTATATTTTTTATTGTTTTAATTGAGAATGACTTTAAACGCGCGCCGCTTTCGCCGCCTCTCTTCGTGGGCAGAGTATTTGCAATATGTATGTAACGCGCGCCCAGATTAACTAATCTGTCTATCTGATTATATATTTCATTTGTCGGAGAAAGTTTAAATATAACAATTGGAAACTTCTTTACGCAGGCAACGACTTGATGATCTCTAATTTCTGATTCCGGTTCAATATTAGGACAACTTAAATTCAGCTCTACCGCAACCTGTTCAGAAATAAGATTAATCAGCTCGTTCCACTCTTCCGTTTGGATGGCCGTAATTGAGTAGATCTTTTTTGGATTAAACTTTTTTATTGACCTAATCCCCGGATTTTGTAATTCCATCCTATTTACCCAGCCGTTCTTAATTGGTCTAATGGTTGTTACGGCTCTGTATAATCTTGTTATCCAACTTCCTCTTTTATGCAGAGTATATGTTCCACATATGGAAGTGCATTTTACATGAGTTATATAATTTCCAAAAGGAGCACTGATTAGAAAATTCTTCATACCTTGATTATAGTAAAAAGTTGTATTGAATCTGATTCTGGGAGCACAACAAAATCACCACTAGGGGTGATTTTGTTGTTTAAGTTATTATTATGAGAGGTGCTTGGAGACAAGCTTGGTCATCTCAAACATGTTGACAGTAGCTTTACCGGCGAATACTTTTTGCAAGCTCGCATCGGCATTAATGTTTCTCTTGTTATTCGCATCCTGAAGGCCATTCTTTTTGATATAGGCCCACAACTTCTTAACCACTTCCGACCTGGGCATAGGCCCTTTACCGACTACTGCCTCTAACTCCGCACTGACATTCATGGGTTTCATAAACGCAGAATTTGATTTTGGTGCCATACGATTATTAATTAGTTTATACATACAAGTATACACCGTCTTGAATTCAATTACAAGTTCCTACCGTGAATAACTTCTTCGCCAACGAGGAGGACTTTTATGTAAGTGGCGATTGCGACCAAAACTTCGCACCACTGGTTTATGGGCAAAAAACGCCTGACCGCCATGAGAAGTTACTGGGATTTCTTTTCTAATAAGTCGTTCAATATCTCGAACATCCCGTTGCTGGTCAGGCATAGCAAATGAGATTGCTTTGCCAGTTTCACCGGCTCTGCCGGTTCTACCAATACGATGAACATAGTCTTGAGTATTGTCGGGTAACTCAAAGTTTATTACCAACTTAATCCCCTGTACATCAATACCCCTAGCAGCAATATCGGTTGCTACGAGAATTCTGTATTTGCCAGACTTGAATCCGGCCAAAGCTTCTTTTCTTTGCCCAAGCGAACGATCTGAGTGAATCTCAGCAGCTTTGTGACCCATATCTCTGATGGCCATACAGAGTTTTCTGGCACCGTGTCTAGTTCTCATGAACATAAGAACTGTCCCCGGATTTTCATCAAGAATTTTAGTTAAAAGATTAATTCTTTCTTCTTTCTTTACCAAAAATATTTCTTGATCAACAAGTTCCGCCACAGTTCCGGCCGGAGCAACTTCAACTCTAACCGGCAAGGCCATATAGGTAGAAGCGATCTTTGTTATCTCCGGTGGCATGGTCGCAGAAAAAAGCATCATCTGACGTTCAGAAGGTATAAGATTTAATATTTTCCTGATTTGAGGTTCAAAGCCAATATCAAGCATCCGATCAGCTTCATCAAGAACTACAATCCGAACTAAATCTAACTTTAAATTCCCCTGCTCTATATGATCAACCAGACGACCCGGAGTGGCTATAATTATATTGGGGCGACGACGTAGAGCCATTAACTGCATTCTCATTGGCTCCCCGCCTATAAGAACGGCGGTTACCAACCCAAGGGAGCGGCCGATTTTCTGAAGCATATCGTCAACTTGAATCGCTAACTCTCGTGTCGGCAAAATAACTAGACCGATACCGTTGGAGTTTCTGAGACGCTGAAGAAGCGGCAAACCAAAAGCAAGAGTTTTACCTGTTCCAGTTTGTGCGATTCCGACAATATCTTTACCTTCTATACCAGGTCTAATGGTTTGGTGTTGAATAGGGGTCGGAGTAATAAAATTGTTTTGATCAAGAATCTTTAAGAATTCCTGGTCAATGCCAAGGTCATAAAAACCCTGAATGGGTGTTTTTTGTATTGTCATCTATTTAGAATTTAACGAAGAAATTAGCCAAACACTAGTGGCTTGAGACAGGTAAAGCCTTAACTTAATAGGCTTCCTGTCTCAAGCGCATCAATTTTAATATTAATAAATGACCCGAGATCCTGAAGGCCACTATTAATGACACATATGAGGTTCGAGTCTCAACCCTGCTTCAAACAGAGCTTATCTATTTGATTTAATTATACTCCCAATTACAAACAAAGTCAAATCAACTTACTATTCATAACGCAGAGCCTCCATGGGGCTCTTTTTTGATGCCTGACTGGCCGGGTAAATACCAAAAATAAAACCTATGGCTGTTGATACGACCACTCCCATAAGAGCTCCCGATACGGGAGAAGAAAACGGAAAATCAAAACCAGTGAAATGATGGATGGCAATAGTGGCAATAAAACTAATTGTAGAACCAAAAATTATTCCCAATACTCCACCAACCCCGGTTAGAATAACGGCTTCTATTAAAAACTGAGAGAGAATATCCTTATTTCTGGCTCCCAATGCCTTACGTAAACCGATTTCTCTTGTCCTTTCGGTTACCGAAACAAGCATTATGTTCATAATCCCCACTCCCCCGACAACAAGAGAAATAGCGGCAATAGAAGCCAGGATAATTGTCAAAACACTGGTTACGGTGCCTATGGTTTGAGCTGCATCTTCGGCAGTTTGGACAACAAAATCATCATCTTCAGGATCATCAATGTCGTGGCTATCACGCAAGGTCAATTCTATATCCCTGACCAGACCAGGTATTTTATCCGCACTTGAAGCCGTAATAACAATTCTTTGAATATAATCATAACCCAATATATACTGTTGAGCTGTGGTATAAGGCACAATTGCCACCTCATCATAATTAACAAACAAGGATTGGCCTTTTGGCATTAAGACTCCAATAACCCGATAACTTTTGTTTTTAATCTTAACCTTCTCGCCGACCGCATCCGAATAACCAAAAAGTTCTTCTTTTATTTTTGAACCGAGGATTATTGCGGATGATTTTTGAACAACATCTTCATTGGTAATAAACTCGCCCTCTTCAAGCTCAAGTTTATCAATGTCCTTATTACCTGGTGAGGCACCCAAAAGAGAAGTGTAAAATTTCTCTGAATCATAAGTAACGGTAGCTGGACCAAATACAAATGGCACTATTAAATTAGCATCGGGAACATTACTCTTTTTAGCTAAAGCCACAACGTCTTTATCTCTCAGTGAATCAGTAAGGATACTGGATTCACCAAAATCACCTTTTCCCGGGATAACAAAAGCGCTATTAGAACCAAAATTCTCAATCTCGCCGAGAATAAATCCTTCTGCGCTATCGCCAATAGAGGTAACAATGGTTACCGCAGTTATACCGATAACAATACCCAAAATGGTGAGGATAGATCTCACTTTATTAGTTACTAGACCGATCATGGCCATTTTAAATATGTCTTTTAGGTCCATATGTTTTATTTTATAAGGTCACCCTTACCGGCGATTTTTCTATCCTGGACTATTTTATCTGAGCTGATTTTACCATCATTAATTTGAATGATTCTTTTTGCTGATTGAGCAATATAGGTTTCATGTGTAACAATAACTATCGTATGCCCCCACTTGTTAAGTTTTTGGAAAAAATCTAAAACAATTTCGCCTGATTTAGAATCTAGATTACCCGTTGGTTCATCAGCAAAAATTATTTTAGGGTTATTAACCAACGCCCGGGCAATAGCCACTCTTTGTTTTTGTCCACCGGAAAGGCGTGAAGTTAAATAATCAGTTCTATGATTAAGCTCAACCAAATCAATCATCTTTTGAGCAACCTCGGTTCTTTTTGGCTCTTTAATTCCACTATAAATTAATGGCAGTTTGACATTATCTAGAACAGAAAGGCGGGGTAAAAGATTAAAGGCCTGAAAAACAAAACCCATAATATTGTTCCTGATATGAGCTAATTCATTGTCAGAAAATTTTTCAAGATTTTTGCCATTTATCAAGTAACTTCCCGAGGTTGGTCGATCAAGACAACCTAATACCTGTAATAATGTTGATTTGCCAGATCCAGATGGTCCAGTTATTGCCACAAATTCGCCTTTATCTATTTTGAGGTTAATATTATCTAAGCCAATAGTTTCTATATCGTTATCGCGATATATTTTGGATAAGTTTTTTACTTCTATAAGGGCCATATTATTCTCGAATAATTTTATCTCCTTCTTGAAGTCCGGAGATAATTTCTATTCTTCCATCAGAGCCCTTGAGGCCAGTTTTAATTTCAACTTCAAATATTTTTTTACCATCTTCTTGAGATATAAGAATTAGATTGGCAAATCTATCACTTTCCAGATTCTGGTCTATAACAACTTGGACATATTTTTTGCCGTCTTTAGAAATCACGTTCCGACTTGGAATATAAAGGACATCGTCTTTCCTTTGAGTCAGGATATCCATATCGGCTGTTAAGCCGGACAAGATTCTCTTGTCATTAGAATCAAATTCAAGAGTTATTTTATAAACAGCCAAGCCTTCAACCATTCTTCCGGCTGGGTCAATATGAATAACCTTGGCCTTAAAAATATTATCTCTTCCGTAAGCATCTAGGGTAACATTGGCGCTATTGCCGACTGATATTTTGGCAACATCGGCTTCAGATACATTAGCTTCTATTTGAAACTTAGCATTGCCAATCAAAGAGACCATCACTTCATTTGGAGAAATAATTTCTCCCGGTTTAACATCAACATTGGCAACGATTCCAGCAAATGGAGAAACTAGCCAGTATCTGACAAGCTGTGCCTGAATCAGAGCCAGTGATGCTTTTGCTTGTTCAAGTTGAGATATTGCAATTTCAATATCATAACCTTCGCCGACAACTGTTTTATTAAGGATGGACGTATCAGAAATTCTGGTAATAATAGTGTCTATGTCAGATTTTATTTTATTCAAGTCGGCTGGATCAACGTTTGGTTGTCCGGCTAATTCCGATTGCATCACTTCCAAACCAGCTTTTGTAATCAAAAGCATGTGTTTTGTTTTTGATATTAATGGGTCAATATCCGCATCATTTGGATTTGCTTGAGCTGCATAAACTTCTGATTTGAGGCCGGTATTAAAAGCGGTAAAATACCAAGCCCCAACTCGTCCCAAATTGTCTTTGTTGTATATCTCGTAAAGAATTTCATCTTTTTGCTGAGCAAGATAAACTGAAGTACCATAGTTATTGTTAAAATATTTGTATTGAACATCAGTAAAATCAATCATCGCATCTATGCTTGATTTAACGGCCCTAGCTAAAGAGTCAATTACGGAACTGATATCTCCGCCGCTTTTGCTAGAAGCAATAATTTGATTCAAACGAAGTTCAGAAGCTGACACATTTGCTTTTTCCCTTTGCTCTTGAGCTAAAAGTTCTGAATCATCAAGTTTTATAAGTAACCGGCCGCCGGCAACTCTGTCTCCGCTTTTGACACCAACATAAGAAATCTTTCCACTTCGCTCAAAAGCCAAATCAACAGATTGGGCAGATTTTACTCTTCCAGTTATATTAACTTCCTGTACCACGGACCCAATATTTGCTTCCGCAAATTCTAACTCTGAGTCACTACCAGAAAATAAGAACCATCCCAGAATTGATAAAATCAAAATAAACGAGAACATAAAGGTCTTTTTTCGTTTCTTTAAGAGAGGGGTAAATTTATATAATATACTCATAAGCAACATGATTATACCACGATTTATTGATTTTACAAGAGTAAGAAGCTAAAAATTAGTATCCCCTGAGTTTCTCAATCTTATGGTGCTGACGAATTTTTTCTAGAGCTTTAGCTTCAATCTGTCGGATACGCTCACGAGTAACGGCAAATACCTTGCCCACTTCTTCAAGAGTATGGGTTACACCATCAGTAAGACCGAATCTCATATCAAGAATCTTCTGCTCACGAGGAGTTAGGTCATTAATAATTTCCTGAATATGAGTTTTGAGTATTGTCCTGGCCGTAGACATTGACGGGGTAATTGTATCTTCGTCAGGAATAAAACTTTCCAGAGCACTATCTTCGTCATCTTGCCCAACGGGTGCTTCAAGAGAAACGGTGTCCTGGGATATTTTCTGAATATATCTTATTTTGTCTACTTCCACTCCCATTTCGGCGGCCACCTCTTCCGGTAATGGTTCTCGGCCTAAATCTTGAACTAATCGACGAACCACCTGCTGATATTTATTTATTGTTTCCACCATGTGAACCGGGATGCGGATAGTTTTGCCTTGGTCAGCCAAAGCTCTAGTAATGGCTTGGCGAATCCACCAGGTAGCATAGGTTGAAAATTTAAATCCTCTTTTAAAATCAAATTTCTCAACTGCTTTGAACAGTCCAATATTCCCTTCCTGAATTAAATCCAGTAGAGTCAGGTTCGCTGAACGGCCAACGTATTTTTTAGCAATAGAAACAACAAGCCGCAGGTTTGAGACAGCTAGTTTCTGTCTTGCCGCCTCATCGTTCTTTTCTATTTTCTTAGCCAATTCTACTTCTTCTTCGCTTGAAAGCAGTGGATACCGACCTATCTCTCTTAGATACATCTGGACCGAGTCGGAAGAAGACGCTTCTTCGAGTTCCAATTCAACTTTTTTCTTCTCGTCATATTCACGGGCTTTTTCTTCATGGAAGACTTGACCTGATTCAATAATGTTAATGTTCGCCGATTCAAGACGATCATAAAGCATCTCCAAGCCCTTTATGTCAGTCTCGAGGTGCGGAAAAGCGTTGATAATTTCAGCTTGAGTTACGAAACCCCTGTGGCGGCCTTTTTCTATCAAAGCCAAAACCGCCTCTTCGCTCATCGGAGCTCTTTTTGGTTTCTGACCCTTTACTCGCTTGGCCTTTTTACTTTTGGATAGCTTAACCGGTTTTTTTCTAGCAATTTTTTTAACCGGTTTTGATTTTTTCAGTTTATTTTTCTTTGCCATAATTATTATTTTTAATCGTTTTTTGAGTAAGCTTATTAAATTGGGTTAGTAAAATTTTTAACTTTTCTTTGTTGTCGTTTGACTCGGCTTCTTTTATGTCAAACTCAAGTATAGTGAGCTGGGCAACGGTTGATTTGTGTTCAAGGCTTATTTTTAAGCGATTAAATTCCGATTTTAAATCTTCCTCGCTAAAGTCCTTTAATAATTCTTGTGATTTTAAATGAGAAAATTCCAGCTTCATCGCTGTGGCTTCATCAAATTGTTTTATAAATTCATTGAAATTAAATTTGTCCAAATCGTAATTTTTTAGTTTCATGACCGTTTCGGCTGTTAACGTGTCCAGATGGTTTATATCTAGATTACTTAATTCGCTTCTGAAGACGACCGGATTCCTAAATACCACGGCCAGTATAGCCGAACACAATATATTGTCTTGGCTAGATTGAATGGATGGTATTATTATTTGATTGTTACTGTTTAGATTGTGCCCCTCAAAAATTTCTAAGTCATCTTTAATCGTCAAAATGTCGGCGTTAATTGACTCTTCTTTGGTTTTTAAAACCGAAGCAAGTCGAGATACCCAATGATCTTTTTCAACCCGACTAGACAACCTTTTCAGCAATGGACCGAGGTTGGAAATAAGAGCCTTTTTGCCACTAACTGAATTCAGATCCAATTCTGACTTGAGCTTGTCAAAGTAAAAATCAATAACCGGCTTGGCGGTTTTGACTTTTTCCTCCCACTTTTGGCCCTGCCCGTCCGGCAGGCAGGCGAATTTTTGAATGTAATCTGCCGGATCTTTACAATCTGGTTCCTGAATATGGACTATGTTAATATTAAAATTTTGGCTTAATGCCAGTCCTATCCCCCTTCTTGTAGCTGTTAGTCCGGCTTGATCTGTGTCAAAGCAAAAATTGAGATTATTCGTAAACCTCTGCAAAAGTTGCAGATGACTTGGAGTAAGGGCCGTACCAGAGGTACCGGCAACATTCTTAACTCCAGCTTGATAAGACATTATAACATCTATATTTCCTTCCACAAGTAGGCAGGAGTCTTTTTGACGAGTCTCCATTTTTGCCTTATTTAAGCCGTAAAGAATCCGGCTTTTGTCATAAAGAAGGGTTTGAGGAGTATTTATATACTTACCAACATCGGCTGGATGATTATCACCGAAGACTCTGCCAGTAAAGCCGACAATCTGGTCATTAACATCAGCTACGGGAAAAATAATGCGGGACCTAAAGCGATCATATATATCCTTGCCGCCTTCTTTCTTTAAACTAAGTCCGGCATCAATAATATCTTGATCCTTATAACCGCAGTCGTAGAGAAATTGTGAAAGATTGCGCCAACCCTCTGGCACAAACCCCAAACGAAATTCCCTAATAGACTGTTCGCTCATTTCCCTGTCTTTCAGATAGTCTAAAGCTGTTTTACCAGTTGAAGAATGATGAAGCTGTTTTTCAAAAAACCTAGCCGCTGTTTCACAAATCTCATAAAGGACCTGCTTAGCATCCTGAACAGATGGATCAAATTTTTCCAACTTGACTCCGGCCTTTTGAGCCAAGATTCTTAAAGCATCCCCAAACTCAACACCTTCCATTTCTTTAACAAAACCGAAAATATCCCCTCCTTTTTGGCAGCCAAAACAATGCCAAATCTGTCGCTCTGGAGAAATATAAAAAGACGGTGTTTTCTCGTTATGAAAAGGACAGCGGGCCTTGAAATTATTGCCTGCTTTTTGAACCTTAATATAACCCGAAATAACGTCCACTACACTAAGACGTTCTTTGATTTTTGCGATATTATCAGACATTTAACTTATTTTACCATATTTTTACTAAAAATAAAGCTCTCTTTTACGAGAGCTCCTGTTTTTATATTACCATTTGTTCCAAATTGGATCCCTGTTTTCAAAACAACCGAAACAATAATCCTCTGTTCTTTTGCCTAAAAATCTTACCGCATCATAAAGATCAGTCAACCGAGAATATCCAACAAAGTTACAATCAAGGTATTTGGCCATAGATTCAGTATCAACATCAAACCCTGATTTTAAAAATTGTGGAGCAACAAGCTTCCCCTCTTTACCAGGCATATCAATGCCTTTCTGACATGGTCCTAAAAGAGCCGGAGCGGCTGATAGCCATCCCACCCAAACATCATGAGTGTAGCCCATTGATTTAAGGATCTTTCCAGCTATTTTTTTAAAAGCGCTAATAATCTTGCGAGATACGTTCCCTCTAACAATTGAGTCATCAACAAACCAAAAACGTGTAAAGGGGTTCCTTGTTAGAATCTCCTCTATTCCATGCTTCATAAAGTTCAATTTGCGACGTAAGGCATCTTCTCTGATTACTTGCTTTTCCTGAATAAAGCTTCGGGTGGCGTGAGTTCTTAAAATTATTGTATCAAGCCTCCTGTTTAAAGTATTACAAAAACCTTCTCCATAGAATTTAGCTGAATCAGGTATATAGGTAACCACGTCGTGAGGACTAATCAGGTGCCCATATTGTTTGGCTAAAAGAGAGCCAAGAATTTCTCTAAAACCAGACACTTGAACTCCAAAAATTTTTGATGTTGGATCACTAAAATAAACTAATTCATAAACACATTGATAGAGAGGACCAAAAACATTTTCCCCGTATATCAATTCGGTTTGCAAACCCTCATTAGAAATAATCAGTATCTCCCCGGGGGCTATATCTCTAATATATTCAGCTCCAATTTTTTCAAACGCAACATCTTCGGATGCAACCGCATAGCCACTGCCAACTTTGGCCAACTTCAATGGCCTGTTACCGTATCTGTCTCTAGCGGCTATGAGTTTGATTACTCCTTGATTATCTTTGACAAGCATGGCAATAGCGTAAGTGCCACGATAAGCACACAATCCATGTTTGACTGATTTAATTAAATCGTCCGTACCCGATATAGACATGTTTTGAAGGATTATTTCCGAATCAGAGCTAGTCCAAAGAACTTGGCCTTTTTCTGCAAGAGCTTGCCTGTCTTCGTCCATAAAAGGAGAATCGCCATTTTGAGCCAAATAGACCTGACCACACGACATTTTTGCCATCAAAGGATGAGCGTTATCAATAGATCTTCTATCTCCTGCCGTGCCATATCTTATGTGACCAACCCCACATGAATAACCTCTAGAGTCTTTTCCATCAAGAATGTCTTCAAGATTAGTAACCGTAAGCTCTGAACGTTCCCATAAAAAATCTTGTGGGCCTCCACCTAAAACAATTCCTGCTCCATTTTCACCCCTATGAGGCAAGCCATTTAACATATCTATTATTTTCCTACACGGATCTGCGACATTAAACACAGCAGCCACTCCACACATTTGGAACTCCTAGATCTTTTAAAAAAACCATCTATTATTTTACTTAATAAAAAAGTCCTTGTCAAAAGGACTTTTGTGTTTTCATTTTACGATTATCTCTTCCCGCCAACCTCCAGCGGATTTTTTGGTAACTATATGCTGAAGATAAACATTCATCACTTCACTGCCCGATTCAAGGGAGTCAATGAGATTTTTCAGAGTCGCTCCGGATTCCGACCCTGAAGCAAAATTCTGGATATCGTCGAGAAGTATATTCATTGAAAATGATGCCGGCAAACCATTAACTACCACGCCTTTTATTTTCAGCTCAACTTCCTGGCGAGGCCGCCGGATAGGCAGTCTAACGGCAAATTCTCTAGTAGCTCTTGTGTTTTTATCCTGGAAACTAATACTAATATCCAAAACCGCTTCAGCAACCGTATCTTTTATTTCCCAATCAACATCTTCGTAATTAAGAATGAGTGAAAAAGACGGCCGGTTGTCTTTGCTAATGTTTAACTTAGCTGGAACAAAAGAGTGGAAACGGTTATAGAGAAACTGCCGCTTGCTTAGATCTTCCGGCTGGCCGATGATTATCGGCTTATACCTAGCGGCAGTCAGAGCCGCCGGTTCGGGCGGATCAAGAGCGCCAAATCTAGTTTTGCCATTGCCGCCCTCGATAACAATATCGGAATAGTAAGAAAACTGGTTCGGGTAAATAATAGCGAACCGGAAAACCCCGGATTGATCGTTAAATGAAATCTCGCGCTCTATCTCTAAGTATTCATCAATGGAAGTTGGATAGAACTTAACCACTTCCCGCAATCTTTCCATGTACATTTCGGTGGTATTTATGCCCTCATAACGCTTGAAAAGCTTATAACCAAATTTATCGTAAAACACGAAAACAAATCTTGGATAACCCCTGACGTCAAAATAAATCCAGGCCATCAGATCAGCAACACGAGACATATTTTGGGCTTTTTCTATCTGGTGAGGAGCGCCGTAAAACAGATAAACATGGGCCATATCACCGCGAAAATCGCCGTTGGCCTCGAAATTTGTCCCGGTTTGAGCGAATAGAACTTCGTTCTGAATTCCGGCAATCAGTTTTTCTTTTTCTATCTTAAACTCATTTTCCGGAGTATTGGGATTTGGATCCCTAATCTCCAAAAAATAATCAATGAATCTTTTCAACTCATCAGGGTTGTCGATTAATCCAAACGGCCTTATGTCCAGTTCCAGGTAACCGTTCTTTCTTTCATTCTCGGTAACAAAATAACGGTATGAATTCAAAAATTCCGTCTTTTCATTAAAAAGAGGATCTGTCGGTCTAGGCTCAAACCTGATTCGTTGGCCGGCACAACCTGTAAGAAGCAAAAAGCAAAGAACAAAAAGCAAGAGACAAGAGATTCTGGACATTAGCTTCCTCCTTCCAGAAGTCTGATAATATCGCTTCGATTGGCCCTAAGAATATGATATATACCGCCGACCCTGAATTCCGCGCCGGAAAAAATATTACGGGTCTTTCCGTTACCAACATTCTCGGTCATAAATTCAACCAATGCTTTTTCGTTTTTGGTTACCAGCCAATTTCCATCAGGCGCCATAATCCCGAGCAAAACATCGCTTGATAATCTATCGTGTCCCGTGACAGGATCTTTATCAGTTTTCCATTCAAGATATAAAAATGGATCAGATTGCTTAGTACGTTCATTTAGCAAATCCTGCTCTTCTTGCCGGGAATACTCCTCTGCTACCGTCTCACTTGCCAGACGTTCGTTAAAATCTCTACACTTGGAAACAGTCACTGGAATATGCCGGCTGACTATGCGGACAAAATCTCCGGGAACGGTGGGATTACTATACTCGGTTTCCAAGCCAAGATAAATACTAGCACAGTCAGAAATTCTTAATTCAATTCGCGACGTATTAACAACTTTCCAGTTGGTTACATCCGGAACAGGATTGGTTTGAGCCATCACAGAATGGGACCAAAAAAGCAGGCTAAAGCCAAAAATAACCGCCATATATCTCTTCATTTTCAACTCCATGATGTAAAAGAACTTTGAAGTTACCATACAATAATTAAAAAACCCCCGCAATAGCAGAGGTTTATCATTAGTCATTAGTCATTAGTCATTAGTCAGATTATTTTACCAGTGCAAAGTTATATAGAAAGTCGGATTCCACTTGCCATTTTCTCTGTTCCAAACTGACTGGGCCGGCAGGCCGATAAGCGGTATGAAGTACTGGAAACCAAAACCGTAAGTTTTGATTTTCCGGACAGAAAATCTTTCATCATTAAATCCGGTATAAGCCGCATCTCCGAAAAGAAAACCCCTGACGGGCGTGCCAAGAACATATGTCCATGGAACTGGAAATCTCAACTCTCCACTGACATAGCCGATTTGATTACCGACAATACTACCATATTCGCATCCCCTCAAACGATCCGGCCCGCATAAAAGGATAAAGTCGCCGTTGGCCCTTGTGCTGGTCATTACCTCAACCCGGCCGGCCAACAACGAACTTGAACCAAGGTGACGATATGTCCTTGCGGAAACATTCACGGAAGTAAATCCCTGGAATTCTTCTCCAAGAGGCGGCGCGAACTCAACTTGAGCCCTAAATGCGTTGCCATGGAACGGCCCCCAAGTATTGCCCGAAAACAAAACCGTATCTCTGACGTAAGCGGCGCCAAAACTTAAATTTGAGCCATTAGAATTCTTCATAAATTTGAACAATTGTACATCCTGATCAGTAAATACGTCATCGGCCTCATCAAGAATTCCCGCATCAAGATCAGCCGTATCATAACCAAAAACGTTGTACGAACGATGACCCAATTTTGAGAACAATTCCCACCGGTTGAATTTATCCAGCGGATATTGGGTAAAAAGATCCAAAGATAATTCTTTCATCCAGGTATTGTTCAGAATATTCTGCCTGGGATAACGATGAACCGCATCATAGAACTGATAGTAAAGAGGGAGCTGATATTGATGAATGCCCCAGACCCAGGTCGTTCTTTTTTCCTGGTTAACATAGGAATAATCGATCAGCCGAAAATTGCCATATAAAGCAACGAGTCCACGGTGGTGCTTGGTTTCAAGAATGTTTGAGCATCCGAAATAGCTTTGGCCGAACATTCCGTAATAAGTATTGACTCCGACCTGTATATTCCCGCCCCCGCAAGCCCAATCTTCCGGCGGTTTCTTAGGATTAAGAAGCTGATTAGAATCAAGATTGATTCTAAAAAGATCGCGATTTGGGTTAAAAACAAAACTTCCGGCCTCTTTTTTTGCAACCGTATATTGCCGTACTGGCTTTTTGAGTTTTGCTTCAAAGACCTCAAAATTAAAGTAGATCTGATCCTGAAACTGGTCATCATCCCGGAAAGTTACGTAATATACCGTATCCATAGTTCTCCTGGCAAACATAGGAGTATAAGCTCCGCCCATCAGTTCGGGCCATTGTTTAACCGTTAGAGTAGCCAAATCAAGAGTATTAATTTTCCAAACCAGACCGTTTTCCTCAGATGTATAAACAATCGTAGTTCCGTCATCAGACCAGCTGGGCGACGAATCGTTAAACGAACCGAAAGTAAGCTGTTCAATTTCTCCGCGTCTGACATCATAGAGAAATAAATGTTGAAAATCGTCGTCAGAACCGACATAAACTATTTTGCTTCCATCCGACGAAACTGAAGGAGCGGTGTCAAATCTTTCATCATCCGTTACTTGAATCATCCTGCCGATATGCGGATCACAAATACTGACCGCATAAATATCGCGCTGAATATTTTTAGCCGCAGAAAAATAAATCCAGCAGTCATCGGCATTAAACGAAGGCGAGAAAGCCTGGTCAAGCCTGAATTCAGGATCCTCAAATTCTATTTTTCTGATAATTTTGCCCGTTTCAGCATCAATGATTACCAAGGCATGATCCCGGTTAATCCTGGCAAAAAATGCTATCTTCTTGCCGTCATGAGACCAGGCGGCATCAAAACCGTTAAACGGCCAGGTTTCCAAACCTTGAACTACAATGTATTCCCAGGGCACCGGGGGAAGCTGGGGTGTTAAGTTTTTTATCAAACTTGAGTTGCTAAACTGGCTTAAAAGATTTTTGTCTTTTATTTTTTCCCTGTCTTCCTTTGATAAATATCCGCCTTCTTGAGAAATTAGATATCTGATCAAAGCAACCCCGTTATCCTGAATACTGAAAGCGGCGATCTCGCGACCGTCAGCTGAAAGTATCGGCGAAAACATCGGATAGGGATGGCCATATGGCGTAACCGTCCGGCCTTTGAAATAATCATTCTCATCATAGGGCTTGGAGCTGTTTATTCTAGCCACTTCATAACCCTTTTCGGTACCCCAATAATGCCGGTGTTGCTGGTCAAACCTTTCAGAGTTAACATCGGGATTGCCAAGTTCTCCTTTGACCTTATCATAAACAAACTCGCCCAATCTGACATCGTTCTTTAAGGGTTCTACGCAGAATTCGGTTCCAAAAGAAAACTTTTCTTCAAGAAACTCGGGAATCATTGACCACATCGTATAGGGATTGGCCGAACCGGCATTTAATCCCAACCAAGTCGGCAAGAGTCTTGGATTTGAAGCATACATTCTCTGCTCCCGGCGACGAATGTCATCACGGGTATGGGGATCATAGAGGCCGGCAATAAATTCAGCGCAGCCCTCGTACCATCCATTGGGCAATCGGGGAATTACATTTCTTTGCAGAAGATTGGGATTATAAATATCGAATTGGAATTCATGGACCAATTCATGGACACCGATAGCCCGGCCAAGGGGTTTTGAAAAATCCGCCTTGAGAACCATCCGCCGCCTTTCGGACTCAACAAAAGCCCCGACGCCTTCAGGTAAAAATCCACCGACTAAATTGCTTGACTCCATATCGGTGTGGGTTTTGTAGAAAAAGACAGGGATCCTTTTCTCAATATTGTGGTTAAAAACCGCCGGACCCCCCATCCAGTCGCGGGCACGTTCAAGATTATCAACAACCTGCCTCAAATATTCCATCTGGCGGGGATCTTCCGTATCAAGATTGTGCCGGATATCAAACCGGAAAGACGGGTAAACCTTGTCCAGCTGGCCATAACGGACATTATTTTTGCCAAATTGAGCGTGAACAGAACTAGCAGAAAGTAGAAAGTAGAAAGTAGAAAGTAGAAGGATAAGACAAGATTTTCTGAACATTTTGAGCCTCTTTCTCTGTTGACAAAGAACTTACAATTTAAGGTCAAGCTATACTTATTTAGAGAGTAGGTCAAGGTCGGCGATAACCTCATTTGCATGTTCGGCCGGTTTAACATCCGGATAAACCTTGACAATTTTGCCGTCAGGATTTATCAAATATGAGATTCGTTTGGTACCCATGTATTCCTTGCCCATAAATTTTTTCTTTTGCCACGCCCCATATTTTTTGACCACTTCTTTTTTATCATCAGCCAAGAGAGTAAACGGCAATTTATATTTCTCGGCAAATTTGCCATGACTCTTAACCGAATCAACGCTTATTCCCAAAACAATACAATTAAGCTTCTTGAAATCGGGCAGGTTGTCTCTGATCATGCAGGCCTCTTTTGTGCATCCAGGAGTGTCGTCTTTAGGATAAAAATAAACCAAAACCCACTTGCCTTTGTAGTCAGTGAGTGAATGTATTTCCCCAGCCTGATCAGGCAGAGAGAAATTCGGAGCTTTGGTGTTTAGTTTAAGCATATTTAATTATTCAACGATGAGGGCAACCGGCCCAACAACAAGGCCTGCGCTTTCCTTCTCTAAGCTCCGTACGCGTCCTCTCAATCCGGTGGCTTCTAGTCTCTGCTTTCTTGGCGGACTCAATCCAGCAGATCCACTCATTACGTGCAAGCGGCGTAATATCCTCCCAGGCCGCTCTTGACACTGGAGAAAAATTAAGGCCTTTTTTTAAATCCGCTGGCACTTTATGCACCGCGCCAGCAGTAATCTTGTCCTGAGCTCGTTGAAGGATTTTAGTCATAAATTTATTTTATCAAACCTTCTATCAAAGCACTTAATAACTTGACGATTTTTTGAATTCCGAATTTTGGCGGAGGCGGAGCGATTCGAACGCTCGATACCTTGCGGTATACTCGCTTTCCAAGCGAGCGCACTAGACCACTATGCGACGCCTCCAAATAAAATCATGATACTATCTTTTAAAATTACCAACAATATTACCAACTATGATGTGTCTTATAATTGTGCATATGCACAATTATAAGCAACTTTAAATATGCTTTTATAGATTGTAATATCTCTTTAATTCTTCTTCCCTAGAACCAATGGAATTTGCCACGATAACATCTACATAATCAAATAAACCAAGTTGTTTGCATAAATCTCCAAGTTCTTCCTCGCACTTATAAGGAATAGTGAAAACACTTTTTTGCAGTATTTGAAAATCAAGATTTTTTAATCTGCTTCTTAGCCAGTTTCTTTCTTTATTCAAAGAATTTGGAATATCAAAAATAATCACTCGCCACTTATTGTCCCATCTTTTGTTTTTATTTTTTAAAGCAAAGTACTTAATTCTGGAATATTTAAACCAACCTATTCCTTGTTGTGTGAACTTATAACTATCTCCTCTCAAATTGGATAAAAAACCTCTGCCCTCCAGGTTTGTTAAACCCTTGCGAAATCTTTTATATTCTGGCCCACTTACATGCCAACCTTTATAATAAATTGGTTGCCACTGCCACGTATCGTAAACATCAATGCCAAATCCTCCAATTGACTTAATTAATTTTAATACAAAATCTCCTTTCATGTTTAAACTTATAGTTTAATCGTAACTTTAAACTCATATTAACACTTCATCAGTGTCTTATAATTATGCATATGCATAATTATAAGACACTGTGTTCTATATTGCAATACCCACCAGTGGAAATAAAAAGAGCTTTTTATAAGCTCTTTATTTTTTCTGCCAATTTTGAATAGAGTTCTCGCCGATGATTAATCTGCTCATGCTCTTCGTGGGTCAGCTCCTGATAGAGTTTTTTGAATCTTGGTATCCAGAAGATTGACCTAAACGGATAGCCAGGTTCACATTTTATTCTCTGCTCCTCGGTAATAAAACCTTCAGTACTCCCCCTTTCAATTATCAAATTCTTTCCGTCATAGTAAGCACCGACGGCAATTAAGCGCGTTGTTCTTTTCTCCCACGGAATACCCTGCAGTTTGGCCAAAGCCGTATCAATCATTTCTTGGTCAGTCATCTCATATCCCAGCCAGCGACGGGATTTAACCCCAGGTTCCCCCCCATTCAAAAAATCAATCTCCAATCCAGCATCGTCAGCCACGCAAGGAATACCAGACCATTTAAAATACGCCTTGGCTTTCAAAATTGCATTTTCTTCAAACGTATTGCCGGTTTCCTCAATATCAGGAGCATCGGACAAGTCTTTAAGTGAGCTAACCTCGAAGTCTGTACCTAGAAACATGCCAATTTCCTTAGCTTTGCCGGGATTTTTTGTCGCAACCAATATTCTCATGGATTCCCTTTTTTAAATTAGCTGAGGTAATTCTAGCCTAGACTTTCATTCCTCGCAAGATTTTTATTCTTTCTTCCAGTGGAGGATGGGTCATAAATAGTTTGGCGAACCAATTAGCACCTTCTTTGCCTTTAAATGGGTTTGAAATAAAAAGATGAGCGGTGCCATTATGGGCGAATCGAGCCGGCACTTGGTCTTGGCCGATTTTTTGAAGTGCGCTAGCCAAGCCTTCGGGGTAACGAGTCAGCAAGGCACCGGAAGCATCAGCTAAAAATTCCCTCTTCCTTGAAACGGCAAGTTGAATTATCATTGCCGCAATCGGAGCCAGAATAGCGGCGACAAGACCGATAAGCAAAACTATTCCTCCCCCGCCACGATTATCACGATCTCCGCCAAAAGAACCATGGAATGTTGCCCTTAAAATAATATCGGAGAGAATTGATATAAGTCCGGCCATCACAACTACAATTGTAGAAACTAGGATATCTCTGTTGCCGATATGGGATATCTCATGAGCCAAAACGCCTTCTAGTTCTTCATTCTGAAGTTTCTGGATTGCTCCAGTAGTGAGAGCAATGGCCGCATGTTGAGGATTCCGACCGGTAGCAAAAGCATTGATTTGAGGAGAATCAATTAAATAAATTCTGGGCAGAGGCAAGCCAGCTGTAATACACAAATTCTCAACCATCCGACAAATATATTCGTGGCCTTCCCGCTTAATCGGCCGGGCACAAGACATGGCTAAAGCTATCTTATCTGACTTCCAGTAGGCAAAAAGGTTCATGCCGATGCTTAAAAAAACGGCAATATATAAAATCTCCGGCGCCTGCCAGACATAAGAAATCCCCCAGCCAAAAATTATGATAAACAGAAAAAATCCAGTCATCAGCAACCATGTCTTTCTGATATTAGAATCCTTTTGTTGGTATAGATTTGCCATATTGATTTAGTAAAATTGTTTCTCACCATTTTCTCAACCGGTGCTCCAGGATAGACAAACAATAGCTTTAAAACCTCCGGAAGCCTTCGGGAATTCCTTCATCTCTGTAAATTAGATGATTTTAATCAAATCATGATTTACAGGATTCAGTCAGTTCCCGCTTTCCTGTCGGTTTAAGGTAAAGCTTTGTTTGTAGCTATCCCTCCCGCAATGGTTTCGAAAATGATACGAAACAATTTTACTCAAACTTTTTATCTGTAAAAAACATCTGACTGCTCTAAAAAAATACGGCCTGCAAAATGGGGAGGGGTTCACAAATAATGTTCAATTTATAACATTCTGAGGATTGCCATTTGCTAGGGCAATCATATTCTCTACCCAAATTTCCATAAGATTATCAAGCGATTCCTGAGTATGCCATGCCATTGCCGGTAAAGCCCAAACATTTCCTTCGTAAGCTCCAATTTCCTTAGTGTTATCCCCTTCAAAAGCATACCCGGCAATTTCTTCTTTATTTACCTTATTTAAAATATAATCTTCGTCCCACAAGACTTTAACCCTACCGATCCCAATCAAAATTGCCGTAGACTTCACGGAATCAAGTAATTTTTTGGTTATAATTTGTTTTGTCTCAGAGTTTTCAACCAAAGCCGGCATTATAACATCGGCTGTTTCAAACAATTCATCAAGCTCTACTTTTCTAAAACGATCATCTCTGGACTTTCTTGACCAATAAACAACCTCCATTCCTATACCCTGACAAACTTCGGCCATCTTTTTACCAATTCTTCCTAATCCAATCACACCAGCTCTTTTTCCTTTCAACAGCATCGGCTTAGAATAATCCCAATCTATCTTCCAATTATTTTTAATAATTATAGGCAATCTTCTGGAAACATCAATTGCCATTGCAACTGCATATTCGGCAACAGCGTCTGAAGAGAATCCTGGAACATTACATGCAAGCACTCCTATTTCTTTTAGAATTTGTGGCTTAATCCAATCAAATGATGTAGAAGAACTCATAACTGCTTTTACCCCAGATAGATCTTTCACGGTTTCTGCATCAAAATCCCAATCAAATACATCTGGATCAACAGCTAATATTTTATCGTCCTTGTCTTTCTTAAGTTGCTCTATATCCTGGAGCTTCCCTTGATGTCTTATAATTTCTATTGTTCCAAAAGAACCCAATTTATCTAATAAGATCTTTGATGGCAATATTGCTTTATCTTTTGGAACAATAAAATAAAACTTCATATTTTATTTAAAATTTTTAAAATCCCACAGCCCCATCTCATCTGAATCAATACAACGAATAGATAGTCATTAAGGAGCAGAGGTTATATTTTCCTGGGAGTCCAATGGGGGTGGTCAGGCTCGGTCGGGATTTTGGCCGATCCGCATGGCCTGACCGGGGACAACCACCATTGGTCAGAGAAAATATAACCTCTGCGACTGTAAGGACTCCATGAGGCGTAGTCCTTTGATGAAGATGAGGTGGGTCGAGAGGGATTTTAAAAAACTGGAAATTAAAATTTTACCTGAACGGGTTCTCGGGCGGCTGATTCATTGAGTTGGAAGAATTCTTCTTTTTTGAAGCTGAACATGTTGGCGACAACATTGGTTGGGAACTGTTCAACTTGAGTATTAAGGGTCATGACATTGGTATTGTAAAATCTACGAGCGGCTTGGATCTTGTTTTCGGTGTCAGATAACTCATCTTGGAGCTTGGCGAATGACTCAACCGCTCTTAACTGAGGATAGGCCTCAGATAGGGCAAAAAGGCTCTTTAAAGCCCCGGAAAGCATGTTTTCGGCCTGTCCATGCTCTTTGACTGTTTGAGCGCTCATAGCCGCTGCCCGAGCATTAATAACTGCGTCCAAGGTCTGTTTCTCATGAGCCGCATAACCTTTTACCGTTTCAACCAGATTTGGTATTAGGTCGTAACGCCTCTTTAATTGGACATCTATATCCGACCACGATTCTTTAACCCTGTTTCGTGACCGAACCAGCATATTATATACTCCAGGAAACCAAATGATAATAATGACTATAATAACAGCTAAAATTATTGTAATATTCATAATAAATATATTTTATATAAATAGATTAACTAGGTCAAACTAAAAAGAGGTAATAAACCTCTCTATTTACCGAAATATTTTCCAACTATCTCTAATCTACCGGTCCCGCAACCGACAAATTTAACATGCAGAATATCCACAGTTTCAGGCAAACATTGTGACTCAATAACCGCCGCCCCCTCAGGAAGCTCTGTTGCCACCACATGAGGCCCGATATTATCGTAGAAATCCTCAAAACAGTTATTCACGTCGCCAGCATAAGGATCCACACCCTCAGGACAACTGTCTTGAACCGACTTTGTTCTTCTATTAATTACCTCGGCATGATGCTCCATTTCAGCCCGACTTCTGGGATACATCGGCGGAGCGGTCCTGCCCGGATATTTGGTATCATCATAAGCCGCTTGAAATGTTGGGATAAACAGATATTTCTTGCGAGTCTCTTTCTCAAAATTCTTGATGGTTTGATACCAAAGACCAGAACTCTCATCATATTTTTGAATCATACGAAGATAGTTATCCGAATAAGGAACATCCTTTTCGTCTTTGTCAAAAACGAGAACGCCATACTCCATAAAGCCATCGAGAGCCCGGAGAGTCCTTAAGCCCTGCTTATCAGTTGGGGGATTCATAACGCCAACAGAACCGATAAAAAACACCGGAAACCTAAACCTGGCAAGGTCCAATAATGAAGCGAAGTCACCTCGCATTTCTGTAGGAGCCCACATATAAATCACTGCCCGCCCATTCACCGTCACATAACGGCTTTGGTTTGGCAGAATAATATTTTTAATAAAAAATTCTATATCCTGCATAAAAGCCTGGCGGTTTTTGGCCAAACTCATATTCTTGGACCCGTTGGGTTCAACGTAATTACAGTTGCCGTGAATATGCTCATAAAGAACAAAAAACGGTCTTTTAGTATTTAGGCTTAGGTAGTTGGCCAACCAATGGTTATAATCCAAGCAGACATTAAAATGCAGAATATCAGCCCCAGATCCAAAATTCTCAAACAGCCTTATCTGCTCAATCATTTGCCCAGGAGTTTGAGTTTCTCCGGGAGTAAATAGTTCCGCCACCGGATGAACCGTAGAAACTTTGGGGAGATAATGCCAAGGAGTAATACTGGCAAACCAACCGTTCAAACTGGTTGCCGTTATTTCTACACCCTTTATTGGGCCCATGGTTTCAACTCTCGAACTGTCAGATAATTGCCCTTCTGCCTGGACACAAATAACCACCCCAAAAATCAAGGCTAAACAGTTAAGGCGGGCGAGTATTTTTTTGGACAAGCCCTATCCTCTTACTAATTGTTAAAGATTGGTAATATATTAACACCTTAGAATACTAATAGCAATTACGGGTCGGCGTTATATTGATGATGCCCGCACAAACCCCAGAAATAAAGGGTGTGGGCTAAGGGGACGAGATTTAAACTCCGGATGGAACTGGCTAGCAACAAAGAATTTGTGTTTTGGGATTTCAATAACTTCAACCAGATTTCCTTTTTTATGAATCCCCGAGACCAGTAAACCATTCCTCTCCAAAATTTTACGATAAGTATTATTGACTTCATATCTATGACGATGCCTTTCAGATATTACATCCTGACCATACAAATTGTAGGCCAAGGTGCCCTTGACCAACCGGCACTCGTAAGCTCCTAATCTCATTGAACCGCCCAGATTTTTTTTTAAAATATTTTGGAACTGTTCTGGCATAGTGCAAATAACCGGCATGTTGGTTTTAGAATCAACTTCGGTCGTGTGAGCAGCTTTTAAACCGCAGGCATTACGAGCAAATTCAATTATCGCCAGCTGGAGACCATAACACAGTCCCAAAAAAGGAATATTATTATTACGAACATAATTAATCGCTAGAATTTTGCCCTCAACTCCCCTTTTACCAAATCCGCCAGGAACAATTATGCCATCAAATTTCTTAAGTTCCTCTAATGCGGCAGGTGTTTTTTCATAAGTTTCAGCGCTAAGCCAAGTTATTTCTGGTTTTCTGCCTAAAAACCAAGCTGCATGCTTAATCGCTTCAATAACTGAAAGATAAGAATCTGATAAAATAAAGTCTCCGGTGCCAAAATATTTTCCGACAATTCCTATTTTGACTGATTTCTTAGAAGAGCGAATGTTTTCAACCAACTTGTGCCATCTTCGCAAATTTTTAACTTTTGATTTTAAATTTAATTTCTGAAGAATTATTTTACCCAAATTATCTTTTTCAAAATTTACTGGAACTTCATAGATGGAGCTGATATCAGGCGCCGAAATCACCGCCTCCGGACGGACATTGCAGAATATTGAGACTTTCTGTTTTCTGATTTCATCCAAAGGCTGGGAAGAACGGGCAATAATAACATCTGGCTGAATACCGGCGGAGTTCATCGCCCGAACCGCATGCTGGGTCGGCTTAGTTTTCATTTCGCCGATCATTTTGGGAATGGGGAGATAACTTACGAGCATGAATAAAATCTGATCCGGCATTTTGAGCTTCATAATTCTTGCCGTTTCCAAAAAAAGAACATTTTCATACTCACCTACCGTTCCGCCTATTTCAACTAAAACAAAATCGGCTTGGCTTTTTTTGGCAACATTCATCAACCTTTTTTCTATCTCATCAGTAACATGCGGAATTATTTGAACGCATTTGCCGGAATAACCAAGGTTGCGTTCACGATTTATAACCGTTTGGTAAATCAAGCCGGAGGTCATATAGTTATCACGGAGAATATCTTGGTCAAGAAATCTTTCGTAGTTGCCCATATCCTGATCCGTTTCTATTCCGTCATCAGTCACAAAAACTTCTCCGTGTTCGGTCGGGTTCATCGTCCCGGCATCAACATTCAAATATGGATCTATCTTTACCGCCGTGACACTAAAACCATAATCCTTGAGAATCCGAGCCGTTGAAGCGACGGTGATACCTTTTCCGATTCCAGACATAACTCCACCAGCTACAAATATGAAACGAGTTTTAACCATTTTTAAAATATAGCACAACCTCAAGAATCAAAAAGACCCCACTGGGGTCTTTTTGATTAGTAGTCCATACCACCCATACCGCCTGGCATACCGCCAGCTGGAGAAGATTTAGGCTCCGGAAGATCCGTGACTACTGCTTCGGTCGTAAGAATTAATGAGGCAACAGAGACCGCATTGGTTAAAGTTGCTTTGACAACTTTAAGAGGGTCAATGATACCCTCCTTAAACATATCTACATATTCTCCGGTTGAGGCGTTGAAACCCATACCAGATTCCATGGTAAATACTTTTGAAACAACTTCGTTTGAATCTTTACCTGAATTTTCAGCAATAGCTCTTAGTGGTTTTTCCAAAATAGCTTTTATTACCGCCACACCCTTGGCCTCATCACCAACTTCAGGCACGCCTTTAATTGATTTTATATTTAATTCTTTGGAAGCTTCAAACAAAGCCACACCGCCACCGGCGACAATTCCCTCAGCCAAAGCTGCCCTGGTAGCATTGACCGCATCCTCTATCCTGAATTTCTTTTCCTTGAGTTCTGTTTCCGTATTAGCTCCGACCTTAAGAACAGCCACTCCTCCGGAAAGTTTGCCTAATCTTTCCTGAAGTTTTTCTTTATCAAATTCTGAAGTTGATTTAGTAATTTGAGATTTAAGCTGAGCAATTCTTTTATCAATATCCGGCTTTTTGCCCTTGCCGCTGACAAAGGTCGTTGTTTCCTTGGTGGCTACAACCCTATGAGCTTTGCCGAGCATAGCCAACTCAACTCCTTCAAGCTTCATGCCTTTTTCTTCTGATATAACCTGTCCGCCGGTAACAATGGCTAAATCATCAAGCATTTCTTTCTTTCTGTCGCCAAATCCGGGAGCTTTTACGGCTAAGGCCATGAAATTGCCTCTCAATTTATTGACTACCAAGGTAGCCAGAGCATCGCCGTCAACATCCTCGGCCACAATTATCAATTCCCTCTTGCCAGCTTTTGATAATTTCTCAAGCAATGGCACAATATCTTGAATTGAAGAAATTTTCTTGTCGGTGATCAATATGAGAGCATCTTCATATACCGCTTCCATCCTCTCGGCATTGGTAACCATATAAGCCGAGGTGTAACCTTTGTCTATCTGCATACCCTCAACAAATTCTGTTGACATCTCGGTTGATTGAGATTCTTCTACGGTTACAACTCCATCCTCACCGACCTTCTTAAATACATCGGCAATCAACTTGCCTATTTCCTGATCATTGGCCGAAATGGAAGCGACTTCTTTTATTTTTTCATAACTAGAAACAGTTTTCTTTTTCTTATTTAAATAATCCAAAACCCAATCAACGGCCCTATCCATTCCCCTTTTCAAAACTAATGGGTTGGCTCCCGAGTTAACAGCGCTAAATCCTTCAGCAACAATTGCTTGGGCTAACACCGTGGCTGTGGTCGTACCATCACCAGCAATATCGTTTGTTTTGGATGCAACTTCTTTAACCAGTTCCGCGCCAATATTTTCAAACTTGTCTTTGAGTTCAATCTCTTTAGCCACAGTCACGCCGTCTTTGGTTATGGTCGGTGAACCAAAACCCTTATCCAAAACGACATTTCTACCCTTTGGACCAAGAGTGACCTTGACTGCATTGGCAACTTTATCAACACCCCTTTTTAACGCTTCCCGAGCTTCTTCTTTGTATGTTATCTGCTTAGGCATATTAGTTGAGCACCGCCAGGATGTCTTCCTCGCGGGCAATTAAATATTCTTTATCGTCGACCCTGATCTCGTCTGGACCGTATTTTTTAAATAATACGACTTGACCCTTTTTAACTTCCGGTGGAATCCTTTTGCCTTCTTTATTCAACTTGCCGGGACCAACGGCAACAACCTTACCTTTTTCGGGCCTTTCTTTATCTACTGTATCGGGCAATATTATACCGCCCTTTTTCTTTTCCTCTCTGATTGGTTCAAGAAGAACATGGTCAGATAATGGTTTAATCATATTTCATATAGCATATAGCATGTAACATGTAACAAGGGGATGGTATTTTGATACATGATTCATGATACATTAATTTTGATTTTTATTTTTAGTAGTCTGACTAGTTGAAGTACTAACAGATGGTATTATATTCAAAAATAAAAATGAGTCAAGGGGGGGGGTAGAAACCTGACAAACTAAAAAGCTCTGCCAGGCAGAGCTTTCAAAAATTTAGTTTTCCAAAACAACTTCAAAGAATAGACCGTCGCGCAGATCTCTATCTATAACATAACCATCGGGTATAGGCGGCAGTTCCGGATAAAAAACTACCGAACCTTCATCCGTAACAGTTTCTACTCTAGCTTTTAACCCGCCCTCAATTACATGCCAGCCGGAACTGCCGTTACCGGGAATATCCTGGGGAATAAGCTCTTTGGTTTCGGCAATTTTTTTATCAAAGAGGCCGCTTTTAGACTTCAGTGTGACCACGAGAAATATTTTTTGATTTGTGGCACCAAGCAAGCTGGAAAAATTTCTCAGAAAATCATCCACTCCCAAAAAGTAATCGGGAATAATCTTTTGTTTTTCCGTCCCGCCTCTTTGGCTGATAATCTGAAAAAACCAGGCTGAACTATAAATACCGAGTGCACCACCGACTCTTTTCTCGGCAGTCTTATCGGTATCAAGAGTGTCTTTGTTGTAAACAGGTTTTTCAACCTTGTCCCAATCAATCTCGATAGATATTTTTTTTCCGATGGGGTCTGCGGATCCATTCCGATCAACGAATATTACTTCAAATTCAGGATCTTGACCGTAAATAACTTTGCTCGGAAATTTATAAGCCCCAAGCACAAACGTTCGGCCTTGGCCGGCTATAAAGTTAACGGAGATGGAAACTTCGGATATTTTCAGATCATAATCATTTTGAAACAATCGGCCATAAACCCGGGCAAAGAAAGATTCATATGCCGCTCTATAGGAAGAAAAGAAAAGGGTTTGAGCCCCGAATCTCGTGGTACTGGAAGCAAATAATTCTTTCCATAGAATCGGCTCGTAGCCCTCAAGTTCAACTTTTGAATCAATTTGGGTAACGCTTGCTTCTTGAGGCAGGGGAGCGCCGTATGTTTCACCTAAAATACTAAATACTTCTTGGACCAAAGACGGGGTTAATAGCGAATGAGATATTTTAATTTGAAAATTATGAATAGTTTTGCCCTCCGATTTAAATTCCAAATTAAATTTATTCAATCCACTAAGCAGAATCAGGGAAGTTTCCCCGTAAATACCGTAAGTTGAGTCAAAAGTAATAGTTCCCAAAACTTCTGAAGTTTTACCGACCAGCTTAAACGAATCTAGTTCAGAAATAGAAGTACCCATAACTTCAGCGGTGCGAAAACTGTAAATTACATTTTTAGCTCCGAGAAAAGGATGACCAAAAGCATAAATCCGGCCATTGGTATCAATGTAAGTAATTGTTCCTAAAGCGCTAAGGGTATTGGATTTGCCTGTTTCGTCTGACCACTCGGCCAGATCAACAACGATAGGCATGCCGGGTTTTAATTCAATTTTGGAACCCTGCCAAATAGAGCTGGAGCGACCTTGGCTAACCAGAATGTTTTGCTTATATAATGGAATTGGTTCAAATTTCATTCCCAAATAATTGAAGGAAGAGGCGCCACTTATGGTTTGACCAAAACTTGACTCTTTTATCATCAGGGATATAGGCGAAATCCCACCCCAATTCCAATTAAACAATGGAAGAGTATTTACACGGAAAGCCAAAGCTCCGACTAATTTATCGCCAACATAAACGGGACTTCCGCTCATTCCACCGGCAATTTTATGGGAAGTAACAAACATAATTGCTTCACGAGTAGACCCTCTATATACACCCCTCAAAACGACGTCATAGCGCTTTATTGGAGTCCCTCTTTCAACGGAGTGAAAATAAGCTTTTACTTCTTTATTGGGACTAGATTCAATCAAACGATCAACCTCTTCAAGAGGCATTAACTCTTGAGCATTGGCCAAACCAGATAAAACCAAAAAAACCAGAAACAATAATCCAATCTTTACTTTTCTCATTTTGTTCCTTTTTTAAAGAACTGTTACCGTAAGTTAAATATAACTAATCAGCCATCTATTGCAATAACCCCGAATCTTTTTCTTTAATATAGGTGACGACCCCAAGTTTGTTCAAATTTTGATTATATTTTTCTAAGACAAATTTTTCAAAAGAACGCGGATGAAATTCGAGTTCATAATCATTAAAAACTATTCGGCCGCCGGATTCATAAGTAACCGGGTTGGTTTTAATTTTGTTTTGCTGAATTTTTTTAACCAAATCTTCAAAAAAATCTCCCAAATCTGAATTCAAAATAAATTCAAAAAATCCGGCAACAGACAAAAATATCCTGCCAGGATTTACACTTTTCTCAACAAGTTTTTTTTTGGGTTTAAAATTGTATAGGTAGTTGTTAATCCAGAGATTGGCGTCATAAAATCTTTCAACAAGATCCCGTTCAATCATGGCCGGTTTTAAATTAGCGTAGGTTTGAGCATTAAACAAGCTTTCATGTTTTATTTGAAGGCTTCTGTCGGTAATAAAATGATTAAAGCAAAACTTATCAGGCGCCACCTTTTCATGTTTCTTTCGCCTTACTCCAAGAACAGAAGTAATTAGCCACAAAAAAAGACGACAGGTATAAAGCCGGCCAGATTGAGCAATAATTAAAACATCAAAATCACTTTCCTCGTCAGTATTGCCAAGAGCAAGTGAACCGGAAGCAAATACACCTCTTAAATAAGGGGCTAGTGCTAAAAACTTGACCAATTTAAGAAACTTTTTACGTTTATGATAAGCAATGTTTTGGGCTTGGATTCTTGCATCATAAATTTCTCTCCTGCCTCTTAAAAAATAAAACTCATCTTCCTGGCCAATAATTTCTGAGGCAACCAATTTGTTCAACTCTTCTTTGACTTCATTAAGACTAATTTCTCCAATACCAGATTTAAACATTGAGATCCTTGATGGATTGATTAAATTGCCATGAATCTCTGAAAAAGTAAGCGGGTGCTCAAGGGTATCATAATATACAAGAGTAGCCAGAATTGAATTACGAAGATAAGTCATAATAAATAATTATGTCAAAAATCAAAAAGCTCTACAAACCGTAGAGCTTTATTACTTGAAAAGCCATCCGAGACCAAAAACCAAGATCGCCGCAACAAGGAAAATCGGCCAAAGATCTTGATTTCCCTCCTGCTTGACTGGCTGAACACTTACGCTTCGATGAGAGTTTATCGATTCTCTCAGAAAAGCGAATGGACTATCCTCAACCCCATCTATCAGAAATAGGTCAGCTGAAGGATCTCCACCGGTCCTCGATATAAGCAATCGAAGATTGTTCGGATTGACACGAGTTATACCCTGAGCCACAAGATCCTTTTCGTCAGACTCCCAATAATCAAAGTTCAGCTTGTACCTATTCTTCAAGATATCGACGAGCTGAACGCCCCTTCTGGTACCTATGCCAACGGCATAGATCCCAAATCCCCTTTTTTTGTACTCAAGAAGAACTAAATCCAACCTCTTTCGATATTCTTGAATTGCCTGAGCTTCTTTTAAATTCTCTGCCTGTCTCTCGGGATCATTGGTTGGAGAAGGAAGATCAAGACCGAAATCACCGTCAGAGAATATAAACAGTACTCTATTGGTCTTATATCCGACTGTAGCTTTTTTGTTGCCGGTCAAATACTGCTCATACAGATCGAGAGATTGATAAACACTCTCAAGCCCGACGACTATATCAGAAGAGTTGAGGTAGAATTCTCTCTCAATCAATGTCTTAGGAGGAACAAGCAAGGAAGACACCCGGTTAAAGAATTTATCAGCATGCCTGTTGAAATCTACCAAAGGCATCGGCCCTTTGGAACCATTGGCAAAAATGAAAAAAGAAACCTTGTCTCCGCCCTTAATAACATTGGAAGAAAACAGATTTAGAATTTCCCTTCTTGCTATTTCGACCCGGCTCAAGTTGGACGGACCCCAATCCTGCGCAAATTCAGAGAAAGATGTGCCAACCAGAATATGTAGCTCCACCGGCCCAGTCACCGGAACAATCCCATTCCTAGAGATAGAAGGTTTAGCTAAAGCTGTCATTCCTAATCCGAAAAACAAAATCATAAAAAGCCAGAACCTTAAAGGTCCTAAAAACGAATAAATAGAACCATGAGTCCTTACCGGCATTTTTATCAGGCGTCTTATCAGCACAGCAGTAAAAATAATCAAAAGCACAGGGATACCATAAAGACCGAAAAGATATTCAGGATTAGCAAAATAAAAATTATTACTGAGATCCTCCCACTGAACCAAGATAATCCCCATATTTACCCCTTCTTCTTAGAATCGCTTCCGCCGCCCGGTTTGGTCGGATCTATCCTCCCGGGCTCGCCATCCTTAGGTGTTCCGGAATTGGGCTTGTAGCCAAGGGTCAGGCGAGGCGGTCCGGGACCCTCAAGAGCCTTTTTAGTATCTTCCGGATCAATGGAAAGATCAAAGTTAAAACTGTGATTGAAGTAAACATCTGGGCCAGGACCTTTTTCAACGGCCACCTTGAAATCTTCGCTTATTTCTTCGTTGACCATTTTTATAATCTTCTCTTTTTCAGTTTCAGTCTTAGCTGACCCGTAAAGAGCCTGGGCCCTTCTGAACTTCGCTGAAGCAACCAACTGAGAAGCTAAATGATTATTCCTATTATCCTGCAGATCCTTGTCATTTATAACAGCATCAAAATCACCAATAAGGTAATGACGCACCGCTCTATCGATATAGTTTTCCTTGTACCAAAACCTATCTGCTGCCCACCGCAGACCCAGTCTACCGGACAAGCTGTAATAATAACCAAGAGCCTCCATTTCCTGCTCAATCAGCTCAGTATCTTTAGCCTCAGCAGCTAAGTTGAAAAGCTGACGATGGTTGTAAAATCCACCCAAAGTAAAAGAAGCATAAGCAACAATCAAGACTAGAGGTAGCAACAATGTCATAACTACGAACCGCTTGCGACGCCTGGAACGGACATCTTTAATGGATCTTTGCTCGGCCATTTTTGTCTCCTATTTGATATTTCAATGAACTTGGATAAAACAATACAATAAATCCCGGCACTTTTCAAGACCCACAACAACCTCCAAATCACCAAAACAAAAATCCCCAGCATCATGCTTGGGGATCATCAGCAAACTATAAATTATGGGGAACGAAGTCCGAATAATTCAATCAATAGGCCCAAGAAAATTGCCAAAAACAGAAATACTAGAGCAGGTGACAAAAATACCTGGAACAGATCCGTTCTTATGCTAAATCTCTTAATCCCGACCTCCGCTCTTTCGAGCCGGTTAATCTCCTCATAGGCCTTCTTCAGGCCCTCCACGCTCATTATATCAAAATACTTCCCGCCATACTCACTCACTCTCTTAGCAAATTCAGGGACTTGATATGGCACAAATTGCCCATCCTCATCATAAGTTCCATTACTGGCAATATAGATAAGGTAGGGCTTAATGTTCCGGAACTGAAGTTCTTTAAGCTCTTTTTCTGGAAAAGAATAAACATCAGCATCGGTTATTATCAATATGGAACCACTCTTGATTTTTCTGGCCCGCTCATTCTGATTTAAATATTTTACTAAGGCCTGCAGGGCTGGCGCAATATCAGTACCTCCGCCATCGCCGTATACCTTCTGGCATCGATAATCCGGAATATTGAGGATAGGACAGCTGGAATAACTTACCCATGGCGCGTTGTACACCTGAAAATAGTAAAGCTCATCGTCATCAAGGGTAAACTCCTGTATCATGTGGGGGTTAGAGGCAAAAACCCACAAGGAAACAAAGTCTTTCTGCCCCCGACGCATTTTAACGAACTCCAGATGACTTTCAGCGGCGATCTGGGCTTTGGTTTCTTTTGAATTGGTAAAAAATTCGGCCATCGAGGTGGAATTATCCCTCAGATCTATCCTTATCCTCGATTGGACCGTCACATCCTCTTCCTTGATCTGAGTTAAGAATGGGACAGCCAAAGCAACAAGGAAAATAAGACAGGTCCCGATAACGAACAATTTCGGAATAAAGTATTTGAACCTTCTTGGAAATCCGTGCTGGAATTTTCTATAGGCATCCTCGCCGACATTGACCATAGAGAATCTCCTTCTCGAGAATATTTCTATGATTAACTTTAAAACAACGACCACAAACAATAAGAGGCCCAGCTTAACGGCCATATCAAGATCGACATACTGAACCTGATCAATATCCAACTCCAGAAGACGATATATATTTGACATTATCAGCTGCCAGAATTCACTGGTCTTACTAACCATAACCGGTCCTTCGGCGAGACATAATTTGCCTTTCTTTTTTATTAAAATTTCAACGTCCTTAAGCTAGAATCTAAAATAAAATCCCGTTCTTTACAAGTACGGGATTTTCTAAAGACTTAAGGATAGGTACCGACCAATTCGGACACCAACCCCAGAACCAATGCGAAGAACATGACCAGAAGACCACTTATAAGAAAAGGTTGAAAAATATCCATTCTGGCAGTTCTCTTTATCTCTTTTTCCTCTATTTTCTCAAGGTGGTCTATGGTTCGATAGGCTTTCTCCATTGCAAGTTTGTCGTTGATGTCAAAGTAGACACCGCCGTAACTTGCCAAGGTCTTCTTTAATTTTTCGGTATTCTCTTGCCGTATCGCAGAATTAATCTCTTTAGAATTACTATAGTTAGTATTAGCAATATAAATGACATACGGTCTGATGCCCCTATTCTGCATTTCTCTGAGTTCTAATTCGGGATATGTTGAAGCTGCTAGATCCGTTATCATCAGAATAGCCCTTGGACGATTACTTGTCCGGCCATTCTCGTCAAAATACCTTATACCAGCCATTAGCGCGCCGGCAATATCGGTATCGCCTTCTCCTGGCCAAAGACCTATTCGTTCTTTAGACACTACTATGTCTATGCAAGCGTCATTAGGATCGTTGGCTGAATGAGGGAGGCACTGATGCCTTGGATCGGCCAAGACATAAGGCGCATCCCTGACTTTAGGAAAGTACAACTCGCTGTCATCGCTGAAGCCTTCTATATTATAAGCCTCGGTGCTGAATACCCAGATTGATATCCGATCATTCTGACTCTTCCGCATCTCAAGAAATTTTAAGTAATAATTCCTGGCAAATTCTGCCAGCGACATGTCGGCCTCGCCATAAGGCCAACCCATCGATATTGAAAGATCGATGAAATCTATCCTTTCCCTAGACTGAGTTATCCTTATTTCCTCGCCGGCACTTAACAAATGGGGGGCGGCCAGAGCAATACTGAAGAAAGCAACCCCAATGAAAGATAAACCGTAAAGAAGTCTAAAATATGCTTTCTTGATGAAATTAGTCCTGGGATAAATTAAATGGCCGGAGTACATAATTGAATGCTTACGCCGGCCAAATACCAACATTGCCACCTTAATAAGAAGGAGGGCTCCGATAATATACCAGACTAGAACGGCTAGCCTCACATTCCCGTACCTAATAGCAGAAAGATCAAGATCAAGAAAGATTCCTAGTTTTAAAACAACAGCTTCATAAAAACTTAACATTTCAAGGATTATCTTTTCCATGAAAGTTTATCAAGCAAGCCAGTCAAGAACATTTTATGCCACCGGAGAGAATTGATATCGTGCTTAATAGATAGAACGTTGTTTCCTAACCGGAGCCTGGCTGTGTCATTATCCGGACTGGCTAAGCCGCCTTCCAAATAAATTGCTTGCCGTCTAAGATGATAGGCCAGCGAGAGATATGTATTTTTCGGTGATCCAATCGCCTTGCTGTTCTTAACCTTCTCTTCTATCTGCCCAGGGGTATCACCAGGATTCAAGTCCGTAACAGCAGACAAAAGAAGGGCATTGATACCGATACAAATATCCCGCCTGAAATCGTTCAATTTATCGCTGGACCTAGAGGACTCGAGCTCGCCTATAATCCTGTTTAGTGTTGAGGCTAATCTTTTCCTTGCCTGTCCGAAGGTAAGCGCTTCACTGGCAACGACGTATTGGCTTAGTTCACCATCTGGCGCAACCGGATCGGTAAGCATACCGGCCCTTGACCTCTGAGACGATCTTAGCCAACTGACCATGAGAAAAACCCAGAGACCAAGAAAGAGAACGGCTGTACTCGGAATAACAAACCGGTAAAGCCAAGCCCTCTCCGAAACATTACCCAATTTAAGACCGTCCCTGATGTCAAGATAAGGGTCGGTGGGAATAGTCGTTGTCACATAATTGATGTGAACTTCAAGCGACTCGACCGGTTCTTCGGTCTTAAGTTCGCTTGCCTCATCACCGGCCATTTTCTTGGCCCAATCGAATTTTATCTTCGGTATTTTTTTGAGTCCTTTTTCCTTGCCGATTATTCTGAAACTTACCAAAACATCCTGCCAATACTCGCCATTCTTTGGAACAAGATCATTTAACTTGACATTCATCACCTCAAACGGTTCGCCAACCTTGGACTGAAAGTTGTTAACGTCTATCTGGTCGGTAAAAATAACTATCTCTTCTTTCCATCTTGTCAAGTCAAGATATCTGATGCGGTAATTGACTGTAAACACCTCGCCTGTCTTAACTACTGTGGGAGTAGGCGGAAATGTATCAACCGCAATGGGTTGAGCATAAAGCGGGGTAGCCAAGAGTAGAAGGATAGCGGTTCCAGCCAATTTGTACCTCATGTTCTTGCCTTTCTTGTAAAAGAGCCAGCGAATTTAATAAAAATTAAATAAAAAAACGCCGTTTGTCAACAGCGTTTTAAAATCTTAGAAGCTTGTGCCGTATCATGAAAAACTTACGCAATCTGTTAATCTGTTTTCCCGGCTCAAGGACCACCGAGTAAATACCGATCTTCCTCAGCTCTTTTCTAAGAGCCCGTCTTTGTCTTCTTATCTCTCGCCCTATTTCGTGGGCTTGTTTTCTTGAAATGGTTATCTGATCTCCGGTTTCAATATTCTCAAGACGCAAAGAACCTGGACCGGCCATACTGGCAACTTCCAGAGGATTATCCAAAAATATGAATATGACCTCGTGCTTGGAAGCGATGAACTTTAATAATCGTAGGGATTGATTTGAGGCAAGCATCCTTTCAAAACCGACAAAGTCGGAAATTACCGGAATAAAGCACTGCCTATCGCACGTCCTTCTTATAAAATCCAGCATCACCGCAAAATCAGTCTTTCTGACATTGATCTTCTTGCCATCAGCCGGATGTCTTTCCATGAAATCATACAAAGTCTTTAACATGTGTACGAAACTGAACACTCCGCCCTTTGGTGGAAGGTTCAGAACTATCCTGTCAGTAAAGCCAGTCAACCCTATTTGGTCCTGATACCTGGCGCCGGTCGTACCGATGAAACCGACCGCCTCAAGAAGCATCCTCCGTTTGCTATGATCAATACCGGCATCTATCGCGCTACTCGATAAGTCAACAAAAAACCTGATTGGAACCTCATGTTCCTCAATCGTTTTCATCGCCCAAATTATGCCTTCATCCGGATCATACAAAGACCAAACTATGAGATTAGACGGGTCTCTGTCTTCGTCGTATTCCCGAATATCAAATAGGATATTGCTTGGACCAAAAAAAACGCTTTTATGGGAACCAAGTCGTAGTCGTCTTGATAACTTAATTAACGGAATGCCGCCTTTTATATGATCCAGGGACGATAAAATATCACTGAATTTGAAGCTTATTTGGGAATCCATGTTTCGGCCAGTATTCTTTCGACTATTTTTCTTGGCGAAACGTCATCGCTCAGAGTGCTTGGCTGAAGCATAAAAACATGCTGCATTACTGAAGGAGCTATCGCTTTAACATGCTCAGCTAGAACAACTTCATTTTCGCCCGTCATCCAGGCATATGCTTTGGCTGCCGCTTTCAAATGATAATTCCTTCTGGGTGAACACCCGCAGGCAACGTATTTATTGATAAATTCCACTAAACTTGAGTCCGCATATCTCTTTCTTTTCTCGCCAAAGTCCTCTATGTCCTGCGAATATGGTCTGGAATTATCATTATATCTCTGAACCAACTCACGAGCTTGGTCTGACAGCCGAAGACTATCAACCATCTCCGCAATATCCAGCAAGTCGCTTAAATCTCCAATAACTTCCACTTTTTCATTGACAACATTTTCTGATTCAATCCTCATTTCATCTTCTCGGGGAGGTAAACCGATTTTAAACCGATAAGTGAACCGATCCTGCTGAGCCGGCGATAAAGGAAAAGTTCCTTCAAGTTCAATCGGATTGGATGTGGCTAAAACTATAAAAAAATCTCTGCCCTTAGGATCACCAGGAACCGGATAAAGCGGATACGGCTCTGATTTGATGATTCCGGTATTTGGATCAGTAGTGTTCATCATGACATGAGCACCCTCCATACCCGTCAGGAGAGCGGTCAAGCTCTTGGCTGGTGTTCTGGTCAGCTCGTCATAAGCCAGAACATGACAGTGCAAGGGGCCCTTCATCAATGTTCGAGTCCCGGTGATCACATCCCTCTCTTCTTTACCGATTAAATCCTTGGGCATCATATCAATCGTACCGACAAATTTGCTGATATCCGCTCTCAGGGCCGATGATAAATGGGTGAGAATAGCAGTTTTACCGCGGCCATGCCAATCCTCAAGATAAACATGAGCTTGGGCCTGTTTCTTGCCAAGCTTGTCATCTCTCCACATGGGCGTAATAAAAGCCATAACCGTACCGAAGATGGCTCGATTGGCTCCGAAAACAAATTTCATCGGTTGCCGTATCACTTCCTTGACAAATTCTCTACCTTCTTTACTGTTCCTAATCATTATTATCTCCAGATTTTCAATGTTCTTTGGCAATAAAATTACATAAAATTTATACTATGTCAATATAAAACGCCCCTGAATGGGGCGCTGTTCTACGAGTCATTACTCAACAAATTTAAGTAGCTCTTTTATATCCTCATTTGGCGTAACATAGATAGTATCGAAAACCCGCTTCACCGTTCCACCTTCCTGACTATGGTTCTGGACAAAAAAGAAGCTACTTTCATCCCGTTCGAACCTGAACGGATTTTGAGTGGTGATAACACCAAACACCTCGCCCCTATCATTAGCCGCCACTCCCCCGCTTAATCCGCCAAAGGAAAATCTGTGGTCCCTGGCCATTTTAACTTTTATATAGGATTCATTCTCATGCTGAAGAAGGATGCTTTTTATCTCATCGCTTAATTTATCGTCTTTGATTATTGCCGCCGGATCCGGCTTTACTACTATACCTTCAAGCTCATCGATGACAACCTGGCTTTCTTTGGTTAAATCCCTCTGGACTTTCCCATAATAGGTCCTGAATATATCAATAACTCTGTCCGGAAATCCATCCGCTTCATTTAAGGCTCTGATACCGTGGGGATGCGGATGAATGCCTTTGATAAAAACCCTATCCCCGACTTTGGGTCTTTCCTTGGCAACCAGCAACAACTCGGGAAAATCCCTTGAAGAGAAAAAGGAATCTATCCTTATCAGAGCGGCATCCCGAATAGGAGGAACCTTAACCACGCGAGCCGTATAGACCTTACCGTTAAAAAAAACTTTGCAGTAATCTGGCCCGAACGTGCCGAATTCATCGGTAAAGTGCTTAGCCGTATAGAATATTCCCCGCTCGCGGTCAGCTAAAGAACCGGAAGCGACGATATAAGGCTGTCTTTCGGCCCACTCCAGTGCCAAGAAAGCAAGGTTTGTTTTAAATTCTTGAGGATAATAACCTCCCTCCTTATACTCATTTATTAGACGAGGCGGACCACAAGCCACCATAAGCCAAGCGGCAATAAATACCAACCAGCGAAAAATCTTTTTTTTATTCACTTATCGCCTCGCTTAGCAATTCCTTATAAACTTCGTGATTATTAATATCGACCCCATTTTCATCTATCTGGTGAATCCGTGTCATTTATCTTTTTTTAATGTTCCAGTGCAATGAGTATATTGAATAAACTGATTATAGTCAAATTAAAAAAATATGGTATAATATGGCATCGTGACACCGATTGAATTGAGTAAAGAAATAAGGAATCTTCCGAACAATCCCGGAATATACCTGTTCAAGAATTCCAAAAATAAGCCTCTCTATATAGGCAAGGCTTTAAATTTAAAAAACAGAGTCAAATATTACCTAAAAACCAATGACGCTAGATTTAAAAAAATGATATCCGAAGCCCATAAAATAGACTTTAGGGAAACGAATAGTGAAATAGAAGCATTGATATTAGAATCTCAATATATTAAAAAATATAAGCCGGAATTTAACATCGTCCTCCGTGATGATAAACAATACAGTTCTGTTATTTTCACTGATGATCCGTTTCAGAAAATATTTGTCACCCACCAACCGCAAAACAAGCTACTAAGAGACAAGGAACAAGAGACAAGGAAGATTAAAAATCTGACTTGGTTACATGGTAGCCCGTCTTTTGTCTCCGAACACATCGGCCCTTTTACTGATGCGGGGGCGTTAAAAACAACATTGAGATTGCTTCGCCGAATCTTCCCCTACTGCACCTGCAAACAACAACATAACAATTATTGTCTCAACTATCACATTGGCAAATGCCTCGGTTTCTGCTGCCTTAAAAAACAAACAGCTAACAACTTGCAACTAATAATTTATAGAAAAAATATTAAAGCAATTAAAGACATCTTGTCTGGCAAAAGAGAATCTCTTATAAAAGATTTTGAGAAAAAAATGAAAAATCTTTCCAATAAACAAGACTACGAAAAAGCAATAGAACTTCAAGGTAAAATAGAAAAAATAAGAAGGGTTTTTAAAAACGCCCGAATTATTAATAAAAATCCGGTTATGATATATCATAACTCCTCGCGGATCTTAAATTCTTTACAAAACATTTTGAATTTACTATCACTGCCCCACCGGATTGAGTGTTACGATATTGCTAATATTCAAGGCAAACACGCTGTTGGAGCAATGGCGGTCTTTATTAATGGAAGATCGGATAAAAATGAATACAGAAAATTTAAAATTTACACTAAAAATACGCCAAATGATGCGGCAATGATTAAAGAGATTTTAATTCGTCGATTTAATCATTCAGAGTGGCCAAAACCAAACCTAATTCTTGTTGACGGTGGCAAAGCCCAATTAAACATCGCCAAAAAGATTTCAAAAAAAATACCGATCATCGCCTTAACAAAAAACGAGAAACATGTTGGAGAAAAAATACTCACAAGCGCTGGAAAAATGATTACTCTTTCCAAATTACCAACCGACATAAGAAACTTACTGATTAACCTAGACTCCGAAGCCCACAACTTCGCTATTTCTTACTACCGAAAATTACACAGAAAATCGGTTTGATTTCTAGCCATTAAAATGCTAAGATTGCAAGATCAAATGATGGTTTTTATATTAAGAATTTTAGGCAACTCGGTAGCTTTGTATGCCGCCGCTTGGTTTGTAGCCGGATTAAGCTTTGGCGGTGGAATTAAGGAGTATTTGATAGCCGGATTTATTTTGGGTTTGCTTAACACAATAGTCCGACCAATACTAAAGCTCATTTCCACGCCCATCATTATCCTGACATTCGGACTTTTTACTATTGTCATCAATGCCTTGCTTTTATGGCTGGTTGATTATATATTTGACTTCATACTAATCAGTGATATTGTTGCTCTTGTCTGGGTAACCATAGTTGTTGGAATAGTCAATATCATAATATCAGCGATAATCAAAATATTTGATTAAATTATGTTAACTTACGCCCACATTTTAATATCAGTCTTACTGATAGCCGGAATCCTCCTCCAGCAAAGAGGTGGCGGTTTGTCGTCAACTTTTGGCGGAGGAATGATGGAGTATAGCACCAAAAGAGGAGCAGAAAAAGGTATTTTTTACGCAACCATAGTTCTAGCGGTTTTATTTCTAAGTATTTCAGTGGCCAGACTCTTGCTCTAAATATATAGCCCTCCTTCGCTAAAGCTTCGGAAGGGCACTTCTTCGCATGAAGAAATGCCTGCACTTCGAAGCTCCGCAAGGAGCGAAGAAGTGGATAAACAGCGTCAACTAGATGATTTTTTTGGAATTCCATCTCCAGAAGAAAATAAGAACGGAACTTCAAATAAAAAAACTTCCGGCTTAAAGGAGGTTCTTAATGGTAAAAATAAAATTTTAACCAAACTTAACCTTCTTCCAAAAGTCTTGTCAAACAAAGAACGATATTTGATTTTAGCTTTTTTATTTTTAATCACCGGCTCCATAATTGCTATCCCCATAACCTCTTATCTTCATTTAACAATGCCGGTTGCCGCTAAAGGCGGCCAAATAAGCGAAGGGGTTGTTGGTGAACCGCGTCATGTTAACCCACTTCTTTACCAAACCGACGCTGACAGAGACCTAGTCAAACTTATTTATTCTGGTCTTTTTAAATACAATGAGGATGGAAAACTCGTACCTGATTTGGCCAAATCTTACGAGATATCTCCCGATGAACTTAACTACACAGTGTATTTGAGAGAAAATATATTTTGGCATGACGGTAAACCATTAACAGTTGACGATATAATCTTTACCGTCAGAACAGCCCAGAACACAGATTATGGCAGCATGCAAAGAATCAATTGGCAAGGAGTTGAACTAGAAAAAGCAAACGACCACACTCTAATATTCAAACTCAAAAACAAATACGCCCAATTTCTAAATAATTTGACTCTGCCTATCATGCCTCAACATCTTTGGGAAAACATTAGGCCTATCAATTTTGCCCTTTCCGAACTTAACTTAAAGCCAATCGGCTCCGGGCCATATATGTTTAAGAAGATCCAGAAAGACTCTTCGGGCAGAATACGCCTCTACGAATTGACGGCGAATCAAGATTTTTATAGCCAAGAACCTTTCATAGAAAAAATCCAACTTAAATTTTACGAATCGGAAGACGCTTTAGTAGAGGCCTTTAATAGAAGTGAGTTTGATAACTTGAGTTTTATTTCTTCTAAAAACTTAAACAAAATTAAATTTAAACAACGCCTGGACACAGAAGAAACTAGAATGCCAAGATACTTCGGTCTATTTTTCAATCAAAATCAAAGTAAAGCTTTGTCGGATAAAAATATCCGACTGGCTCTTGCTCACGCAACAAACAAAGAAGCATTGGTTAATAATGTTTTAGATGGAAACGGTGTAGCTATTGATTCACCGATGATTGATGCGGTTTTTTTCTCGGAACAGGAAACAAAAAAATATGATTATAATAAGGATCTGGCCAAAGAAACTCTTGATAAAAACGGCTGGAATCAAAATGACCCGCCCGCCGGCGAGGCAGGTGAAAACGGCATCCGAATCAAAGGTGAAGAAAAATTATCAATAAAACTGACCACCTCCACCTGGCCAGAATTAGCTGAAGTAGCCAAACAGATTAAAGACCAGTGGTTAGAGATTGGGGTTGATGTTCAAATTGAAATGCTGCCTACTCCAGAATTACAGCAGACTATTAAGGAACGAGATTATCAGATACTTCTTTTTGGAGAAATTCTCAACCTTGACCCGGATCCTTTTAGTCTGTGGCATTCCTCACAAAAAAAGGATCCCGGTCTAAATTTAGCCTTATACGACAATAAATCCGCTGACACCTTGCTTGAAGACGCTAGAAAAACAATTGCCCCCACTGAAAGAATGAAAAAGTACCAAGAATTCCAGAATCTGATAATTGAAGACATTCCGGCAATTTTCTTATATAGCCCCTATTACCTATATGCTCATTCTAAAAAGTTAAAAGGTGTTGAAAACAAAATTATCGCAATGCCATCAGATAGATTGTTGAATATTGAGAAATGGTATGTGGAGACTAAGAGAGTTTGGAAATGATTAAGTCTGTCTTCGCCCATTCAGGGCACGGCGTAAATTTCTACTAAAATTTCGCCTTTTACTCGGTTCAGTCAACCTCCGTAAATCCCTTCATGGGCTGAAAGATAGACTTAATCATTGTTCTGGATTGTTGTTGCAATTTTAAAATGGTTATGCTATACTGTATTTAACATCGTAAGTATCTCATTACTTTCTACCCTTTCTCTCAAATAAAAGCCCCCGTGGTGGAACTGGCAGACATGCATGCTTCAGGAGCATGTGGCCGCAAGGCCGTACAGGTTCAAATCCTGTCGGGGGCACCAACTAAATAAGCTAATTATCTATCTCTTACAAATAAATCTCTTATTTGTAGATTCGTACTTTCGTACCGATTAGTAATTAGTAGTCATTATGATAGAACAAAAAAATAAACCCTCGTCTCATCAAACAAGACGAATCTCGCCCGGTCAGAGCGCGAGACGCCATCATACCTCTCAAATCCACCAGTCGATGGATCGAGGTCCAATAGATCCTAACAAAAAGGACATGAGAAAACTTCAGCGTTCCCAAAGGGATCGCTGGATGAAGCCGGTTGTCCGGCATGTTAAAGTTCTACGGGAAACTTTCCGGAAAGAACAACAAAGAGAAGCCGGCACCGAAACCGGCGGTCTTAAGATAGTCCATTTCGGCGGTCTTGGTGAAGTCGGCCGAAACATGTCCGCCATCCAATATGACAATGAGATAATCCTTATTGATGCCGGCGTTCGTTTCGGTGACGAAAAAATGCCAGGCATAGATTTTATTATTCCCAATCCTGGCTATTTGGAGGAAAAGGAACATATGGTAAAAGCTATGTTTTTCACCCACGGCCACATGGACCATGTTGGGGCTTTGCCTTTTGTTTTGGATAAAATTGGAGATCCAGATTTTTATGCAGCTCCTCTAACCAAGGCTCTGCTCATGAAACGTCTTGAAGAATTCAAAGACCGCAAACCAATAGATATTATGACTATCCAGCCAGGCGAAGAAATAAAGATATCCGATAAACTCACGGTTAAAGTTCTCCGTATTAACCACTCCATTCCTGACGATCTTGAAATAATAATTAAAACTCCGATTGGCAATATCGTTCACACTTCTGACTTTAAATTTGATGATACCCCGGTTAATGACAAACCGGCTGATGTAGAAGAAATGGAAAGAATGAGCCGCGAAGAAGGTGTTTTGGTCCTTATGTCTGACTCAACCGGCGCTGAAAACGAAGGCCACTCTTTATCTGAACAAGATATTACCAAAAATTTGGATGACATAATCAGCAATGCTACCGGTATGCTTATAATGGGAACATTCGCTTCTCTGATTAACCGCGTCCAGCAGATAATCACTATTTCGGAAAAATATGGCAAGAAAATTGTTTTTGACGGTTACTCCATGAAAACCAATGTTGAAATATGTAAAAAGTTAGGTTATTTAAAAATGGCTCGCGATACTCAGATATCAATGGAACAAATAGATGACTACCCGCGCGATAAAATTGTGGCCGTTGTAACTGGCGCCCAAGGTGAGGGTAATGCGGTTTTAATGCGTATTGCCAATGGTGACCATAAATATGTCCGTATCCTTAAAAACGACACGATTGTGTTCTCGTCTTCGGTCATTCCCGGTAATGAAAAAGATGTTCAATTTCTAAAGGATCAGCTCTACCGCAATGGAGCCAAGGTTTTAAATTATAAAATGCTTGACGTTCATGCTGGCGGACACGGAAATAAAGAAGACTTGCGCCGAATGATCCAGTTAATGAAACCTAAATTCTTCTTCCCTATTCATGGACAATATTCAATGATGATCAACCATGGTCTGATGGCTCAAGGAGAAGGTGTCTTACCAGAAAATACCATAATCGCCGACAACGGCTCCATTACTCACATTGAAAAAGATAAGTGGTGGTTTGAACGCGAGAAAGCCCCGTCTGATTACGTCTTCGTTGACGGGCTCGGCGTCGGTGATATCGGCAATGTTGTTTTACGGGACAGACAGATCCTGGCCGAAGATGGCATGTTTGTTATCGTCGCCCTTGTTCAACATTCACAGTCAGCACAAGGCCACAAACTAATGTCTAGCCCAGACATTATTTCCCGCGGCTTCATTTACCTTAAAGAAAACCGAGAACTTCTGATGGAAGTCCGCAAGAGAATCAGGAAAATTGTTGAAAGCCAGCGCGCCTATGAACCAAATTTCGCTTACATGAAAGACCAACTCCGCAACCAAATCGGCCTATTCCTCTTCCAAAAAACCCAGAGACGACCCATGATTCTGCCTGTGGTTATTGAAGTTTAACAAAATATCCATACAGTACTATTGACTTTAGGACTTAAGGGAGTATAATGATAGGTAATGGTAGTATAGCTATGTAAATTACATCGCTAAAGCTGCGTGTCAACAAATGGAGCCTTTGTAAAAGGGCTCCATTTGTTTTATAATCCCACTCGTGGATCCGGGCCTGTAGTTTATGTAGTAAAATACTGCCATCGATACGCAGCGAAACGAGTGCAAATCTCGTCGGGTCCACGCTAAAAAATCTCCGAAAGGAGATTTTTTAGTTATCTATGATTTTCTGAATTTTAATATCACTAACCAGTTCAAAGTAATGGTTGCCACTAGCTACTCCGCGACTTTCAATTTCTCCTGAAATGATCATCTGATCGCCAACTATTATGTTTGGTAAGAAAGTAAAATCAAGAATATTACTTCTGGAAATAAGGTAGTGCTCACAAATAGAAGCCTCATTATCGCACTTTTTGAACCAGAGATAATTTTGATATGTGGGTGAAACAAGCGAAGCATCTCCTCTATATTCAACGGTTTTATTCTCAATCTTATCAATAAACCTGAACATGGAGAGGATTTGGTTGAATTCATTAGATTTTAAAAACTCTTGTCCTGAATCAAACTTAATTACCGAATCATCCTTTAAAAAGAGCTGGTAATAAGAATAGCCCGGCAGTCCTGCAAATTCCACATAAGTACCCGAATATAAAGATTCTTGCCTAAGGATATCTTCCTGATATTTAAAATAATTTTTAATAAAGATGTTCAGATCCTGCTTGTTTGCTTTATGAATAGTAAAATCAAACACTAGCCACATGTCGGCTTCTCTTTTATTTATATTACCTATCCGCCACAAATCATTTCCTGCATCTGTTTTGTTTTCTTGAACTTCTAAATAATCCGGATACCTGAACTCAAACCCATACTCCTCATTGCGGTAGGTTTGCCAGTTGGCAAACGGGTCTTGAGTTTTTTGCTCGGCTCTTTTTTGCTGAAGCTCTTGGATTTGTTTCTGACCGTCTTCGGCTATTTTCTTGGCTTCATTAAAATTACTCCAAGCCAGATATGTAGCGTAACCATAAACAACCGCACCGGTTATAACCAAAGCCCCAATCAAAGCCAAAAAGTTAGGAGTAAAGTTTGCTTTGATTAATCCTTTAAGCGATATTACCGATTGAGAAGTTTCTGATTGAATTTGAGTAAGATCGTTTGGTTCATTATCCATGTTTAATCCTAATTATAACATAAGTTAAGTCACCATACCACACACCCTTAATCTTCTTTCAACACCCATATTAGGTAAATTCATCATATGATGAATTTACCTAATTTAAACAACTCAATAAAAAACAAGAGTGGGTTAGACTAATATAATGCCGTTTCTTTTCTCAAAATCATAACGTAATTGTTCCTCCCCTGAAATCTCATGGCAAGTTATTTGGTGAATATATCTTTCAACTTCAAAAGCTTTGCCTACAACAGCGATTTCATTTTTACATTCAAAGGGGTAAGCCCAGACACTTCGCTGAAACATAACAAAACCAAGTTCTTTTAATTTTCCAAGTAAAGCGGCTCTTGCTTTATATTTCTTAGCTGGAATATCAAAAATAACCAATCGCCAATTTTTATCCCACTGCTTCGGAGTTTCAACGGAAAGATTATCTAGGTTATATTTACGGGTATACTTTCGACCAGCCTTTGTCGTTGTAATAATATACATACCATCCGAACTAGGTTCTATATTAATAAACCCTTTGCGTCTAAGGTGATATAAGCTGCTTCTAAATTGCTTCCATTTTCTTCTCTTTAGTTCTTTTTGGATCGCACCAACAGCCCTAAGGCCAAAATAAGGATTAGTGGCCGCAACTAAAACTACGCCTCCGACCACAAGTGTTGTTAATAAAATTCTTGAAAAAGGTTTATCCATAATTATTTCTTATTACTATTAGGTAAATCTATCATATGATAGATTTACCTAATAGTAAATTGTGTATACACATATCGCTTACTATAATTCTACGTAAGCATTGAGCCAATAAAAAGAGGGCTATTTGCCCACTAGGTTAAATGCTTAAGCATAACCGCACACTTCATGTATCTTTTAGTCGTAAACATCCAGTAGTTTTTTATGTTTTCGGGAAGATTTTTTCTAGGACAAGTTAGGAAACCCCTTCTTTTATAAAAATTAAACCAGTAATACATTGTAACAAAAGCCACTGTTTTGACGCCTCTTTCTTTGGCGACCTTTGTCCTGTGCTCTATTAACGCAGAACCAATACCCTGGTGACGAAATTCTTTTTTAACTACAATGGGGGTCAAAATTGCTACGTCGCGGCCATGAAAATCCAATCCGGCGCAGGCAATAACTCTTCCTCCGCTCTTTACGACCCAGAAATTTCTGATTGGTTCCCGCCTGTCGAGAGTCCCCATATTGGCTTCCCGTATCAAGCCAGTCATATCTTTCCTGTGTTTTTCATTTGCCTTTATTATTCTTGCCGTTGTCATAGTTAATACCTCTTGGTATTATTAAAGAACATACTAAATACTAACTTAAAATGAGCAAAGATCAAGAAATTAGAATTTTCTCGGGTATTCGGCCGAGTGGCAAATTACACTTAGGTAATTATCTGGGAGCGATAAAAAATTGGCTTGCCCTGAGCGAAGCCGAAGGGATAGACCAGGCAATTTTTGCTGTGGTTGATTATCACGGCATAACTACACCCTATGATCCCAAGACTTATCAGAAACAAATAATGGATGTGATTTTAGATTATCTCGCTGCCGGAGTTGATCCTGAAAAAGCGCTTCTTATACGCCAATCTAAAGTCCAGCAACACACAGAACTGGCTTGGATTTTTAGTACGATTACTCCGGTTGGTTGGCTTGAGCGTTTACCAAACTATAGAGAAAAAGTGAAAGAAGTTAAAAATATTGCCACGCCAGGATTAGGTGTTTACCACACTTCTGCTGAAAATTCTAGAAAAATAGAAGTATCGCATAGTTATGAGCACAATCTATCTCTTCTTGCCTACCCAGTTTTAATGGCTGCTGATATTTTGCTATATAAATCAAACCTTGTTCCTGTTGGAGAAGACCAGTTGGCTCATCTAAACATAACTAATGAGATTGGAAATAAATTTAATCATCTTTTCGGTGAAGTTTTCCCAAACGTAAAAGCTCACATAGCTCAAGGAGCGCGGATTATGTCCCTTCAAGATCCGACAAAAAAAATGTCCAAGACGGGAGACGAAGGTATTGCCTTATCTGATGGCCCAGATACAATCATGGAAAAAATTAAAAAAGCCACGACTGATTCGGAAAAAGAAATTATTTTTAATGAAGAGAGTAAACCTGGCATTTCTAATCTGCTCACAATTTATTCTCTCCTTTCTGGAAAAGAAATAAAATCAATTGAAAAAGACTATAACAGTAAAACTTATGTTCATTTCAAAAACGACCTAGCCGAAGTGGTGATTAGTTTCCTCAAACCATTCCAGGAAAAAAGAAAAGGTTTTGAAAAAGATGTGGAACAAGTTGAAGCCATACTTGAAAACTCCGAAGAAAAAGCCATTAATATCGCCGCCAAAACAATGAAAGAGGTTAAAGAAAAGATGGGCTTGCTTTGAGCTAGCCGAAGAATTTATTCTAGCAGATATTTAATTAACTTCTTGGTATCATCTGGCTCCTTAACCTCAAAACACAAAACTCCGGTTTTGAGAGTCGGCTCGTCATTGCCTTCATGAGTAAAATCATCCCCAACAAAAAGCATATTTTGAATAGGTGTGTTTAAATATTTCTCTATCTGTTTGATACCGTAACCCTTATCAATTCCTTTGCGTGTCACATCTATTGAAGTAAGGCCGGCTAACTTAACCTCCATATCCAACAGATGTTTCTGAAGAACTTCTTCTATTTTTAACCTTGTGTCAGAATGATTTTTATTCCATTTTTCTTTTAGCTCAAGTGGGGCTTCCTGGCCAAAAACTGAAAAAGTTACCTGGCTTCCCCTGTCTTCAATTAACTCGCCGTATATTTTTTCCGGGTGTTTATAATTAAGCTCTTGAAAAGTTTTCTCAAAAGCGGCCAGTATTTTTTCTTTTTCTTCTTTTGAAAAATACTGACTATAAACTTCGGACCAATTACTGCCCTCGTATTTATAAAACGAAGTTGCTGTCATGGGAAACAGATAAAGATTAGCCAGAAGTTCTTTGGTTACTAACAATTTAGACAAAAGTTGACGCTGAAATAATTCATATTTTCCTCCACCAATCACAGCTATCTTTTTTGTTTGAAGCAACTGGCCCAAAAGTAAACCCGTTTCTTGATCTACTGGCGATTTGCTTTCAGTCAGAGTTCCATCCAAATCAAAAACAACCAGCTTCTTATCTTTTGGAACATCATCTAAACTGTTTAAGGGTTTGTTGGTTTTCATTGAAAATTGTTTTATTATATATTATACTATTTTCCAGTACATAATTAAAGCTGGATAAACTGTGGCCAACTCAGAAAAGAAATTAAGTTTGGGAATATTTGGCACAGCAAAAAATGGCCAGAATAAATACTTAATGGTTAAACATGCTTACGGACTTAAAAAATGGTCATTGCCAGGGGGAGGTTTTGAACAGGGAGAATTTTTCAGCGATGCCTGTGTCAGAGAAACTCTTGAAGAAACTGGCTTGGCGGTTGTAGTAAAACACCTCATCGGCCAATTTACTCTCGTAAAATCAAAAGGTGGACTTATACTTTATGAGACAACCGTAGTTGGTGGTGAAATAAATCCAGCCAATCCTTCAGAAATATCTGAATGTGAATTTTTAAGCAAAAACACCATAAGGGAATTGTGGGAAAAAGACCTTGTTTACGATGCCCAGTATAGCTTAATACTTTGGTCAGAAACACCACCGCGCCCCGATGGTCTGCCCCATGAAGGTTGGCTCACTGTTCCGCCAACATTAAAATCCTAAGAGGAGTTGTAATCTCCTCTTTTTTATTTAATATTAATATATGCAAGCCGTAATTTTAGCTGCGGGACGAGGCACACGATTTGGGAAACTTACCGAAAAAACACCCAAATCTCTGATGCTGGTCCGCGATAAACCAATTTTAGAATACACCCTCTCTTCCCTGCCCTCACAGATTGATGAGGTTATTATTATTATCGGCCACCTCGGATATCAAATAAAAAATCGTTTTGGAAATAAATTTGGAAACAAAAAAATAAGATACCTGGATTTAAAAAACAAGCTCTTTGGCACAGCATTTTCTGTTTGGCAAGCCAAGTCAATACTGAAAGATAAATTCTTGGTTATTAATGGCGATGATTTATACGATAAAAAAGAATTCACTAAATTAATAAAACCTGATCTCGCTGTAGGATTAGCTAAATCCACTCCGCCAAGCCCCAAGTATTTAAACATAGAATTAGATAAAAACAAAAACATCATCGGAACAAAATATCCAACCGGTAAAGAAATGAAAACAGGCATTCTTATGGCCACCGGGGCTTACGCATTAAACAAATATATTTTTAAATACAGATTGATAAAAATATCCAGCGGAGAATACGGTTTGCCCCAAGTTGTTTTTAAAATGGCCCGAAACCAACCTGTCAAAGGAGTAATTATGCAAAACTGGATTCAAATCAACACACCTGAAGACATTAAAAATGCTATCGCCATCTTAGACAAACCTCGCTCAAGACGGTAGAAAATATTGAAATCAAATTTTAAGGCTAAATTTTTGAATTAAAAAAGCGGCCAATAATTATGCCGCTTTAACCCTACCTGATTCTAACTGTCATCTTGGGACCAAAAACTTCCTCACAGATATGTCTTTCCGTGCTTGTTCTTTCACGATGCCAATATTCCCATTCTTCGTTGTCCACCTCTCTCAACCTAATAACACTGGAAGACTTGGTTCCGTAGTTAAAACTAGGTTCATAGATACATGTTCCATGCGGATAGGGATTATGTATATCTAAAAGCTGGCTTAAAACTTCCAGGGTAGGTTCGCATCCACCCATTGAGTTTTTATGCCATACCTTAAATATATTCTTACAACGATCGGGTCCTAAATCATCGACTTCTGCAACCCCCACATTTGTTGCAAGCAATAACTGATCGCTTTTTAAAAAGCTATTAATAATTACACCATTACCCCTCAAAAGATACATCCTGTTTTTATCGGCAATAACTAAATTGAAGCCGTTAAAACGTTTTCCATCAAATAATCTAAAATCTTCGAAAGCCGACTTAGCTGTCCCATATTGCAAAGCTTGCATTATCAAATCTCCCCTACTTTCACGATCGGGTTTTGACTTTACATGAGATCGATTAGTTAAGGCAGCAAAAACACCCTGTTCATTAACACCAATCCAAGAGCCACCACGCTGTAAGTCTTTTGGAGCAAATATTCCTGCACCGCGGATACAAGGCAATTCAGATGGACGATCCAATAACTCATCCCGATTGGCAGCAACCACTACTGGAAATCCATCAAACAATCTATGGGCAACTATTAACGTACACATTTTTTCGCCTCCTCCACTATTTGGCCGATTTCAGCCATAGCACCAACACCCACATCTCCGCATTCAAGTGTTTTAACGACTGGGTCAATAATTACGAAATGAGGATACCAGCGTATAAGTACAGCAAGATGTTCCTTGGTCGCTGGATGATCCCACATGTGCGTGTTCATGGCTGGTGCAATAATAATTTTCTTATTACGATCCCAAGCTCGGACAATACTAGTCAAAAGATTATCAGTAATTCCGCTAGCTATTTTTGCCAAGGTATTTGCTGAAAGTGGAGCTGAAGTGGACCCCATTCTTAAGACACTAAGTTGATATGTGTTTTCATTGTAGCAAGATCGTATTTTTGGGCAAATGATGATGGCGGCATTTTTAAAGCGGAGTGTATCCTGGTATGGTTGTAATCCC